>Ga0116210_1000882_pt1 | contig 25927 bp, 17 predicted proteins | sample TshhotsprinmetaG_FD_94483 | JGI IMG/M metagenome (GOLD analysis project Ga0116210, IMG submission 94483) | Hot spring microbial communities from South Africa to study Microbial Dark Matter (Phase II) - Tshipise hot spring metaG | ecosystem: Environmental > Aquatic > Thermal springs > Hot... | reverse complement strand
TCGGCCAGGAGCTGCACGAAGCTGGCGACCATGCGCAGCGGCTCCTGCAGGTCGTGCGAGACGACATAGGCGAAGCGCTCCAGCTCGGCGTTGGAGCGTTCGAGCTCAGCCAGCGCCCGTTTGAGCTGTTCATCGGCTTGTTTCTGCTGGGTGATGTCTTCGGCAGTGCCCAAGACACCGATCACTGCGCCATTCGGATCGTGCAGGGGCACTTTGCTTGTGCGCTCCCAACGTTGCCTGCCATCGGTGAGTTGCATCACCATCTCGCGGCCGATCAGAGGGGTATCTGTCGCGATGATCTGTCGGTCCTCGGCTCGGAAATGTTCGGCTGCAGCGCGCCAGGGTAGATCGGCGTCGCTTATGCCGATGATTGCCTCGGGAGTGGTCAGCCCGGCCTCTCGGGCATATTGCCTGTTGCAGCCAACGTAGATCGAGTTGCGGTCCTTCCAAAAGACACTATGCGGGATGGTATCGAGGATGATGCGCAGCATCTCGTTGGTATGGTGGAGCTCTTGTTCGGCGCGCTGGCGTTCCTGCAGCTCGGCCTGCAAGCGCTGCACCAGTTGCGCGCTGTGCAGGGCTGCCGCAGCGTGACCGGCCAGCAGGCTCAACAGGCGAACATCGTTGTCGCTGAAACATCGGGTGCTGGGATGGAGCTCGTTGGCGCTCAGCACCCCGACCAGGGTGCCGGCGTAGATCAAGGGCACCTGCACCACCGCCGCGATCGGGATGTCCTCGAATTGAGGCGAACGGTCGGGCCAGTTTTGGTAATCATCTATGCGCTGCGGCTGGCGTTTTAAGGCAGTCTGGCCGGCCATCCCCTCGCCCATGGCCAGGCGAATGCCCAGGCGAGCGAGATCGCCGGAGGCAGCCGCCAGGAACAGATCGTGACGCGTCGCATCGTAGAGGTAGATGTGGCTGTTGCGCGTGTGCAACAGGCGGCGCACGTCCTGGACGATCTCTTCCAGGAGCGCGTTCAGGTCGGTTTGGCCGGCCAGGCTGGCGGTCATCTCGTACAGCATGGCGAGCTCATCCCCGCGGCGCCGCGTTTCGTCCAACAACTGGGCGTTTTCCAGGGCCATGCCGGCCTGATCGGCGAATACCTGAAGGCGCTCGGCCTTTTCCTGGGTGAAGAAGCCCGGCGTGGCGCTGTCGAGGCTGAGAAAGCCGATGCAGCGGCCGCGCACACGGACGGGTGCAGCCGCGTGCGAGCGCACCCAACGCGTGCCGGGCACATCCACCCAGGCCGGATCGGTGCGCGTGTCTGGGATGGCCAGCGGCCGGCCGGTCTCCATCATGTGTTTGAGATTGAGCGTTGTGGCGATCGGCAGCCGAACGGCCATGATCTGTTCCAGCTCAACCCGGCCTTCGTAGCCCCGATGCGCGGCCACGCGCGCCACTCCATCCTCGATTATCAGGAAGTTGGTGGCGTCGTGTTGCATCACGCGGCCGATGACCTCCAGGATGCGGTCGAGCATGGCGTCGAAGCCGAGCAAGCTGGCGAGCGTGGCCGCGGTGTCGCGCAGCGCCTCGGCCAGCATACGCTGCTGCCGTTCTGTCTCCTGCGCAATCACCAGCTCGGTGATGTCGAATGCGGTGCCCAGCCCGGCCGGCGCGCCGTGATATTGGATCAGGCTGGCCGCGAAATCTATCCAGCGGGTCTCACCGACCCGATTTACAATGCGGAAAACATAGCGGTTGGGCGGAGCCTCTCCGCGCTGACGTGCCAGCTCGCGTGCTCGTACCAGCTCGCGATCCTCCGGATGTACGAGTGCCCAAAACGACGATCCGATCAGCTCTTGGGCGGTGTAACCGGCCAGGCGTTCGGCCGCCGGATTTACATACCGGAATGTTTCGCCCTGGTAGATGAAGATCGCCGAGGCGGCTGTGGCGGCCAACGAGCGAAACAAGGTTTCGCTTTCGCGCAGCAATGCAAAGGCCTGTTCGCGTTGCTCTATGACCCGGCGGCGCACGGTGATGTCGCGAGTGCTGCCGCGACGACCATAGGATCGTCCGTCCGCGTGAAACACCTGGTAACAGCCATGCGCCACCCAACGCACTGCGCCGTCGGCCCGGATGATGCGAAATTCGATCTCGTCCCATTCGCCGGAGAGGTTCACGTGGCATTCATGCGCATCCCAGAGTGGCAGGTCGTCGGGGTGGACGATCTCGCGCATGAGCTCGGGGCGGGCGATGAAGTCGGCCGCGCTGTAGCCGGTGATGCGTTGACATGCAGGAGAGCAATAGAGGAATTTTCCGTCGGAGTCCAGCCAGAACTCCCAGGCATATGTGTTGTCGGCAACGATGCGCAGTCGGGTCTCCGATTCGGCGCGCTCAGCGAGCGCGGCTTTAAGCTGGGCATTGGTTGCGCGCAGCTGGTCTTCGGTTTGTTTGATGCGCCACAAGGCCTCAACGCGGGCGATCAGCTCTGCGTTCGAGATCGGCCGCGCGATGTAGGTGTCCGCGCCGATTTTCAGGCCCTGTGCCTGGCGCAGGGTGTCGGTGTGCGTGCTCGAGACGAGCGCCACGAGGATGTCCGCCGTCTCCGGGGCGTTTTTCAGACGTTGGCATACCTCCAGGCCGTCCATGTCGGGCAGGCCGATGTCCAGCAGGATCAGGTCGGGTCGTTCGCTGCGCGCCAGATGGAGGGTCGTCGCCGCGTCGGCCGCCTCGATCACGTCGAAGCCGGCTTCGATCAATGCCCTGACCGTGGCCCGGCGCAAGGGTAGGATATCTTCGACCACCAGGACGCGTGCCCGTCGGTCATTGAGAGTTACCATCGCAGAATCCTTTTGCTACAACTTCCACGGCTTTCCCGTGCCAGGCACTTCTCAAGTGCCTGGCACGTTCAGGCGGCCGGCAAGGTGAAATAGAACGTGCTGCCCTGGCCTGGCACCGATTCGAACCAGATGCGGCCGCCGTGACGTTCCACGATCTTTTTGCAGATGGCCAGGCCCATGCCGGTGCCGCTGGGTGCCTCCTGGCCTGGCAGCCGGCGAAACAGGCCGAAGATCTGTTCGGCATGCGTCGGATCAATGCCGATGCCGTTGTCTTGCACCGCAAAAAGCCAGCCGATCTCGGCCTGGGGGCCGGCCGGAGCCGCCTCGCCCAGCTGGAGCTCGGCGCGAATGTGGACGATCGGTGGCTGCTCGCCCCGGAATTTGAGCGCATTGCCGATCAGATTCTGGAACAAAAGCGTCAGCTGGCCGAAATCCCCCATCACGGCGGGCAGCGGATCGTGCGTCACCGTGGCTCCTGTGTCGGCGATCAGGCCGCCCAGGTTGCGCAGCGCCTGCGCCACGACTGCCTCGCAGTCGGTCAGCTCGAACGCTTCGCCTGCCCTGTCCACGCGGCAATAAGCCAGCAGGTCATCTATCAGCCTTTGCATGTGGGCCGCGCCCTCGGCAGCCTGGCCGATGAGCAGTCGCGCCTCTTCCGGCAGGCCCGACTCGTGACGGGCGCGGAAGGCGGCCAGGTGATGCGCCACGGTGTGCAGCGGCGCGCTCAGGTCGTTGGAGATGATGGCGGCGAATTGCTCCAGTTCGGCGTTCGAGCGCGCCAGGCTGACATTGGCCGCATTGAGTTTCTGGAACTGGCGCGCGTTTGAGATCGCCAGCGCCAGCACCGGCGCGATGTTGAGGGCCAGGTTCAGGTAATCGCGGCCCAGCTCGCCGTAGCTGAAGCCTTCCACTTCGAGCACGGCCATCGTCTGCTCGCGACGGCCGATGCGCAGGGTGAAGCCCTTGCCCGATTCGGTCCAGGCGTAGCTGGCACGCAGGCCGGCCAGCCGATTGCGGGTCGTATCGCTGACCCCCTGATAGACCGGCCGGGCGCGGGCATCGCCGGGGACCCCATCCACCAACGGCAGGTACACCAGCCGCGAGGGCGCACAGAGCATGGTAAAGAGCTCGAAGATCTTCTCGATAACTTCCGCTTCGGTGTTGATACCGCCCAGCGCGCTGATCAGATCGAACAGCATGGCATAGTCGGCCGACTGGCGGCTGGCCTGGGCAGACTCGGCCTGCGAGCGATCGTGCTGCATCGTCAGTTGCAGGCGCAGCAACAAGCTCTCCAATCGGAGCCGAACAGCATCCAGGCCTACGGGCAGAATCTCGCCAGGGAGACCGACGAAATCGGCCAGGCTGCGCAGCTGATCTGCGCTATTTTCGTAGACGCCGGTGTCCAGGAGAAGGATACGCCGGGCAGCCGCGCCCAACAAGCGCCGCAGGCCGTCACGATCCAACCCTTGCTGCGCCACCAGCTGCTGCCATCCGGCCAGACCGCCCGGCGTCATGACGCAGGCGCCGTCGGCGATGTAGACCTGCACGGCCTGACGGTTCAACGCGAGCTCGGGACAGCTTTCGACCGGAGCCAGCACCACCCGGCTGCTCTCCGGCAGATTGTGCAGGCCGGCCAGACAGCGGCCGCCGAAGAGCGCGACCTTAACATTGCCCTGATCGCATTCGCGCAGCAACCGGATGAGCGCCGCACGATCGACGTCCGGTCGCAGGCACGTGTCATCGAACGTGCGGACGATCACTTCGGTGCCGGCCAGGGCAGCAACGCACGCCTCTACTTCACGCAGGAAACTCCGACATGTCAAAACACAGAATTTGCTGGTCACCATCGCCCACCTGATCTAGGGAGTCGTCTCCCGTCCATCTGTTCGCCGTGCCGGAAGCCAGAAACCCGGCTCGGGTCCCCTCCGCGCGGAGCCCGCGCGGGCCGGTCTCCGGCCATGCCCGCCGCCCATCGGATCACAACCTGGGCATGTCTGTGCGGTCAACGTTTCACGGGCTCCAGTTCTGCAAGCACGCGCGCCACCACGCGGAGCGCATCCGCTGCATCGAATCCCATGGCGTCCGCGCCGACATCCTGCCAGAGATAGGTGTCAAAGCGAAACGGCGCGCCGCCCACAATGATTTTCGTCCGGCTGCGGGCGAAATCCAGACGTTTGCGTACGTCTTTGACTCGCTGCGCCGAGTTCTGCATCGTCGCCGAGATGAGCAGGACCTCGATTTGCCCGGCCAGCACCAGGTCTACCAGCTCGTACACATCTGTTCGCCCCAGGTCCTGGACGGCGTAGCCTGCAGCCCGCAGCGCGGCATAGATCACCCGTTTGCCCAGCGCATGATGATCCAGCAGCGAGGCAATGGCCATCTTCGGCTGATTGAGCCGCACGGGGTTTTCCGGCGGCAGGATCTCCTCGATCAGCTCCTCGCAGATGCGGCCGCTCATGTACAATTGCGACAGCGACACGCGGCCCTCTTGCCAGCCGAAGCCGATCCGCTCCAGCGCCGGGCCGATGATCTTGTCGGCCAGGTCGAACGGCGAGGTCAGCCCCGGGATGCTGGTCAGCACGCCCTGGGCGCGCAGGCGGTCGAGAGTCAGGACCGCGTGTTCAAATTCAAGGATGTGTTCGGTCAGAGAGTTTGCCACGCTCGTTGCTTTCCGCCAATGTTCTTGCCAGGTGGGCGGCAAACCGCTGCAAGCCGACCGGGATGACCTGGTAGGGCAACGCCAGAAAATCGGCCAGGCCGCGCAAGTGCATCGATGCATCGGCGCTCACGCCGGTGTCAAGCAGAACCAGCCGATGCGTTGTTTCGGCGAAGAACAGGCGCGCGGTCGTCTGATCGAAGCCCCATGCGACCATGTGCTGGCGCCAGCGTCGGAGCCAGCCGGGCGTCAACAGATAGGCGCCGTCCGCGATCTGCGCGTCCAGCAGGTCGGCCGGCGCGACGAACTCCAGACAGCGAGAGGTGGCCAGGAGGCGCACGGTGCTGCCTGCCGACGAGTCCGGCGCCAAGCCAATCAGACAGTGACCGCCGAGCATGGCGACAGTCGCGCCGCGCGCGGTCAGACTCGTCGCCTGCCGGTAGATGTCATCGGCATTGGCCGTGGGCCGAATGCAAACCGCAGGAAACGCGGCGACCTGCACGCCCACATATCCGGCATCGCGGATGACGGCTGAGGCTTCGCCCAGGAAGTGGGGGCATACCAGGAGCCAAAGCCGATCCTTCATGCCTTTTCTGCCGGAATCGTGAAGTAGAACGTGGCGCCAGCACCGAGCTGCGATTCCACCCAGATGTGGCCGCCATGGCGCTCGATCACTTTTTTGCAGATGGCCAGGCCGATGCCTGTGCCCGTATACTCACGGCGACTGTGCAGACGCTGGAACAGTCGAAAGATGCGCTCTGCATATTGCGGTTCGATGCCGATGCCGTTATCGCGCACCGAGAAGAGCCATTCGATCTTACCGTTAGCGGCGGCAGGCGCCGGTTCAGCCACGAGATATTCCGGCGGGGTTTCGGCGAGGCGCGCAGGCTCTGCCGCGGTCTGACGTTCGTCCGCGGCAGTGACAGGCGGTGCGCCGGCCTGCATGTCCGTCACGGCCGGTTCGACCGGACGCAACCGCGCCGAGATGTGGATGCGCGGCGGCTCCGGGCCGCGAAACTTGATGGCGTTGCCGATCAGGTTCTCGAACACCTGTTGCAGCTGGAGCGCGTCGCCGATCACCCTCGGCAATGGATCGTAGGTGATGTGCGCGCCGCTCTCGGCGATGGTGTATTCGAGGTTGCGCAAGGCCTGTGCCAGCACGGCCTCGCAGTCAACAGGCCGGAAGGGCCGATTGCTGCGGTCCACCAGCGAATACTCCAGCAGGTTGTTAATGAGCGTCTGCATGCGCTGGGCGCCTTCGACCGCAAAGCCGATGAAATCGTCGGCGTCGGCGTCGAGCTGGCCGCGGTAGCGTTCGGCCAGGAGCTGAACGAAGCTGGCGACCATGCGCAGCGGCTCCTGGAGGTCGTGCGCGGCGACGTAGGCATATTGCTCCAGGTCGGCGTTGGAACGCGTCAGTTCGAGGAGCGTGCGACGCAATGACTCCTCGGCTCGTTTGCGCTCGTTCAGCTCGCGCTGGACCGCGGCATACAGGCGCGCGTTTTCGATGGCCAGACCGATTTGATTGGCAGCCGGGCCCAGCAATGCCACCTCGGCCGGGCCATAGGCATGGGCCCGACAGCTCTGCACCTCCAGCAGGCCGGTGACTTTGCCTTTCACGATCATCGGGACATAGGCTGCCGAAAGGGGCAGCTTGCCGACGACGATGCCGCTGCTGCTGGCCGCGGGACGATGGTGGAGGATCTCCGGCTCCTTGTTGATCACCGCGCGGGCCCGCCCCGAGATCGGCTCCCCGCGTATGATGATGGGCGGAAAGATGCTGGTATCTATCGGTTGGCCGTCGCTGATGACGTAGACCGGCCGCAGTTCGTGGGTCTCCGGCGCATACAGCGTGATCGCGAAACCGTCGGTGTCGGCCAGCCGAGACACCTGCTCATAGGCAGTACGGTACACCTGGTCCAGGTCGAGCGTCTCGGCCAGTGCCAGGCCGAGCTCGTTCAGGATGATCAGCTGACGATTCTGCTGCCTGGCAGCCTCTTCGGCCTGCCTGTGCTGTTCAGCCTCACGATGTTGCGCTTCTTTGCGTTCCCGGATGTCTCGAAAGATGCCCAGCACCACGGCACGGTCGCCGATCGTCACCACGCTGGTGCTGATCTCCACCGGGATGTCGTAGCCCATCGCGTGGCGCACCGATGCTTCGATAGGCTGCGGGTTGTCGTCGCGGAGGTGCGCGGCAAACATGGCCGCGTAGCGCGCAGCCTCCTCCGGCGGATGGAGATCTATCTGATGCATCTGGCGCAATATTTCGTGCGAACGGCCGACCAGCGCGCAGGCGCGTTGGTTCGCATCGAGGATTTGGCCCGTCGTCGCGTCGGCGACGAAGATCGCATCGCTGGCCTTTTCGAACACGATCCGGTACATCTCCTCGGATTCGCGCAGCGCGGCCTGAACCTGGCGGCGCGCCCGGCGTTCGCGAGCATCGTGAAGCTCGCGCTCGACGATGGGCGCCAGGTAGTCGAGCCGATCCTTCGGGATGATACTCTGGGCTCCGGCGCGCAACGCCGGCAGAATCCAGTCGTCTCTCCACATGGCACAGACGAGGATGAGCGGTATGTCAGCCTCTCGTTGCTGGAGCAGCTTCAGCGTCGTCAGCGCGTCGAAGTTGCCCGGCGCCGCATCCGCGAAGATCAGGTCCCATTCGCCACGGTCCAGTGCGGCGGCAAGCGCTTCAGCCGAATCAATTCGTTCCCAAATGGGAGCGAAACCACAGCGTTGTAACTCGTCCATGAGGAGCCCGGCATCTTCGGCCAGGTTACCGATGAGCAAAACATGCAGAGATTGAGCCATGCGTACCCCGTGAGTGCAAAGTCGAGCCAGCGATGAATGATGGGCCTCGCGTTGACCGCATCACACTACGCCGGAAGTTGCCGCGCCTCAGACGGATGAAGACACAGCACAGCCTCACCACAGGATCGGGCCGGATGGGCCTGTTGCCGCGTCGCATCCCTGCGGTATCGCCTGTATCCCTCCAGCGGAAGGCCTGCGTTGTCGTTATTATACCACAAGAGGCCACTTGCAGGGCGTAGCAATGCGCTTTTTTTGCCGAAGTTGCCGCGAGAAGATGGGAGGGCCGGGACCGGGCAGCGGTTTGCGAAAGGACGCAGGATGGGTCGGGGGAGATCAGGCAGTTGCTCGGCCCCGGCCAGGGGCGACAGAGGATGTCATGAGGTCATATTCGGATCGCTCAGGCGACAGGGCAGCTGCGTCCACCGGGTCGCTGCGCCAGCGCCGACAGCTCCGTCAGGTCAAACGGTTTCGCGACGAAATTGAAGAAGAGCGCATGTTGCAAGATCTGCTGCGTATCTCCTTCTTCAGGACAATAAAAGTCTGAGATCACGACGGTCGAGGCTTCTGCCCGCAGCTTGCGCAGCCGCCGAGCGAGGTCCTGGCTGTCCATGTCCGGCAAAGTCATATTCACAAAGGCCACGCGGATCGGTGCAGTGACCGCCTGCGCCAGGGCGGATGCGCCGGAGTGCGCGACGATGGCCTGCCAGCCATCGGGCAAGAGCACCTGTTGCATGGCCCACGCCATATGCGGATCGGGATTAACGATGAGCGCAATGGGTGCGGGCTTCGGGGACATGACACACCTCCACACCAGACTCGGCTAATTTCTCTCAAATCTGGGATCAAACTACCTTGACTACCTGTAACTTTAGCGCGAGAGCGGCCAACGGTCTATCCGTAGTTGTACGCAACGATTGCGGGAATTGCCGCATCGGGCGCCGGGCCTTTCGGTTTGAAGGGAACTCGCGGGCCTTGAACCTGGCTGTTTTTGTCGTGCGCATAGTTGAGGGCGGCGTAGCCAAAAGGCTGCGTCCTGTAGAGGGTCGCTCCATGCTCCTGTGCGTCGCGTGGCCAGATTTTGGTCGAGATGGGCAAAGCAGATTACAATACCCCCGAAATATACACGAAAGGCAGATGAGCCGATGAACGATTCGCCCGACACCAGGCGCATGATGATCTATCTGGTGGTCTCCAACTTTTTGCTCTATTTCGGATTTCAGGTCTGGCAGACGCTGTTCAACAATTTCGCAGTGGAGAGCGTCAAGATCGGCCCGGCCGAGGTGGGATTGGTGCAGGCGGTGCGCGAGATTCCGGGGCTGTTGGGGTTCCTGGTGGGCTTCCTGGCGCTTTACCTGTCCGAAGTGCGCATCATGGCGCTGAGCATCATCCTGATGGGGGTGGGAATTGTGGCCACCGGCTATTCCACGACTCTGCCGGTGCTGCTGATCACCACGTTCGTGATGAGCTTCGGATTTCACTTTTTCACGCCGAGCACCAGCGCGGTGGTGTTGATGGTTGCCCGGCAGAGCGAGGCCCCGCGCGCGCTGGGCAGGCTGGGCAGCCTGGGCGCGCTGGCCGCGGTGGCGGCTACGGTTGTGGTCTATCTGCTGGCGCGACCCTGGGGCTATCAGGTACTTTTCGCAGCTGTGGGGCTGGCCGTGGTGATCGGAGGGGTGGCGCTGTGGCCGCTAGGCGGTCGAGCCGGCGGACTGCCGATGAACCGGCGCGTCACGCTGCGCAGGCGCTACTGGCTCTACTACGTGCTCTCGTTCCTCCTGGGCAGCCGTCGGCACATCTTTTCGACCTTCGCCATCTACCTGCTGGTGCGGGAATACCAGATCAGCGTGCAGACCACCGCGATGCTTTTTCTGGTGAACAGCGTGATCAACATCGTCACGCTGCGCTGGGTGGGACAGCTGGTCAGCCGCTTCGGCGAGCGGATCACGTTGAGCGTCGCGTTCGCCGCTCTGACCCTGGTGTTCATGGGCTACGCCTACATCCCCAGTCTGCCGGTTTTGTACGTGCTTTTCGTCCTGGACAACATCTTCATCGGCTTCAACCTGGGGTTGACGACCTACTTCCAGAAGATCGCGATGTCGCCCGAAGAGATCACCAGCAATGTGTCGGTCGAGCAGACGATCAATCACATCGCTGCCATCGTGATTCCGGTGGTCGGCGGCACGGTGTGGGCCGTCTATGGCTCACAAGCGCCGTTCCTCTTCGGCGCGCTGATCGTGCTGGCAGCGTTGGTGCTCACGCAATTCATGCGGCTGGCGCCCGAGCCGACCGCCGTCGTCCGGCCCGCAGCCAGTTGATCCGGATCTACCAGAGCCCGAAGGTCGGCGCGTGCGCGTCGCCCAGTGCCAGCGCGAGCCGACGGCGCGTGCCGGCCGAGATATCGGGGGCAGGTCGGTTAATTTGAAGAAGGCAAACCGTTCGATCTCGGAGTTGGGGGTCGGCGTCAGGGTGAATTCTGCACAGCGAAAGACGGTGATGTGATCGGCCTTGCCCTCGTCGAAATTGCTGAAGATGCCGAGCAAGGTGAGGGGCCCCAGCGTTGCGCCCACTTCTTCGTAGGCCTCGCGGCGCACGGCTTCTTCCAGCGTCTCCCCGCGCTCGACTAGGCCGCCCGGGAAATACCAGCTGTTTTGGTAGGTATGCTTCACCAGCAATACCTCATCTCCGCGCAACATGATGACTCGCACGCCGAGGGTGAGCGGCCTGGCAACTGTCCAATAGATGCGGGCGGCCAGATAGATGGCCCTGCGCGCGAAATTCATGGTGTAGACCCCTTTTGAATCGCAAAACTGAACCCAGTATAACCGCTGAACGGACGCCGGGCAAAAATCGTCAGGGCCGATGTTCATGCCGGTGCCACGGCTCCTGGGGGTGAACGCCGCCACGTGCCAGGCACTCTGCAGGATGCCTGGCACGTGGGGATGGCGATTTTCAGGGCCGATGTTCATGCCGGCGCCACGGCCCTTGGGGGTGAACGCCGCCACGCGCCAGGCACTCTGCAGGATGCCTGGCACGGCGGCGGGTTTTCAGACCAGGCAGAGCTTTGCCTATTTGCCAAACCACCCGTTTTCTGCTAACATCAGCTTTTAGGTTGCGGGGGGTGACGGATCGCCCCCTGTTATTTTGTCGGGGAACCAATTGCGACCATTGGGAGTCTTTTGAGCACAGGCCCATCGGGTCTGCGCTTTCAACCCACACGGCAGTCAACATGTGAGATGACGCGCGTACAACAAATTCAACGGTGGCGGCGTTATCGTCGGGCAGTGGGCGGCCCGCGCATCGGCCGCTGGCTGGTCATCTTTATCGTTTCGGCGCTGGCGGTGAACCTGCTCGCGCTCGGCACGGTCGTCTTTGCCGCGGTGACCTCTGCCGCCACAATCTATTCCTATTTCGCCCAGGATTTGCCCGATCCGAGCGCCATCCAGACCGAACAGGCCAGATACGAGACGGTCAAGATCTACGACCGGACCGGGCAGCACTTGCTCTACGAATCCATTGACCCGCGGCCCTATCGCGGGGACCGCACCTATCTGTCCATTGACCAGATCCCGGAAATGGTGCGCAATGCGACCATCGCGCTGGAAGATCGTTCTTTCTATTCCAATATCGGTGTAGACCTGCGCGGCCTGGGCCGGGCCTTCCTCTCCAATCTCCGCGGCCAGAGCGTACAGGGCGCCAGCACCATCACCCAGCAGATGGTCAAGATGGTGCTCATTGACCCCAAAGAGCGCTACGAGCGTTCCTATGCCCGCAAGATCAAAGAGGCGATCCTGGCCATCGAGATCACGCGCAAGTATCCGGGCAAGGCGGGCAAGGATCGCATCCTGGAGTGGTACCTCAACTACAACTTCTACGGCAACGCGGCCTATGGCATCGAGGCTGCCGCGCGCGTATATTACAACAAATCGGTGGCCGACCTGACGCTGGATGAGATCGCGGTGCTGGCTGCCATCCCACAGTATCCGGGCCTGAACCCGATCCAGGCACCGGCCGATGCTTATCGGCGTCAGCGCAAAGTGCTCAATGCCATGATGGATGCCGGCTACCTGACCGAAGACCAGGTGAAGAGCGCCACCCGCTACTTCAACACCCGTCTGCTCAACGAACTGGTCAAAGACGGCTATCTGAGCGAAAGCGATGTGCCGCTGGTGGCTATGGGCGATCGCGCCGCCACTGCGCGTGCGCTCAACGCGCTGGTCAAAGCGGACTACATCTCGCAGGCCGAGGCCGATGCCGCCAAGAAGCTGCCGGGCTCGCTCTGGCAGTATGTGCGCGAGTTCGCCGAGCAGCGGTTCGAGGTGCCGCCCGACGCGCCGCATTTCGCCATCTACGTGCTGCAACAACTGCAGGCGCAGTACAACACGCCCGAACAGCCCTATTTCATCTGGGAAAACGGCCTCAGGGTTTATACCACCCTGGATTGGGATCTGCAGATCTGGGCAGAGTGCGCCGCGCGCAGCCACATCGCGTCGCTGCGTCAGCAGCCGCCCAAGCCGTGTCAGGGCGGCCTGGAGAACTTCCCGCCCATCCCTCAGATCAGCCAACGCGGCTACGCGTTCGACCACGAGGTGACCAACGCGGCGGTCGTCGCAATCCGGCCCAGTACCGGCGAAGTGCTGGCGATGGTCGGCAGCCTGGACTACTTCGACGAGAGCATTGATGGCCAGGTGAATGTGGCGCTGGCCTCGCGGCAGCCCGGCTCCTCTTTCAAGCCATATACCTATCTGACCGCGTTCGAGACCGGCAGCTTCGCGCCGGCCAGCATGGTCCTCGACGTGCGCACCGTCTTCCCTGATCCCGGCAACCCGCCCTACACGCCAGAGAATTACGATCGTCGCTATCATGGGCCGCAGACGTTGCGCCAGGCATTGCAGCGCTCCTACAACATTCCGGCGGTATGGCTCATGCAGCAGGTCGGCATCTCCAATGTCATCCGCACTGCACGGCGGCTGGGCCTCAACAGCCTGAATCGCGAGCTGAATTCCTACGGCCTGAGCCTGACGTTGGGCGGCGGCGAAGTGGCGCTCATAGATCACACCTACGCCTTCAGCGTTTTTGCCAATGGCGGCGTCATGGCCGGCAAACCGGTCCCGTCGGAACGCCAGCGGCCCGGCTATCGTCAGCTCGACCCTGTGTACATTTTGCAGGTGGAGGATAAAGACGGCAACATCCTGGAGCAGTACAAACAGCCGGCGACCGCTCAGGTCGTGAATCCGGCCGTCAACTACATGTTGGTGGATGTGCTCAGCGACCCGACCCCGCGCGCGGCGGCGTTCGGCAGCACGGCGCAGTATCTGGTGTTGCCTGACCAGCCGGTTGCCGCCAAGACCGGCACGACCAACAACTGGGTAGACGGCTGGACCATCGGCTTTACCCCGCAGCTGGCCGTGGGCGTGTGGACCGGCAACAGCGACAACAAGCCGATGAAGCTGTCGGACGGCTCGATCACGGCCGCGCCGATCTTCCATTCCGTGCTGAAAAAAGGCATCGAGGGTCAGCCGGTGCAGAAATGGGCTGAACCGCCCGGCCTAGTGCGCGTGAACGTGTGCTATCCTTCTGGCCAGTTGCCCACGCCCGAGTGCAAGAGCAGCACTACCGATTTGTTTTTGGCCGGCAGAGAGCCAAAACAGCACGATACCTGGTATCAGGCATTCGAGATCAACCGGGAGAACGGCAAACTGGCCTCGATCTGCACGCCGCCAGAGCTGATCGAACGTCGCATCTACGAGATGTACCCATCCAACGCGGCCGATTACGTGCGCGCCAACGGCATTCCCCAGCCGCCCACCGAGATTGATGGCCCCTGCGGCGGCCAGGAGGTGGTCGGGGATGTGGCCATCGCAGAACCGTGGATCGGCGCGCGGCTCAAGGGCCAGGTGATCATCCGCGGCAACGCGCGCGGAAGCAACTTCCGCGCCTATAAGATCGAGGTTGCTTCGGAAACAAAGCCGAACGAGTGGATCCCCATCGGCGGCGAGCATGGCAATCAGGTCAGCAACGGCGACCTGGAGGTGTGGGACACCGCGGGCTTCGATGGCCTCTACACGTTGCGCTTGACCGTGTTGAACCACGACGGCGGTGTGCAGACCAACGAGGTGCGTGTCGTGGTGGACAACACACCGCCGAAAGTCGAGATCATCCACCCGAAGGACGGCGACCACTACATCATGGAAGATGACGAGATGGTCAGCATCACCGCCAACGCGGAGGATGTCTGGGAGATGGACCGCGTTGAATTTTATCTGGATAACACCAAGCTCGGCGAGAGCACCGTGGCGCCCTACAGCATTCGCTGGACGATTGCCATGTCCGACGTGCTGCCTGTCTTCGGGCCGCCCATCACTGCCATGCGGCCGGTAACCAACCCCGATGGCACCATCGTCCTGCAAGAAGTGGTCGTGGAAGAGACGAAGGTGGAAAAATACACGCGACCTGACGGCACTACGGCCGAGCGCACGATCTGGATCTCCGAATCGGGCCGCGGGGTGATCGTCGAAGGGGATGTCGTATCCGAGACACACACCATCAAGGTGAAGGCATTCGATCGGGCCGGCAACGAGGCCGAAAGCAAACCGATACAGATCATCGTGGGGCACAAGCCGAAGCTGCCGAAGACCGGCCGGTCGGATGACGGCGGTGTGCGCGCGGCCACCCGGCGCGAGGAGTCGGATGCCGTGACCGGCCAGACGGCAGCACTCGCCTTCAATGATCAGCCTATCGCAGCCACGCCGTGGCCGGAGGTCGGCGCTCGTCGGCCCGTGGCCGCCTGGCTGCGCCGAACCGATGACCCATCCACCGTTATCCGGGCGGCCTCCCTGGTGACAGCGCGCCCGTAGGATTGCCGATTCGTCTGTTTGCCGATTTGCCGATTCTCCCATGCCACGTATTCTGATCACCAACGATGACGGTTACTCGGCCCCAGCCCTTGCTGCATTGGCCCGCGCCCTGCGCCCGCTCGGCGAGGTCGTGGCCTTTGCGCCCGACCACAACTGGTCGGCCGCCGGGCATACCAAGACCATGCACAAGCCGTTGCGCGTGACCAAAGATGTCCTGCCCGACGGCTCGCCACTGTTCATCACGACCGGCACTCCCTCCGACTGTGTGGGCCTGGCCCTGTTGGGCATCCTGCCGGCGTGGCCCGACCTCGTCGTCTCCGGCATCAACCAGGGGTCGAACCTGGGCCATGATGTGACCTATTCGGGGACGCTGGCCGCGGCGATGGAGGCTACCGTCTACGGCATTCCGGCCATCGCGGCGTCGCAGGACATCCAGGGCGATCACGCTGGCGATCTGGACTTCGCGGCGGTGGTCGTGGCGATGCTGGCGCAGCGCGTCCTGGCCGAAGGATTGCCTGCCAACAGCTTCCTCAACGTCAATTTCCCGGCTCTGCCGCGCGATCAGGTGCGCGGCATCCAAGTGACGCGGCTGGGCCGGCGCATTTATCGCGATGTGCTGATCTGCCGCGAAGACCCGAAGGGCCGGCCCTATTACTGGATCGGCGGCGAGCCGCCGGCCGGCGAGCCGCTGCCCGGCACCGACATCGGCGCGCTGGCAGCCGGCTACATCTCCGTCACGCCGCTCAATCTGGATATGACAGACCAGGTGCAGCTGGCGCGGCTGGCCGCCTGGAATCTGCATTTATAAGGCCGCATCACATCGTGGGAGGAATATCATGCCGAAATTTGCGTATTTTGAGGGCCAATTCGTGCCCTACACCGACGCGCGCGTCAGCATTGCCGCCCATGCGTTCAACTACGGCACGGGCGTCTTCGAGGGGATTCGCGCCTACTGGAACGAGCAACAGGAGCAACTCTACGTCGTGCGCCTGCGCGAGCATTATCAGCGCATGTTGCAATCGGTGAAGGTCCTGCGCATGCAGCTCAGCCTGGACGCCGACCAGATGAGCGCGCTGACCGTCGAGCTGTTGCGCCGGGAAGGCTACCGGGAGGACGTGTACATCCGGCCACTGGCGTACAAAGCGAACGAGGTCATCGGCGTGCGCCTGCACAATCTAAAAGACGAATTTGCCATTTTCGCCGTGCCCTTCGGCAAATACATCGAACAGCAGGAAGGGGCCAGGGTGTGCTTCTCGTCGTGGCGGCGCAACGACGACAATGCTATCCCGCCGCGCGGCAAGGTCACCGGCGCCTATGTCAATTCGGCGCTGATCAAATCGGAGGCGATGCTGAACGGCTTCGACGAGGCGATCGTGCTCAACGCGGACGGCCATGTCTCGGAGGGGAGCGCCGAGAATTTCTTCATCGTGCGCGGCGGCAAACTCATCACCCCGCCTGTAACGGCCAACATCCTGGAGGGGATCACCCGCCAGGCTATCATCGAGCTGGCGCGGATCGAACTGGGCATCGAGACGGTCGAGCGCCAGATAGACCGCTCCGAGGTGTACATGGCCGATGAAGCCTTCTTCTGCGGCACCGGCGTCGAGGTGACGCCGATCGGCTCGGTGGATCATATTCCGCTCGGCAATGGCGGCGTCGGCCCGATCACGCGGCAGATCAGCGCGCTGTATTTCAAGATCGTGCGCGGCAATGAGCCGAAGTATCTGAATTGGCTGACGCCAGTGTACCCGAAGTGAGCGGCCTGCTGCAACCGCCGTTCGGCAGCAGCCTGGTCACATCAACGACGCAATGACTTTCAAGCCTATACCGAGCCCGGACCGCTGGCATGCACTTCTGGTCGTCCTGGGGCTGGCGCTCCTGGATGTGATCGTGGGCCGCGCCATCATGACGCGGCCGATAGATGGCCTCAGTTTCCTGCTGGCCTTTTGGATCTTGATCAGCCTGGGGGCGGCCGTGTATCTGGCCTATCGCGGCCTGTGCGCCTTCACCCTGGAGTACTGGGTCACGCGCGACGGGGTAACGGTCGTGTGGGGCGCGTCGCGCCAGATCGTGCCGATGGCGCGCATCCGGCGCATTCAGCGCGGCGCCCGGCCCGATGGCCCGAACCGGCTGTGGCCCTGGCATTGGCCATATACTGAGCGCCGGCGGCTGCTGGCGGCCAAGGTCGGCGTGGTCAATTCCTACGCCACCCGGCCGCTGTCCGAACAGATCATCCTGGTCACCGATCACGAGAGCTATGGCCTGTCGCCGGCCGATCCGGAGCAGTTCCTGGCAGCGTTGCAGGCTCGCTACGCGCTCGGGCCGGCGCGGCCGTTGGCGCTCGAGCTGCGTCGGCCGCCGCTGTGGACGTGGGGCCTGTGGCGGGATCGCAGCGCCCAGGTGTTGATCCTGGCCGGATTGATGCTGGTGTTGGCTATGTTCGGCGCCCTGACGTTTCGTTTTCCGGAGCTGCCGCCCGATGTGCCGCTGCACTTCGATGTCCGCGGCATCCCCGATCGCATTGCGGCCAAGTCCGGATTGTTCGCGTTGCCGATCATCGGCCTGATCGCCTGGCTGGCCAACCTGGTGATCGGTATTGTGCTCTATCGGCGTGCCCAACCTGGGGCCGCTTATCTGCTGTGGGGCAGCGTGGTGGTCGTCTCGGCCGTCGCCGGGCTGGCCTTGCTGAGCCTGATGCGCTGACCGGCACATCATCTCGCGTCGTGGCCTGCACCGTGGCCAGACGCGCCGCGCGGCGAATTCTATCGTCGAAGGACAATTTGATTTCATGCAAGCGCAAGAACAATCGGAACCGCTTCTCTCGCTCATCATCCCGGCGTACAACGAAGAGCGTCGGCTGCCCCCTTCGCTGGATAAGATCGTCGCCTTCATCCAACAATATCCAGCGCCGATCGAAGTGCTCGTCGTGGAGAACGGCAGCACCGATCACACCACCGAGGTCGCGGAAGCCTACGCGGCGCGCTACCCGTTCATTCGCGTGTTGCACAGTGCCAAGGGCAAAGGCGCGGCCGTGAAGGCCGGCATGATGGTCGGTCGGGGACGTTTTCTGTTTATTTGCGATTCGGATCTCTCGATGCCGATCGAGGAGGTGCGCAAGTTTCTGCCGCCGCTTCTGGAAGACTACGATGTGGCAATCGCATCGCGCGAGGGACCGGGCGCGCATCGCTACGGCGAGCCGGCCTATCGTCACCTGATGGGGCGGGTGTTCAATTTCATCGTGCGTTTGCTGGCGATTCCCGGCTTCCAGGACACTCAGTGCGGCTTCAAAAGCTTTCGCCGTGAAGTCGCGCGCGACATCTTCGCCGCGCAAACGATGACCGGCTGGGCGTTCGATGTGGAGGCGTTGTTCATCGCGCTGCGCCGCGGCTACAAAGTGGTGGCCGTGCCGATCAACTGGTATTTCGATCCGGACAGCCGGGTGAGGCCGTTGCAGGATACCTATCGCATGGTGCGCGACGTGCTGCGCATTCGGCTGAACGGCTGGCGCGGCGTTTATGATCGCCGCGAAGTTGCCGAATCGTCGCAGGTGCATTAGAATGGGCACAACTCTGGTTCCACTCAAACAGGAGGACAGAATGAAGAAGCTCTCTCTCGTGTTGGCCGTGTTCGTGATTGCGACGCTGCTCATCACGGCATGCGCCGCGCCTGCACCAACCTCTGCGCCGGCGCAACCCGCCGCGCCCGCACAGCCTGCCGAACCGACCAAGGCGCCTGAACCGACGAAAGCGCCCGAACCCACCAAAGCGCCTGAGCCCACCAAGGCTCCGACCCCGACCGTGCCGCCGATGAAGTGCGATCGGCTGCCGAACATGCCCACCGTCAAGGCCGGCGAACTCGGCTCGCCCGAGAAACCGTTCGTCATCACTTTCGTGCCGTCGGGCGATACCGGCAAGATCACCAAGGCCGGCACCGCCATCGCCGATTGCTTGAGCCAGATGATCGGCCTGAGCTTCAAGATCGAGGTCGGTACCAGCTTCGGCGCTTCCATCGAGGCCATGGGCGCGAACAAAGCCCAGATCGGCTTCTTGAACACCTTCTCGGTGTTGCTGGCGCGTGCCAAGTACGAGATCGTCCCGGCATTGGCCGTGCTGCGCAAGTACAATACCAATGCCATTGACCCCGATAAGGCGCTGGGCGGGCAACTTCAGCCGTTCTACAAAGGCCAGTTCATCGCCAAGAAAGACTCCGGCATCAAGACATTCGCCGACCTGAAGGGCAAGACTTTCTGCTTCGTGGATCCCAACTCGACCTCTGGCTACATCATCCCGAGCATCATCCTGAAGGCGAACGGCATCAACCCCGACAAGGACTTCAAGGCCGTCCAGAATGCCGGCTCGCACAACAATGTCGGCATCGCCGTCTACAAGGGCGATTGCGACGCGGGCGTGACCTACATTGACGTGTTGACCGACGCAGCGGCCAACCTGAAGGAGAAGTACCCGGATATCGCCGAGAAGGTCGCTGCGTTCGCCGTCACCGACAAGATCCCCAGCGATGGCGTACAATACGTCAAGACGCTCGACCCGAAGATCCAGGAAGCGATCACCGAGGGGCTGTTGCTGATGGCCAAGGACCCCGGCGGCAATGCGACGCTGCGTGGCCTCTACACCATTGACGGCTTCCAGAAGATAGACGCCACCTTCTACGATGAATTCGCTGCCGTGTTGAAGAAGGCGGGTGTGGATCCGGCGACCCTGGTGAAGTAAGTAGAGACGTTGCATGCAACGTCTCTACAATGCGTCGGGGATTGTGTAGAGACGTTGCATGCAACGTCTCTACAACGTTTACGTGCCATGTTTTGCACCAGACGTTTGATGCCCGAAGTTCGGCATTGCGCGCTTCACGCGTTTCACGTTTCCCGCCTCCCGGAGCCTGACCATGCTCAAAGTCCAACACCTGGTCAAAATCTACCCCAACGGCACTCAGGCCCTGCGCGATGTCAGCTTCGAGGTGGCCGACGGTGAATTTCTGGCGATCATCGGGCTGAGCGGATCGGGCAAATCCACCCTGTTGCGCTGCATCAACCGTCTGATCGAGCCGACGGCCGGCAAGATTTTGTGGGACGACGTGGACATCACGGCCGCGAGCGGCGCCGAGATGCGCCGGATCCGGCGCCAGATCGGCATGATCTTCCAGCAGTTCAACCTCGTCAAGCGCTCGTCGGTCATGACCAATGTGCTGTCCGGTCGCCTGGGCTATGTGGGGACGGTGGCCAGCCTGGTGGGCCATTTCTCGCGCGAGGATCGGGCGCGCGCGCTGGCCAACCTGGCGCAGGTGGGCCTGGAGGACAAAGCCTATGTGCGCGCCGATGCCCTGTCGGGCGGCCAACAGCAGCGCGTGGGCATCGCCCGCGCGCTGATGCAGAATCCCCGCCTGATTCTGGCCGACGAACCGGTTGCGTCGCTCGATCCGGTGCTGGCGCATTCGATCCTGAAGTATCTGGAACAGCTCAACCGAGAGCGCGGCATCACCGTGCTGTGCAGCTTGCACTTCCTCGACCTCGTCCATCGCTATGCCACGCGGGCCATTGCGCTGAAAGACGGACAGGTCGTCTTTTCGGGCCTGCCGCACGAAATTGATGACGCACAGTTCAAGGCAATCTACGGGCAAGAAGCCGAACGCGTCTCCATCGTCTGACCGGATGGGGGATCTTGATGCCGCCGACCACCGCTCTGTTTTCCTGTCCGCCGACCCCCCTCCAGGTGCTCCTCTGCGCGGCGCTCGTTCCCGGCAGCGGCCAGCTGCGCCTCGGCCGTGTGTGGCGAGGCGTGCTGATCTTCGTCACGGCCGCGCTGCTGCTGTTCATCGTCAATTGGGGCCTGGTCAATTTCGAGATCGGCCAGATCACCATCGGCAGCCTGACCACGAGCTGGCTGTGGGTGCCGTTGATCCTTTTCTGGGTCTGGAACGCCTGGGATGCCTATGCGGCTGCATCCGACCGCAGCGGCAACACCCTGCTCGGCGTTGTCTGCGCGGCGGTGATCCTGTACATCACGGCCTGGAACGTCACCGACATCAAGCTGGAGCGCCTGGTCACGCGCTTCTCGGACTTCCGCAAAGTGGCCGTGGACATCGTCAATCCAGACCTGTTTTCGACCACCGTGCAGGGCGAGACGCGGCCGTGCTCATGGGGCTGCATCCTTGCCGCGGCGCGCGCGGGCCGGCTGGCCGACGTGACGCCGAGCGAGAACTTCGGCGACATCATCGGCCGGATCAGGGAGGTGAAGGCGAGCGGTCTGATCGTCGGGCTGGGGCTGGCGCAGCCCGGCCAGCCGGTCCGCATGTTGGTGCCCGGCAAGCTTTTCGAGACAATTGCCCTGGGGCTGTTGGCCACCATCTTCTCGATCATCGTGGCCGTGCCGTTGAGCTTTTTTGCCGCGCACAACATCATGATGCGCGTGCGGGGGGGCGCGGCGATCTACTATGTCATGCGCACCATTCTCAACGCCGTGCGCGCGGTGGACACGGTCATCTGGGCGTTATTGGTCATCGTGTGGGTGGGCCTGGGCAACATGGCCGGCATCATTGCGCTGACAATCCATTCGGTCGCCGCGCTGGGTAAACTATACTCCGAAGAGATCGAGCACATTGACCCCGGGCCGGTCGAGGCGATCACGGCGACGGGTGCCAATCTGTTCCAGGTCCTTCGCTATGCGGTAGTGCCGCAGATCATCCCGCCGTTTCTGGCCTATTCGCTGTTGCGTTGGGACATCAATATGCGCGCCGCGACCGTGGTCGGGTTCGTGGCCGGCGGCGGCATCGGTTTCTTCGTTGTCGAGACGATCCGGCTGGGCGCATACCCGCAGTATGCGGCCGCGCTGTGGGGCATCGCGGTCGTCATCATCCTGGTGGATGCGATCAGCGCGCGCTGGCGCGAGCGCATCTTGCGCGATCAGACGCAAGCCGAGATCACCGCGCCGCGGCCCTGGTATGCATCGTTGCGCGTCTGGAGCTATCTCCTCCTCTTCCTGGCCCTCTTTGTCGGTTCCTGGACCCTGCTCAAGCTCGATGCCCGCGCTCTGCTGGAGCCGGCGCCCACCTTTGGCCGCCTCGTGCGCGATTTTGTCACGATTGATCTGTCGCCAGACGTGCTCGAGATCGTCACCAAAGAGATCCTGGTCACCATCTTTCAGGCATTGCTGGCCACGACGTTCGGCAGCCTGCTGGCGATTCCGTTCAGCTTTCTGGCAGCCAAAAATCTGACCGGGCGCAGCCTTCTCTCGCGATGGATCTATTACGCTGCGCGCGGGCTGTTCAATGTCCTGCGCTCCATCGAGGCGTTGCTCTACGTGGCGATTTTCGTCTTTTGGGTGGGCATCGGGCCGTTTGCGGGGGTGTTGGGCCTGGCCGTGACTGCGTTCGCGCTGCTCGGCAAGCTCTTTTCGGAGGCCATCGAGAACATTGACCCCGGCCCGATCGAGGCGGTGACGGCTACCGGCGCCAATCGCCTGCAGGTGATTCGCTACGGCATCTTGCCGCAGATCATCCCGCCCTTCATCTCGTATGCGATTTATCAGTGGGACATCAGCATCCGCATGGCAACGATCATCGGTTTTGCGGGTGGCGGGGGCATCGGGCTGCGGCTGAACAACTATTTCGGGATGTTGCAATACCACAAAGCAGGAACTGTGGTGTTGTTCATCGTGGTCGTGGTGGCGCTGATGGATTTCGCCAGCGCCAAACTGCGCGAGCGGCTGGTCTGAAGTGGCCGGAAGCCCCGAAAGGCCGGCGCGACCTTTCGGGGCTGGTTGTCGTCATCCCGTCGGGGGCAAAGTTTCCTGCCCCCGACAGGCATCGGGCCGTTCTCACCCTGCCACGTAGGTGATCTTGCACTCGCTCCGGTCGGTCTGCAGCCGGATGATGTTCTCCGGCACCTCTTCCAGCTTCACCTTTTTGGTGCTGATGCGCGTCATGTCCATGCCCGTGGCCATGCACTCGATGACGCGCGGGAAATTGCCGTGGCCGGAATGGCCCTGCGCGCCGATGATGCTGGCGCGACGCACCTGCAACACCTCGCCCGTCACCGGCATCTTGGCCTCGGCGCGGGCTGTGACGATGATGCGGCTGTTCAGCGTTCGTCCCTCCCAGATCACGCGCTCGATGCCGGGATAGACGAGCGTGGGCAGCCCGGTGGCCTCCATGAACAGATCGGCACCCATTCCCTCAGTGATCTCCAGCACGCGCTCGGCGAAATCCTCTTTGAGCGGGTTGATGGCGTAGTCCGCGCCGATCTGCAGGGCGACGCGCGCGCGTTCCTCTGAGGGCTCGGAGATGATCACCTGCGACGCGCCGGCCCGTTTGAGGATGGCGCAGGCCGCCAGGCCGATCGGCCCGCCGCCCAGGATCACGGCGCGATCGCCCGGTCGGATGCCGCCTCCACGCTCGATCACGGCATTATAGGCTACTGAGGTCGGCTCGACCAGGCTGCCGGCGAGGAAGATGTCATCGCCCTTGTAGATTTTGCGCAGGGGCTCCAGGCTCCAGATGGTGCGCGCCGGCAGCACGATGTACCTGGCGAAGGCGCCGTTGACGTTGAAGCCGACTTCGTTCAGCCGCTCGCAGTGGTTGGGCTGGCCGTCGGCGCATGGCCGGCACTGCGCGCACCAGAGCATCTCCTCCGACGTGACCGCTTCGCCCCCTTTGAATGGTTTGTTCGTGCGTTTGTCAATCGCGTTCTTGCCCGCCTCAACCACCACGCCGGAGAATTCATGTCCCAGGATGCAGGGAAAGCCTGTCAGCCCCGGATAGAAGATGTAGCCGTCGGCATCGGCCTGAGCCATGTGCACGTCCGAGCCGCAGATGCCGCACACTTTGACCTCCAGCAGCACCTCTTCCGGCCCCGGCGTGGGAATGGGGTATTCTCGGATCTCGATCCGGGGATTGCGCCACACCTGGCTGCCCAGATAGGTCTGGCGGCCCTCGATGTCTTTGGCGCCGAGTTTGAACCCTGGCTTGGGCGCCCAATCCGCCACCAGGGTGACGCCTGGCATTGTGCCGTTCATGTCACACCTCCGTTCCCTGTCCGATGCGCGGCAGCGCGTAGACCGGCCTCCAACCGGGGCTGAGCGGCTCGCGCAGGAAGGGCTCCATCTCGGCGGCCGTGCGCAGCGTTACCTCTTCGACCGGCGGCACGACGCCGGGCGGGAACGCGGCCAGCACGTGATCGTTCCAGAGGGTCAGATATTTGAGGATCGCGGCCACCGGTCGTTTGGCTTTCTGGGCCGATCCGTGGGTGGCTTTGCCGACGACTCCTTCCGGCGTCGCGGCGATCTCGATGGCGAAGTGGCCCTCGCCTTCCGACCAGCGCGACGGCCGGCCGAACGGATCCACCGATTTGTCGAAATGGCCGTCGGGCAGATAGGCCTTGCCCTCGGTGTCCACCGCGAAGCGCATGTCCACCATCTCGGGATGCAGCAGCAGCCCCAGCGAGGTCTCCGACTCGTCGGCGTGCACGAAGTTGGTGTCCCACTGGCCGCCGCGATCGGTGGCGCGGAAGAACTCGCGCACCGCGCGGTGCCAGTCAATCACCCGGAAGATGCCGGGCAGCTGATAGCGCTTCTGGAATTCCTGGACGGCCGATTCGAGCACCCACAGCTGGCCGTGATTGTTGACGATGAGCTGCTTGCGAAAGCCGTCGTTCCAGAGGCCGAGCATGACATCAATCATCATCTCGCGCACGACGTGTTCGCGCACGATGACGGTGCCGGGCATGCCGACGTGGTGATACGGGTGCGCGCCGTAGTTGAGCGGCGGCAATGCCAGGTTGACCGCCGCGCCGCGCCTGGCCGTGTAGCGCCGCACCGCCTCACAGATCTGGCTCACGTAGAGGGTGTCGGAGGCGCTGGGCAGATGCTGGCCGTGCAGCTCGGTGCAGCCGACCGGGATGAAGACGATGTCGTTCTTCTTGCGATTGGCCTCCACTTGCCAGCGGGTGGTGGTCTGGATATAGGAGCCAGGTTTGCCCCATTCGACGGGCGATGGGATGCCGTATTCGGCCAGGATAGCGTCAATTTCGGCATCGCTGGCATCCCAGATTTCTTTTTTCAGACGGCCGACCTCGTTGTCCTCGAAGAAGAGATCGGGCAGATTGGTGGGCAACAAGCCCTGTGGAACAACTTGACTGGACATGAGCTGAAACTCCTCAGACAGATTTGAAATACCACATTTCCTGCTCTATCGGACAGAGAAGTACGGTTGCAACACCCGTATTGCTGTTTCGCGTGCCTTCACCGCTAGATCATACGGATCCCAGGCCCAGTATTCGGGCCGGAACAACTCGATCGAGCAAGTGCCGTCATAGCCGATGGCCTTCAGACGCCGGCAGATTTGGTCGAGTGGCACGATCCCGTGGCCGGGCAGGACGCGCGCGGTATCGGTGATCGCCTCCTTCGATGTGTCTTCCAGGTCATCCAGGTGGAAGGCGAAGACGCGCGCCGGATCGAGCCGGGCGAGCTCGTCCAGGAGGCCGCCGCCCGCGTAGAAATGCGCGGCGTCCACCGTCAGGCCGACGTTGTCGCGCGCTACTGCCTCCACGATCTCGGCCGCGCCGCGCGGGGTGCGCACGGAACACCAACCGAAGCCCAGGAACTCGAACGAGAGCCGAACGCCGTACGCGGCGGCAACTTCGCCCAGATCGCGCAGCACCCGCACGTACTCCGCCACGATGTCCGCCCACGCCAAGCTGCGATCGGGCAGCGGGCTGGGCACCACGACCACCGTGGAGCAGCCGATGGCCTGTGCGATGCGGCTCAGCTCCTGGCAGCGCGCCCGGATGGCCGCGTATTCGTCGGCCGGCCGGAAGGCGATGA
>Ga0116210_1000878_pt1 | contig 25998 bp, 20 predicted proteins | sample TshhotsprinmetaG_FD_94483 | JGI IMG/M metagenome (GOLD analysis project Ga0116210, IMG submission 94483) | Hot spring microbial communities from South Africa to study Microbial Dark Matter (Phase II) - Tshipise hot spring metaG | ecosystem: Environmental > Aquatic > Thermal springs > Hot... | reverse complement strand
TGTTCAACTAGCCAGCTACTATAAACTGAACAATTTAGTCGGTATTCTTGATGTTAATGGTTATGGTTTAACCGGCAAAACTATGGTTTATGATCAAGTTGATGTCTATGTTAACAGATTGAAATCTTTCGGTTGGGAGGCTATTAAGGTAGATGGACATAACCTAGAAAAAATTTGTGAGGTTTTTGACTCAATAAACCAGATTAGTGACCGCCCAGTTATGATTGTTGCTAAAACCAAAAAAGGAGCTGGTGTGGATATACCAGAGCTGGCAAACCTTCATGGAAAAGTGTTAAGCAAAGATCAACTACAAGTTGCTTTACAAATTTTAGGAGAGGTAGACAAAACTGTAATTGGTGAGGTATCTAGTCCAACTAAAAAGAAACCAAACCCCCTTAGGTCAAGCACGAAAATCGAAACAAAAAGTTATCAACCTAGCGAACAAGTTGCCACTAGAGAAGCTTACGGACAAGCTTTGGCTGAATTGGTGGTTGAAAATCAGGATATTGTGGTTTTGGATGCCGATCTTAGTACTTCTACTTTCGCTGTAAGAGTTAAAGAAGTTGATCCAAATAGATTTTGGGAAATGTATATCGCTGAACAAAACATGGTTAGCACGGCCACTGGATTAGCCCTAAGAGGAAAAACTCCCTTTTGTTCATCTTTTGCCGCTTTTTTGACCAGAGCAATGGATCAAATTAGAATGGCTAGATATTCCGATGCAAATGTCAAATTCTGTGGTTCGCATGCAGGAGTATCTGTTGGCGAAGATGGCTTTAGTCAGATGGGGCTTGAAGATATTTCTATGTTTAGAGCTATTTCTGACTCGGTAGTTTTGTACCCGTCGGATGCCACTAGTGCCAAAGCTTTGACTAAAGAATTAATCAAACATAACGGAATCGGTTACATTCGCACTAGTCGTCCTAAAACTCCAATATTGTATGAACTTTCTGAGGTCTTTACAATAGGTGGTAGTAAAACTCTCAGATCTTCTGATAAAGATTTGTTCACTATAGTTGCTGCCGGTGTGACTTTGCACGAAGCTATCAAGGCAGCTGATCTCTTGTTAAGAGAGAAAATCTGTATTCGAGTAATTGATCTTTATTCTGTCAAACCTTTAGATGGTCAAACTTTGGTCAAAGCGGTAAGTGAAACAAAAGCTATCATTGTGGTGGAAGATCACTACAAAGAGGGTGGTATGTATAGTGCAGTTTGTGAATTTTTAGCTAATCCAGAATCTGGAGTTACTAGGTTTGTGCCAATCTATTCTATGTCTGTGACTAAAATTCCTAGAAGTGGAACTCCTGAGAGTTTACTAGAATATGTTGGTATAAATGCCGCAGCTATTGTTAAAAAGGTTAAAGAGCTAGTTTAATTGATTTCTAGCGAAGTAGTATAAATACTTATAATAATAATAAAGAAAGAGAATCTAGGAGTGATAATAGTAATAATAATTTATTTATGGTTTTAGAAGGTGGGTTTAACATCCAACTAGAGGTTTTTAGTGAAAGAAAATTAAGATTAAAAAATTTTCCTGATGGTGCAAAAGGAAAGTTGATTTTAAAGTTTAAAATACCACTATCTTTGATAGATAAAAAAATTCGACAGAGAATTTAGGTAAAAGATCTGTGGCGAGCATAATTCAGGAGGTATTAGAAAAAATAAATTCTGGTAGAATATTTATCCCCCATGATTTGCAGAAAATAATAAACTCAAACGATATTATAATTGATATAAACTATATATTATAAATGGTGAAGGAATTGAAGTAAAAGTTTATCAACCTGTTTCATAATAAATAGTTAATAATAATAATATGCTACCAAGTTTTCTTGATGGGTTAAACCAAAAACAAATTCAGGCAGTACAACGGACAAGTGGATCGACATTAGTCATTGCGGGTGCCGGTAGTGGTAAGACCACAGTATTAACCAAGAGAGTAGCATATTTGATCATTCAAGGGGTATTGCCAGGTAGAATTTTGTGTCTTACTTTTACTAATAAAGCCGCTGAAGAGATGAATCAAAGAGTTCGTAAATTACTTGCTGAAAATGGAATCAATCTTCCTTTTATACCTGCATGGAAAGAAGATTATATTAACAGTCCTTTACTGTGTACTTTCCACTCTCTAGGAGTCAGACTTTTACGAGAGTTTGGAGATAAAATTGATCTTAAAAAGGGTTTTACTATCTTAGACAGTGACGACCAGAACAGAGTTGCCAAAGAAATTATCAAAGAAATGAACTTAGACTCAAAAACTTACCAACCCGGCCCTTTTTTGTATTTTGTATCGCAGTGCAAACAAGAACTACTCACTGCCGATCGCAGTAGTCAAATTAAGCGAGATCTTATACCAATTTTTCACCAGTTTTATAGAAGATATGAGCAAAAGTTGCGATCCAACCATGCTGTAGATTTTGATGATCTTTTGCTTTTACCATATCTATTGATTTCCCAAAACCCTGATGTCCACGAGATTCTACTAGATCGTTGGCACCATATTATGGTGGATGAATTTCAAGATACCAACGAAGCTCAATTTGCTTTAGTGAAGTTACTGAGCCCTAAAGACAAATTGTCATAATTTCAAAATTAATTTTTGTTTTTTAGATATTTTGGTCATTGCAGAATTTGATATTTAAAATATTACTTAGAATACAAGTTTAGTCTTTTAAGATAAGCAGATTGAGTTTTTATTCTGTTTATGGTATCTGTTTGAGGATATAGGTCAATTTATATTTTTCCAGTTTCTTGACAATTTACCCTTAGTACAAAAGCGTATCGATAAATACTTTTCTATTCTTAAATTAATATAACAAATGTTTAGTAAGTTAATAACTAAATTTATTGACTATAGGGTGATATTGTCTAGTATTTTTTGGATTTTTTTATTTAAAGTTTTAGCAGTTTTTTTGGGTATTTTTACTAATCGCTGGTTGGTGCAAAATCTATCTCCCGAGAATTTGTCTACCTATTTTCTAATTCTTAGTTATAATAGTTTGATTATACAGTCTCTTGGTTTTGGTATCTACCCTTTAATTCAAAAATTTTATACAAATAAAGAACATGAACACAATCTACCTAATATTTGGGCAACTTTCAATATAGTACGATTTGTTACTTATTTTGTAGCTATTTTAATTATTTTGGTATCTTATCATTATGTTTCTTCCTTTCAGGAGGATCAACTGTATTTTATTTTAGTTCTTTTTTCAGCTCAATTTTTACTAGAAATAGATAGTCATTATCAAGGAGTTTGCAATGCTAAAGGCAACGCTTGGCAGTTTAGTCTTACCGATCTTATTGGCAAAGTATTACTATTGATTATTCTGTTTAGTGTAGGCTGGATAATTAAAGATACCGATCTTTTTATTTTTTATGTTTGGGTTATTTTTTTAACTAACCTTGTATCTTTAACTGTTGATACTATTTGGCAAAGAAAATACACTAAATGGGGTCGTTTTGACCTTGATTTACTTAAAAAAAATTTACCGACAATGATGTTTTTGATGATGTCTGGAATGATTTCATCCGTTTATGAAAACATAGATAGACTAATTTTAGATTATTTTCAATTTTCTCAAGAGGTTATAATCGCATATGCAAATGCATATACAAATTTATTTGATAAATCAAAGATTGTAGTTTTAATTGCCATACCCACACTAGCCAGTTTCTTAAAAAAAAAGATAGATGAAAGCAGTTTTTCAGCTACAAATTGGCTTACTAAACACAAAAATTTCTTATTTAGTTTTCTATTAGTTTTTATAATTGGTTTTGCTACTTTTACAGCTTTGACCATATTTGGCCCTTGGGTACTTAGGTTTATCGATCCAAAGGGTAAATATGATTTATCTTTTCAAGTTTTACCGATTTTGGCATTTGCTTTAATTCCCTATTTTTTAAATGTATTTATTTCTATTTTAATAGCCCTTAAAAATGGCGAAAAGTTTAATTTTGTTATTGAATTTGTTTCTTTGATTTTTGCACTAACTCTTTATTTTATACTAATTCCTCAAATGAGTTTGTTTGGAGCGGCATATGCTACTTTGTTTACTTATTCTTTTGGTTTAATTATCAGGCTTATTTGTTATTTTTGGCTTTATAATCAACCTAACGATCCGAACAAATACATTAAGAATCTAGATAATAGCAAGCAAAACAAAATTTCTCAAAAAGCGGTTTGTGCACAAAAAATTAAAAAGATTGCTCATTTTAATTTTGGGTTTGCTTGTAACAAAGGTGATGCCGCCATAGTCTTGAGCATTCAAGACCTTATCAAAAAAAACTTAGGGAACCATATTCAAATCGACTCATTTCCCATTCAACACCTTTCTTCAAGAAAGTACATCTCAGTTTTTCAAAAAATTTTCAACAAAATCGAAAAGATTGGTAACAGTTTTTTGATAAAAATTTTTCGGATAATTTTGTTTCCTACGGCAGTGGTAGCTAGATTAAAAGATTTGCGAATGGTACAAAAAGTTAACAAATATGACCTAATTGTTATTGGTGGAGGTGGAATATACTCTTCGAAATGGATGTTACCGCTGAAAGATGATATTATAAACATGCTTAAACCACCTGTGGTAATATTTGCTGGAGGTTATAATCAAAATAAGAATGATCCAGAGATGAACGAGAAACATTTAGCTAGCATAAAAAATTTGTATCACAAGAGTCAACTAAACTCTGTTAGAGATTACAACACTTACAGACTATTTCAAAAAATTGATCCAAAACTAACTCCAAAAATTTTGCCCGATCCTGCCATTAACCTTTTTTCAGTCCCAATAGATATAGATAATATAACCTTTGGCTCTACCAAACTCAAAGTTGGTGTTAATGTAGCCTATCACGGTTGGTCGGGTCAGGACATTTATTTACCAAAAATCATCGAAAGTTATTCCACTGTTCTCAATCAAATAGCCGAAGCCAAAAATGCTGAATTTTATTATTTGGTACATACTTCTTGTGAATACAAATACAATGGCAGAAAAGCTAGTGAGTTTGACGCTGTAAATTTATTACAGTCAAAATTAGACCAAAAAATGATTATTTGTGATTACGATCCTCGTAAACTTAAGTATATTTACGAAAACTTGGATATCGCTATTTGCATGATGCTTCACTCTAGTATTTTAGCTTTTGCCTCAGGTATTCCGTTTGTTTCTATCGGCTATGACAAAAAGAATTTAGCTTTTATGGAATTTATTGGCTATCCTCAGTACTACATTGATGTTGCTGATCTCAGTTTTGACAATCTTACCCAAAAGCTAATTTCACTTTTGGGCCAAAAAGCTCGGATAAAGCTTGATTTTATAAGGCAAAAACAAGTTTATCTTCAAGATCTTGATAAATTTGTAAAAGGTTTTGTGGATATAAAATAATTTTTATATCGAGTTCAGTATAACTAAGTGTGTTGTTTTTAACAACTCTTGAATACATGTTATCAAACTTAGATTTTCTTCTCTATCTAAGATTGTTGGCCTATAACACATTTTTTTGGATAATGTTTGTTTTGTAGTCTTAATTAGTACTTGGTTAGTTTTCACTAGTGTTTTTCAAAAGAAATAATTCCCGTCGCTTTTCAAGCAATATTTCTTGGGGGAAGGGGGAAGGGAAATTGATAGTTTGAGACTTTTGCTTAATATTCTTGCTAGGAAAGGAATAGATTTTTTCTTTGGGTAATTTTGATAAAAATTAAACTAACATTTAGTTTGAGACGAAATATAGATGTTCTTTTTCCATTTGACTTAAAATTAGTAATAAAATTTGTTTTGTTAGCATCAGTATTTTAAAATACGATAGTGGTAAAAATACGATAGTGGTAAATAATCTTGTTAAATAATCTTGTTATAATTTAAAAAATGTATAATTCTTGGTTGTGCAGGTGGGCTTATGCAAAAAGTTGCTTTTTTAGGTCAGAACGGATCTTTTAGTAGTCTTGTTGCTAAAAAATATTTTAAAGATAACTTTGTGCCAACTAGTTGCAGTCAAGCTAGAGATTTGTTTGAAGCGATTGTTCGAGGAAGTGCAGACATTGCTATAATTCCTATCGAAAATACTGTCGGCAGTTCGGTTTTAGAACATTATGATTTGTTTTATGATTATGAAGATAAAGTAGAAATTTTTAGAGAAGTTTATTTGGCTATCGAACATCAATTAATCGGGTTAGATACTAGTAGTCTAGAAGTTATAGATACAGTTTATGCCCATCCTCAAGCCTTTTTGCAGTGTAGTTATTTTTTGCAAAATTATTCCCACTGGAATCTTAAAGAGATGGCTAATACTTCTCAAGCGATGCAACAAGTGCTCGAACAAAACTTAGCAAATATAGCTCTGATAGGCAGTAAAAAAATTATTAATGGATCAAACAACCTTAAAATTTTGGCATCTAACATACATAACCATAAAAATAACTATACTAGATTTTTGTTAATCTGCAAAAAGTGTCAGACTCAAACTTCTTCTAGAGTTGATAAGTGTAGTATTTGTTTTAAACTAAAGCACCAACCAAAAAGCCTACTTTCAGCTCTCCAAATTATTAGTCAGGATTATATTAACCTGACCAAGATTGAATCTAGACCAATACCGGGAACGATTTTTGAGTATATTTTTTATGTTGATTTTGAATTTGAGCCACAAAGGCTTCGGCAAGTTAAACTAATTTTGCAGGAGTTAAGAAACAATACTATTGAACTTAAAAATTTTGGTTTTTATAAGAAGGGTAGACAAAATAATTATAAATAAATTGGAAAATTAAAATTCTCAACTAAAATAGCTCCTATGTACATTTTTGGAAGAGATTTTTAGATCAAGTAAATTCAATTTATTTTTTGTAAAATTCTAAGCATAGCACTACGACTGCGGATATTTTCTTTTATTTCTTGTGGAGTTGGTTTGATTGGTTTTTTGGTTAATAACTTAAAATTTTGGATTTTATTACCAAAATTGTCGATTTCAACCGGCTTGGAAATCTGTCTCATAAATTTGGTTACAAGTTTATCTTCTAGACTATTAAAACTAACTATCATTATCAAGCCACCTACTTTAATTTTATTTGGAGCAACTTTTAAGAATCTTTCTAGAGAGTCAAATTCGTCATTAGTCCATACTCTCAAAGCTTGCCAAACTCGGCTTAAAATAGAATTAGTTTGGTGAAAAAATTTCTGGGGGATGATTTCTAGAATAGATTCTACAATTTCACCTACAATTACAGAATCTCTTTTTTTAGCTAAATTAAATAAATTTTGAGCAATTTTCTTACTTAAACGTTCACCTGAATAAGTATAAATTATTTTTTGTAGTTCAAAAGGTGTTTTCAAACCTCGAATTTTTTGCCACACACTTTGACCTTGAGTCTGATCATATCTAAGATCAAATATATCTTTGTGGCTGAGGTAGCTAAAACCTCGTTGGCTAGTAGCTAGCTGATTGCTAGAAAAGCCTAAATCTAAAACTATCACATCAAAGAAACCATCGTCAAAAGTTTCAATATAATCAGCAAAATTGGAGTGTTGGAGCGTTAAGTTTTGTAAAGCATTTAGGTTGCACTTTTCGATAACTGATAAGTCTAAATCGCAGGCAAAAACCATCCACTTGTTTCGTAAAAAAACTTGAGAATAACCACCTCCTCCAAAAGTTCCATCAAAAATAATTAGTTTTTTCGTAAAATCTAATTTTTCCCTTATTATCTTAACTATTTCAGTAATGAGTACAGGTATGTGTTGATTTTGAATATACATTTTATCCTACAATGGTGCAGCCGATTGGATTCGAACCAACGACCCACAGCTTAGAAGGCTGTTGCTCTATCCAACTGAGCTACGGCTGCATTTTGCATGCAAAAAACTTAATTTTATAAATTACAGATCTTGTCAAATGTTCTGTAGCAATTTGACAATGGTTTTAATTTTTACCATTTTGGTTGTCATGACTTTCGCACAACTTCTAGAGATCTTTAAAAAAAGATGGTGGCTACCTTTGGTTACGACTGTTTTGTTCACATCTATCGGTTTAGGTTTTTTCTCGCCGCAAATTAAATACCAAGTTAATATCAGCTTTAATATAACCACTAAAAATGATAAGGAGATTGTACAAGAAGCGATCTGTCCAGATATTAATAAGGCTTTAGTAGAAATAGATCCGGAAGTGTGGGGCAAAGTGGAAAAAAGCATGATTAACAAAGAGCATGTCTATTTTAAAGTGTTAAGAACTATAAAAAGTTATTTTATGAACCGTTTTAATTCGGTAGATATACAAGCTCAAATTGCCAACCAAATTGGGTATAGTACCGACAATCTAAGAAGGCAATCTCCATTTTACAGTATCGTGGATTATGATTTAGGCGGGCTTGGTTTTGAATTTGTTTCAACTGATAGAAATCAGGTAGAAAAGTTTGATGAAGCTGTTTCAGTAGTTTTTGAAAATATAGTTCAGGAATGGAACCAAGAAAAGGATGTTTTTGCGGTGAGATTGTTGTCGGACTATACTCAAGCATCTGTTATTTTGGTTCGTCCAAACCTACAACAATATGCTTTACCGATTGTGGCTGGTTTCGTTTTTGGATTAGCTCTTGCTTTTTTGTTACCCAAATCTAAAAATAAATTTTTATGATACCGCTAATTTTGATAGTTATTAATGTAATAATTTTTATTATTCCTTATTTTGTCACTTTTAGAGGCCCCTTTGACAATTTTACCAACTTTTTAATGTTGGGATGGAAGGAGAATGCTGCTATTAGAGATGGTGAGTTTTATAGATTGTTTACTTCAAATTTTTTACATGGCGATATTACCCACCTATTTGTCAATATGTTTTCGCTTTACAATGTTGGACCTATTGTTAACAGTGTTTTTGGGAATTTAGGATTTTCTTTAATTTTCTTTTTGTCCGGTATTGGTAGTTCTCTAACATCTTTTTGGTTTAACCCAAACCCTAGTGTAGGGGCTAGTGGGGCAATTTTTGGCCTGGTGGGGGCTTTGTCTGCTCTAGCCATTGCTACTAATAATATTTCCTTATTGTTCAATATTCTGGTAGTGATTGCTATCAATGTTTTGATTGGATTTCTAAATTCTACAATAGATAATTGGGGACATCTTGGTGGTTTTATGTTCGGTTTAGTTATTGGGTTTATCTTAATTTATAGTGGGCAAGTTAATAGAATTTAGTGTTAACTTGATCTCTATACTAAGCTATGATGAAAATTTTAAGGTATTTCAATTATTTAGGTCAATTTTTGTCTACTACAATGGTATCGTGATTAGCCTGTAAAACAGGTTGGCAATTTGGATTCTTTCACTAAAACTTTAATAGTTCGTAAATTTGAGTGTATCTTTTTTGAAAGAAATGTGTGATACACTTAAAACTAAGTTTTAGATTTTTGTATATTTTTTGGTTGATTGTAATAGTTTTTTGTCAAATAACCTATTTAAACAATTTTTACTTAGTCTTAAATTTAAATAAGTTATCCTGAAATTTGTTCAATATTTTATTCGTTAAATTTCCAAATCCCCTCTTTCTGTTTATTTTCGTTTATTTTCCAAGTAAGAGTTTCCAGTCTTTTAAACCGTAGGTATTAGCGAAAAAGTAAAGTATTAAAAAACTATTAGTTTAACTTGCACAAAAATCAAAAATTATTTCTTAATCTTAATTAAGATATTTTTTATGTCTCAACAACCACAAAACTCAAATCCAGAACTTAATATCAAAAGACACTCTTTTGCACATGTTATGGCGGCTGCTGTCAAAGACATGTTCCCTGAAGCTCGGTTTGGAGTTGGCCCAGTTATCGAAAATGGGTGCTACTACGATTTTATTTTGCCTCGAACTTTAATTCCAGAGGATTTACCGCTTTTAGAAGAAAAAATTGTAGCTTTGCTAAAAAGAAATCTTATTTTTAAAGTCCAAGAAGTTACTTTTGAAAGAGCCATCGAAATTTTTACTGAACTAAAACAACCTCTAAAATTAGAATTATTGAACGATTTAGCTACACGTGGAACTACTAGTATGAGTCAAGAAGAGGCTGAAACGATCGGTATTGACTTGTTAAATTTAAAGATCACCATTTACAGGCTAGAAGATGAAGATACTGGCGAAGATTTGTTTGTGGATTTGTGTCGTGGCCCGCACATTAAAAGTGTTCAAGAGTTAGGTAAGTTAGGTTTTAAATTAGATAAATTTAGTGGTAGTTACTGGCGAGGTGATCAAAAAAGAAATATTAAGATGCAACGAATTTATGCTCTAGTATTTAATACTCAAAGCGACCTTAATAACTTTTTGTACCAAAGAGAAGAAGCTCAAAAGCGAGATCACAGATTGCTTGGTCAGCAATTGGAAATATTTACAATACACGAAGAAGTAGGAGCAGGATTGCCTTTATATTTACCGAAAGGTGGTTTGATTCGCCGTACTCTAGAAAGCTATTGTTGGCAAGAAGCTAAAAAAGCTGGTTATCAATATGTTTACACGCCCCATATTGGTAAAAGCGATTTGTTTGCTCGTAGTGGACATTTGGATCATTATCGTGACGGAATGTATGCACCTATTGAAATGATCAATCTTAAAGGAGAAGGTAAAGATGAAACCGGCAAGGGCGAGGTGTTTTACCTCAAACCGATGAACTGTCCCATGCACCACTATATTTATTTATATAAACCGAGGTCTTATCGTGATTTACCATACAGATTATACGAATATGGTACAGTGTATAGATATGAGGAAAGTGGAGTTTTGACAGGTTTAATCAGAGTTCGTGGTTTCACTCAAAACGATGCCCATGTTTATTGCACCCCAGAACAATTAACCGAAGTGATTGGTGAGGCGATCAATCGTTTTACCAGAGCTTATAAAGATATTGGAATTACCGACTACAAAATTCGTTTTAGTTTACCAGATTTTGAGAATGACAAAGAAAAATACGGTGAAGAGACCCAAGAGTGGCGAGATTCTATAAGAGATATGCGAAAGGCTTTAGATGCTCTGGGTGTAGATTATTATGATGCTATAGGTGAAGCGGCATTCTATGGTCCCAAAATCGATTTTCAAGTTAAGAATGTTAACGGTAAAGAGGACACCTTAAGTACAATTCAGGTAGATTACTCTATTGCTCCCAAATTTAATATAACCTACAAGGATAAAGATGGAAAGGACAAAGTCCCAGTAATTATTCATATGGCTTTAATGGGCAGTATCGATCGTTTTATGGCTTTTATGCTGGAGATGACTGGGGGTAGGTTACCATTTTGGCTTGCTCCTGAACAAGTTCGTATTCTCACAATCAACGATCAAGTTGAAGATTACGTAAGGCAAATCAAATCAGTACTAGATAGTATTGTGTTGATGAAGCCATTAAAATATAACGAGCTTCGTTACACAATAGATAATAACAACGAAAGTTTGAGTAAAAAAATACGAGAGGCTGAGTTACAAAAGATTCCGGTAATTCTAATTGTCGGACCAAAAGATATTGAAGCTCATGAAATTAGTGTCAGAATGCAAAACAAGGAAGAAAAGGTGAAGTTAGAGGACTTAAAAAACTGGTTAGAAAGTATTTAACCATATTAGAACTGAACTACTTGTGTTTATTTTAACTTTAAGTACTAAGAAAAAACTTAGGAAAAAATTTACTAGAAGTACTATCAGTGGAGAATATAGTTTACATTTTTTAATTTTGACAAAGTTACTTAGTGACTGTAGTTAGTTTATTAAAGGTAGCTTATTTTGTCTTTTTTTATCAAAAAAAATTACAAGAATAATCATACGTTAATTTATACTTTTTTATCTTAATAAAATTACTTTTGTAAGAATTAGTTGAATTACATTTTCAAAGATAATAACAACATTTATGTAAGCAACTAAGTCTAGTATAAGGTATCGTAAACTTTCGAAAATATTAGATTAAAAGTTGTTGAAGATGAAGAACTTAAATTTGTAGACAAAATTTTGGAGATTCTCATCTTTCACTTATAGGGTTGAAACTAGAAAAAAATTGTAGAAATTGCTCAGATACTTACTGGGAAGTTAATAAGTGGAAATATGAAGCAAAAATCATTGAAATATTAATGAGTGAAGCAAGTGATTATGAAAACGAGTTGTACGATAGAGGGTAGAGAGTAAAATGTGGAAATTCTACAAAGTATAGAAAATAACTTTATACTCAAAATAAAAAATAAGGCTGGAGAAGTCAGAAGTCTTTACAAAGATTTTTATTAAATTTTAGTAATTAAATTTACTTTTTTATTCAACTTTTTAGTTCAATTTTACATATCATTAGAAATTTTAGAAGAGTTTAACCTAATCAGTTTAGGTCATAAATTATAAAAATTTTAACTTTTGGGTTTTATGTGTCGTTTTTTATTGTTAAAATCTAAAGATGTTGTAGAGATTAATGTTTTTTTACATAAATTTGCGATTATGTGCTACCATAGTAAATGTCTTGACGGTGACGACCAGGGCGATGGTTGGGGGTTTTCTTATTTAGATCAAAATAAAAGATGGCAGACTTATCTTTCTTTAGAGCCAGTATGGGAAGATGTGCCTAAGTTGAAGAAAAAAGTCTTAACTACTCATTTAGTGGCGCACGCTAGAAGTGCTAGTTTTGAAAAACAAAAAGGTGTAATAGAATACAATCAACCATTTGTTTTTGAGAACTTTGTATTTGTTTTTAACGGTTTACTAAAGGGTGTAAGATTACCTGAGATAGTTCCAGGTAGAATAGGGTCTCAAAAAATTTTTAACCTTTTTATAAAATACATACGAAGCGGTGCTACTGCTCAAACAGCTCTAAAAGAAACCGTGGATTTACTAAAAAACCACTGCACTTTTGTACAAGCTCTCAATATTGGAATATGTGACGGGCAAAACTTGTACTATCATAACGAGTATGATCCTAATACTGGGGAATATTACCAATTACAATTTTACGAAAATGAGCAGTTACAAATAATTTGTTCAGAAAAATTAGAAGGTTTTGGCTAGAACAGTTTAAATTTAAAAGTTATTTTTAAGTTATCTTAAAACTCCATAAATAAACTAACCTGAAGTAATCTAAACGGGCATTAGTGGGGAAATATAGATAAGATTAATCTAAGTATAAATTTTTTTGATTTAAAATTGAAGTTAGGTTGAAAGAGAATTACCTAAAAACCTAAAAAAGTATTTGTTTGAACAAGAGTTTAATTATCGTTTTTTTAAAAAACTATCGTATTTCTGTTTTTGTGGGTCTTTGTTAAGAAAGTAAGGAAATCTTCGAGTTCGTATATTTTGAGAAAAGATTCCTTTTTGTCTTTGAAACTGCTTATTTCTCTTTAAGAAGAGTGTTAATCCAAACAGACTAGCAAATAGAGAAAACAAAACTCCGAAGATAGCAAAAGGAAAAGGTAGTACTGGCGATTTAGGTGGTGATATTGGAGGCGAATTGTTTACTTTTGATCGGTTGAGAATGTTTGCAGTTCTAAGTTTAAATTGATTTGTGGGAATTTTGTCTTTTTTGAAGGTAGCATAAATAAAACCAAACATTCCAAGCAAAGAAGTAATAACTAAGATAATTATATAAGCCATGTATATTATGATAATCTAGTTTTTCTTATTTCAATCTAGTTTTTCTTATTTATCTATCTAATGCTTGTGTTTGGTTATTAGATGGTGGATCCGGTGGGGATCGAACCCACGACCAATGGCTTAAAAGGCCACTGCTCTACCGACTGAGCTACAGATCCTAAAACACTCAGGTGTGGTTAACTAAAAATAGACAATTGTCAAGTGTTGGTTGAAGAAGTATGTTTTTTGTTTCACTTCATGTTACCAACATTGATTGTATTAAGTATTAAAATAACTATAAGAAAGTTTAGTTTATATAGATAGTATACATTATATTTTTGTTTTTGTATTAGTATTAAAGTTCACCAAATATCCATTTTTGATAATTTATGAGTCAGTTTCATAAGGTTTTAATCGCAAAATAGTCAACATTAAGTTGTTGTAAAATACTTTTTACTTATGATACAAGTTCTATTTTTAGTTAACACCAACATATACTTACTATAAAGAATTTTTGTTTATTTTACCGCAAATTTAATTTCTAAATTATGTTTTGGATTTTTTTCTGGGGGGTTTAGGACTTTTTGAAATTCGTTTTCTAAGTCTTGGAAGTTAATTTTAAGAATTGATAGAATAGTAGGATCGGTGCTAGTTATTTTAATAGTGATAGTTTTGGAGCTGCTTTTAACAAAAATATTAGCACTTGATTCAGATAATTGAAGATTGGTTTTAGCAAAATCCCAAAAAACAGCATTAACCAGCTTAAAAATATAAGCCTCGTGCCACAATCTATATTTTTTGGTACGCATTAAAGTTTGTCTTAGATTTCCGAACATTTTGACAAAAAACTTTTTTATAGTAAAAAAACCCAATTAGATTATATGCTGCAAATAGTCAAATATCCTGACCCTATTTTAGAATCTGAATGTCAAGAAGTTGCTTTTCCTTTGAGCGAGGAAGATAAAGAGCTTATTGCAGATATGATTGCCACCATGGACTCTGTCCAGGGTGCTGGACTAGCGGCCAACCAAGTAGGGGTAAGTAAAAAAATTTGTGTTATCAAAATGATCAAAAAACACAAAAGGGTAAAAACCGAAAATTTAGTCTTAATCAATCCAAAAATAATTATGGAGAGTGCTGTCAGGTGTCTTTTTCCTGAAGGATGTTTGAGTTTGCCCGGTAAGTATTATTACGTAGAAAGGCCTTGTAATATTATTGTTCAGTATCAAGACGAAAATGGCAAAATTAGAAAACTACAAGCTAACAAATTTTTATCTAGTCAGATTCAACACGAAGTTGATCATTTGTATGGAATTTTTTACACTTCTAAAGCTAGAGAAGAGATTAAATAGGATGAACTAACCGAGACTAACTCTTGATTTTTAGGGTTTTGTCTTTTGAGTCGTTTTTTGTATTTTTTCTAAAATTTAGTTTTTTGAAATTGGTTTGCGGTGCTTCATTTTTTAATCTAAATCGTTATTTGAGTTTTTTGATGGAATAAATTTGGTTGCTAAAAGAGTGGTAATAGGCACAGCCAACAATAGACCCACGCTACCTCCCGCAGTTCTAACTACTTCTTCTATAATCATTTCATTGTTAAGAATGATCCATAGTGGGTTACCGGTGCCAGTGGTTAGCAATAACATCAAAGGTAAAGCTCCGCCAGCATACACCAAGGCCAAAGTGTTGACCATTGAGACTACATGTTCTTTACCTACATTCATAGCTCTCCAAAAAAGCTCTAAACCACTAAGTTTTGGATTAGCTTTGTGAATTTCTTCAACAATAGCAGCTTGGGTCGTGGCTACATCGTCCAAAATTCCGATGGTACCAATGATTATTCCAGCTAGCAAAATACCTTGTATATTTAAGTAATTGTTTAGTTTGTTTGAAATTAAATAGAAAGCTTCGTCACTGCCAATTCCTGACAGTCTAGTCAGGCCAACAGCCCAAATAGAGAATAAGGTTACGACCAAAATAGTTATCATGATGGAGACTATGGAAATAGTAGATTTTTTGTTGAAACCGTGTGAAAGATAGGTAGAAACTAAAACAATTATTAAGCTACTGACAAAGGTTATCCAGTATATATTAGCTCCTCCTATTACTTGGGGTAAGAAAAACAGCACCAATACGATAATACTAAAAGTCAATCCTAAAAAAGAGCTTAAACCTTTGAAACCAGATAAAAGTACAACTAAAAGAATAAAGATAAATATTAAATATATGACAAAATCGATTCTATAAAAATCAGCAAAACTATAAGTTGGTTCCCTTTGACTATCTCCAAAATCTAATTCCCTGACTATAATAGCCGAACCAACTTTAAGTGGTTCAAGGGTGCTATAAGTAAACACTTCAATATTCACTACTTTACCTTTCTTTGGCCCCTCAACCAGTTCTACTTCAACATTTTGTTGGGTCATATTTATCCCTAATGGACTCGGTTGAGACTCTCTGGTAATCTCGCTTTTGACTATACCTTTATAAAAATTAATACTGGGCAAGTTTTGACCTTCAAATACAACTTGTTGCTGAGTGACTCGTCTTTCTTGATCTTTTTGGAGAGTGTTTTGAGCGATGGGGCTAAGAATAGCAAAACTAGTAAGTACGACAAGCAAAGCCAGCAACAAAGTTAGCAAATTTTTGATTAGTCTAGCTTTTGGAGAATCTGTATTTTGATTTGTCAAAAAGTTTACAAATTTAGACATCATCTTCTATGAAGAATTAGTGTTATGTAACAATTTTTGTAAAGAGATTTTGAAGTTGAAGCAAGTTTTTTATATTATATTTTAGAGATACTATCCTTTTACAATTTTTATTTTTACAATTTAATTATTTAATTTTAAAGTTTAGATAAAATTAACTTATAAGACTAAATGGTTCACAACCAAATTAAAAAACCTCTTAAAATTCTTCTCTTAAGGAGTGTTAACTGTGTTGTTTGGGTTAGTTTGTTAGAATTTGAAGTAGATTTAACATTTTTTACTACAAAAAGTGAGTTATAAACATAAAAACTTGACTAAAAGCCAGTCCTTGTTTACTAGTTCTACTTAGACAAGAAACTAAGTTAAAACTATGTTATTCGTTTTTTTCAGCTTTTTAGCTACTTTGCTGTTTGGTTTTAGCTTGTTATTGCTTGTAAATTATGCTCTTGTTGATTGGGAAAAAAATCGGGTTGAGGACTTAGCAAGACAAATCAGACAGCAAGATAGTGTGTCTAATACAAATAATATCCTAAGTAAGACTGTTTCTAGTCATAGATTTACTAATGTGGATCTGAAAGACAATTTAAGATCAAGAATTACCCGTCAATCTATTAGTGAGACTGCCAGTCAAATTTATACAAAAACTATAACTACTATAAAAAATCAAGACTATGCAGGCTGGTGGCAAAAAATAGTTCAAGAGTTTAATAGACTAAAGCAGGATTGGTTAGGAACTGTTAAAAGTTGGTTAAAATTTTTGATTAGTTTAGCCAGATCCGTAGACGAGAATGAAAAAACAGCAAATCAGATAGACACAGAAAAAGAAAAAAATCAAATTGCTCACGTAGTTGAGAAAGTTAAAGGGAATAGCCAAATTTATGACCAGTCGAAACCTAGTTTGAATTATATTATTAACGATGCTGCCAGTACTTTTGAACTGGTAGGCGGGTCTTCTCAGACTCAAACACCCTCTCAATCTACATTTCAAACACCTTCTGTTTTAGAAGATAAGCCCAAAGAACGACAACAAGATCCTGCTACTATTGCTCTTGGAGCAGCTTTTGATAAACCTAAAACGGACAAAGATATGACTCAGTTTGAAAAAATAGAAAGAAAGATATTAGATAGGCTTCAAGAATCTGGACTAAAAGATTATGATATTTGGTTACAACTTGGTGATTTTTACTTAAAATACGACGAGAAAGAAAAAGCTAAAGAAATATATGCTTTGGTGCTAAAGCAAGCTGATGGAGAACAGAAAGAAATAGCTCGCAACCGTTTAATTAGTTTCTAATATGATAGCTTATTTAAGTGGTAAAGTTGTTGCTTCGTTCATTGGTCAAATTATTCTCAAACTTCCTTCAGGTGTGGGTTATCTTGTTCAGGTTCCGCCAACTCGTACTTTTATGGTTAATGAAAGCGTAGATCTGTTTATTTTGGAAGTCCAGAGGGAAAACAGATCAGACCTTTTTGGTTTCACTGAATTAAAAGACAGGGAATGGGTAGAAAAGCTACTTAAGGTAGATGGTGTTGGTCCTAAAACCGCTGCTCAAGTAATTTATGTCTTAGGCTACGAGGGGGTTTCTAGTGCAATCAAAAATAACGATGTAAAAACACTTTCCGCAATAAAAGGTTTAGGCCAAAAAACCGCTAAAAAAATTATTTTAGAGATCAAATCTAAAGAAATTGAGATGGAAGACCTGGATCAACAAGATAAGACTACTTGGCAGGGTGGTGTGGCTACTTCCTTTGCTGAAACTCTATCAAATTTAGGTTATAAAAGGGATGAAATAGTAAGAGTTATAAGTCGTCTAAAGGCAGAAGATTTATGGAATGAGAAAGACCTCTCAGGTATGATTAAACAGAGTTTAAAATATTTAGCTAAGAAATAATCTTTATAAAAATCAGAAAATAATTTGTTAAAAACTTAATTATACTAATTAAATTATATTATAAATTATGTTAATAATAAAATATACCAAGGATTAGGTTGAATTTCAAAATTCCAACTAGAATTCCAACCAGAACTAATTTTGAAGATACTAGATAAACCTATCCTTACGACCTCAGCGAACCAATATTACGAACTAACACAATCACTTTTCGGAAAGTAGATATTCCATTTTTAGTCTAGAAACGGGCTGTGTACCTTCTCTGAAATTTGCTTAAAATTATTCTCTTCTATCTCTAAATGGATTGAAAAACTTAATTTGGTTGTTCTCTTCTGTTGGTATCTCGGGTTGAACTTGGGCAGCTTGATTTTGCTCCGGAGTTGTAGTTTGGTTTTGGTATGCTTCTTTTGGTTTTGAGACTCCTTCAGATTTTGGAGCATTATCGAACTTTTGTTGAATATTTTTTTGGGTTTCTGGGAACAATTCTTGCAAAATCTCAGTGTTGATTTGGTTGACACTTTCTGGGGCATCCTGAAGAGCTTTAGCTACAATTTCCAGTAAATCATCTAAAGGCAAATTTTTATAACCTTGAGGTTTAGCTTGTATTTGCTCAGCAATTTCTTTTGGTTTTATTTTTTTAAGAAGAGCGAAATTAATTAAATCAAGAAAAGTATCTAAATTCTGTTTAAGATTCGGCTCGATTGCGCCACCATAAACAGACACGATTTTTGGACCTTCAGGATCATAAATAAGACTAACTAGTAGGTTACCAAAATTGGCAGTTTGCACGACTTGTTCTAATCTTAGACTATACTTGTTTGGCATAAAAAAATAGTTTATTTTGAAACTGAATTAAGTATAATATGGTTTTCTATTTTGTTCAAGTTATTTTCGTCAATTTGTTCAACTATTTCTGGTCTTATTTCTTGCACACAACTTGGTGCGGCTCTCAAAGAGCCACTAATAAATTGCAGAATCGCTTTGATAGGTAAGTTGATGTGCTCATATTTAGCATACTCTAGTTTTTCTGATAAAAATCTAGGTTCAATATTGTTGATTAAGATAAAGTTAATCAGCTCTAAGAACAGATCTAAAGTGTTTTGTAAATCTGGTGGTAAATCTCTACCTTTAAGAGATACAATCCTAGGACCCCTTGCATCATATGTAATCGTGAGCAACATATCCCCATAATCAGTAGTTTTAAGTAGCTGTTCTAATTTTAGCACATACTTAGATAAAGAACCTAAGTTAGTTGCCAAAATTTCAGGTTTGTATTGGTGATGAGTGGTGTTTGGGGTTATTTGATAGTTTTCTGGTGGAAGTTTAGATTCTAATTCCTGTTGTTTTTTAATAGCTTGCTTAAGAGTATTTTGTAATTCTAAAATGATAGAGCGTTGAGAACTGGCCTTTTGAATCAAAATTTGTATATATTGAGGCAATTCTTTTGAATCTAAATCGACCCATTCAAGCTTATTACTATTTGCAAAATATTTAGAGTCTATTAAAAACCCTAAGTGTAAAGTGGATTCTTTTGTTTCTTTAATTTCTGTTGTAGAAACCAAACTAGAAGTAACAGTGCCATAGAAATCAAAATATTCGTTCAGAAAGCTTTGTAAAACCTCTTCAGATTCTTTATTTTCTTTAAAATTGGTTGATGGAAGCTTAATCACACCTTCAGACCGTTTGTCAATAGCTATCAAATTCTTATTAAAATTTATTATCAGAGCATTCAAAACTATTTGTGATTTTGGCTCTATTGTTGATTTTTCTCGTTGGTTGATTGTAGCTAAAAGATCTGACAATTCGACAACTGACAACTCATTTTCGTTCCATAATTTTTCTTCAGTTTCTTTATTTCCGTCAGTTAATCTATAAAGAGTTTGATTTTTTTCTGGTTGGACATCAATATCAACCACTTGTAAAATTTTAGATTGACCATCAATTGTTACTCTAACAAGTTCACCAATTTGAAACACCGGTTCATCTATCTTAGGTAGATCGGTTTTGGTAATTACAGGGTGATTATCTTCTTGTGAAGAAGTAAATTGTGTAGTATCAATAGTGGTCGGGGGTGAGTATTGATCTCTATCACTCCAAACTTGCCAAGGTTGACTTTGAGGGAAAAGTAAAATACTACTATTCCTTCTAGGAATTAATTCGAAGGGGCTTTGTAGGATTGTATTTTGGTCAAAAATCTTATAGAGATCTGTACCATTTTTAATTTCTCCTGTGTTTTTGTTATACCAAAACTCGAAAGATTTTGGTCTAAGGTGTTTTTTAATTTTTTCCCAGGCCAAGCAAGGACCTTTTTCTTCGGCTAACGATTCACTGGCTCGATAGGCTTTATTACTAATGAAGTTACCAATATAATTAATTATATCTAACTCGTTGATATGTTTGTTTTGTTCTAGAAAATCATCAAAATCAGCTATTCCAATAGCAATTTTTCGATATTGAGCGACTACAGCCAAAGCCTCAGGACTAAATTGAATTTTATCAAGTAAGGCATCCAAAAATCTAACAGCTGTCTCGATTGTATCTTGTAAGAGACTTTCATCCAAAGCTTTTTGATTATCTAAATATTTACACAGTAGGATATCTCCATATGTGGTAGCAGGTTTAGTTTGGGTTTTGTCCTGATATAAAAGCTCTAATGTCTTGTTGCTAACAACAAAAAGTCTTCTGGCGTGTAATACTTCTGTATATTTCTTCTCCCAAAATTTTCTCAATTCCGGAGTACTCTCAGTTTCCGCTGCCAACTTAAGCAGTCTTTCCAAGACAGATGACATATAGAGTTATTATAGCAAATTTCTTTTTGATTGGCAAGGGTGTAGATGTCTCATTTATGTTTTTACAGCATAGTAGGAATATTGAAATTAAGCTAAATAATATCTATTTTATCTACTCTATATTGTGGTAAAGTCTATAAAGACAGCTTTATGGCGTCTCGGGTTAGATACACCATTTTTACAAAGATTTTTCAGAAAGGATGAATACTACAAAGTTACTACAAAAAATATAAAAAATTTTTAAATCATTATCTTTTTTGGCTCAACACTATACCTCAATCTAACAGACCAGTAAAATATGGTTATTTGGTTATTAAAAGTACTTTTACTTAAAGCAAGCGAAGCATGTTTATGATAACGGACTACGACCTATAAGCAACTCAAAAATTCTTTGCTCGAAAAATTAAACTAAAGACAAACTACAAAAACCCTAAATCTCTAATGACTTTTTAAGTCTTTTACTAAATCTATTTTTTCACTACCACACAGCTCGCAATCATATCATGTAAAGTCTGTCTTTTTTCTGTAAACAATACCATCAAATGACCAATTCCGAAAGTGAACCCAGTGATTATTTTAGCAAAATTTCTACCAGTAGCTCTGGCAAAACTGATTTTGTTGCCATTCAAATCTGTTACTTTTAGCCCTAGAACTAGCTTGCCTACGGTTCCTTGATATTCTGAAGATTCCATAATAGAATAATATAACCAAGTAAATACAAGTGATGTTATGTGGACCATGATAAGTAGAAAAATTATTGATCTAAAAAAACTAAAAAAAGCTTCTTGTGCAATTTTCTCCTCTTCTGGAGTTAAATTCAGTTCTTTTCCACTAACAGTTATCGTATTGGATGAAGGTCTGTTGTTTATCAAATTGTTATTACTATTTCTTCTATCTGAAGATTTTTCTAACCTTTCTAGAGTTGTTTCTAATTCAGAAAAAGAATTAATCATAGAAGGTAAAAACGGTATTGCAACAACAAACGATAATATAGAACTTATTACAGATATAACTAAAAAATCTACAAAGTAGCCACCAATTCTTTCCCAAAAACTAGCATAAACAAGATTGTTCTGGTAGTTTAAGTTAGAATTATTTCCAGGTTGAGGTCGGTAATATTGATTGGTGGGTGTTGTTTGAACAAATCCTGCTTCATCTTGAGAAAAGCCTTGTTGTGGAGTAGTTGGTTGCATAATACTAAAAATTAGTTATTTAAAAAATTAATTTTGGATTGTTGTTGATCTAACTCTTGTTTTCTTTGCAAAAGTTGTTGTCGTTTTTCAGTCACCACCTCAGGGTCGGCATTTTGTACAAAATTGGGATTTTGTAATTGGTTCTGTAAAAACTCAATTTGAGTTTCCAAGTCTTTTATAATTTTATTAGTTCTGTTAACTTCAGTTTGCTTGTTTGGGATATAAGCTAGAATATCCAAAGAGTATTCATAACCCTCTTTTTGAACACTATACAATCCCTGCTTTTGTTCTGGTACTATCTCGCTTCTGGTTGTTATCTGGATAAACTTACTGTATTTATTAAGCAATACTGATTGGGAATATACTTGAATTGATTTGGCAGGATCAATAGCAAACAAACCTCGAGTGGAACGGAGATCTTGAATAAATCTAATAATTGCAGCAAACTCTTCAGCTTGAACCTGACTATTAGGGTTTTTTGACCACAACTGGCGGTACTGCTCATTTCTCTCGAGAGCAAAAGCTAAAAGGCTTGTTTGGCCAAAAAATTCCGACCACAAAACTTCTGTTTCAAAAGGTATAAACGGTGAAACTGTGATGATAAATTGCTGAAATAGACTTTTTGCAAAAGCAACCTGTGTTTCGTCTGTTTTTAGATACTCAATATACCAATCAGCAAAATTGTCCCACAAAAAGCCATACAAAACATCAACCGAGTGAGCTAGTTCGTAGTTTTGTAGATTATGCTCTAAGTTATCTTGTAAATCTAAATATTTTTGCAAAATCCACCACGAAGCGGAGGCTAGTGATTCTGGTGATAAAAATATTTCGTTTGATACTGGGTTTGTTTTTAAGAAGGTAGATTTAGGTTTTTCTAGAGCTGTTGTAACTTTTTCTTGCCAATTTCCACTTTTGAATTCTAAAAAACGAGCAACATTCCAAATTTTATTACCAAAGTTCCGGTATTTCTCCATTAAACGATCGGCTAAATTACCACCAAATCGCATATTTCTTCCCGGAATCATACCACTCAGCATTGATAGTCTAAGGGAGTCACTAGAAAATTTAGCGATAGCTTCTCCGGGCTCTAAACCATTTTTCAAAGACTTACTCATTTTACGACCTTTTTCATCCAAAATAGTAGGAGTAATTACTAGATTTTCAAAGGGAACACGATTAGTAAAATATTTACCCAAAGTGATCATTCTAACTATCCATAAATAAAAAATCTCTTTGGCCGTAACCATGGTTTGGGTTGGGTAAAATTCTTCAAAATCAACTTTTTTAGCCAAATTTTGTTCCATTAGTTGGTTGTTAAACTCAGTTCTAAAATTAGTAGAAAATTTGTTTAGCACAAACTCAATACTTTCTTCAAATCCATTAATTATTTTGCCTTTAACATCTTTTAAATCGACCCACTTAGTAGTTTGATAATCCGCGCAAACACCCTCTTTTTCGGACTCAGTTTCTACATAGAAAAGATTAGATTCAAGTCGAATGTTTTGCAATTCGTTATTTTTGTAAAAATTGAATCCAAGAAAAATTTTACCTACAAAATCCAACTTAGTTATTTCGTTCCTACTTATACCGGTTTCTTCTTCAAATTCTCTTAAAAGGGTTTTTTGAGCAGTTTCACCAAGCTCTAACTTACCACCAACTAAATGATATTCAGCTTTTTCTTCACTCACATTTCTGAGTATATCCCAGTTTATTTTGGGAAATAGTAGTTTTTTGGTTTTAGGATTATAAATAATTGCATGAGCCCCAAACCGGTTTTGGAAATGCTGGTCCAAACTAATATATTTGGAAAAAGTATAAAAGTAGTTACTATATAAAATATAGTCTTCAATTTCGGGAAAATGTGGGATATTGAAATGAGCTCGATTATCAAAAATAAACCGCTTGCTGGTTGGCAACCGAGATATTATTTGATTAAATTGCTCAAACGGAACAATCTGATCGTCGGTGGAGTGATAGACAAAAATTTGCTCACAGTTTTCTTTGATTAAATCAAGTTCGGTTTGAATCTCAAAAGTATAAGCATCAGTGCAAGCTGCCACCAAATGAAGTTGCTTCACTTTGAGAGAGTTTTCGGATAGATATTTGAGTAAAAAGTTACCACCAAGACTGTGACCAACTAAAAATAGTTCATTTTCTGGATCAATTTGAGCAATATATTTTTCAAACCAAATCTTCCAAGCTTCATAATTGGCATTTTGTTTGTTTGGCATTTGTGGGTAAAACACTTCTATTCCAGCACTGGAGAGTTTGGTAAACAAGTTGATTTTCCAGTCGATTTTTTGCTGGCGAATGTCTATCTCTCTTTGCTTCAGCTCCTCCAGCATTTCTTGGTCAGTTTTAAAAGCATCTCCACCACCAACTATTACTACAGTTTTTTGAGGTTTAACTGTTTCCACGAAATCCAAAGTAGATAGCGGCCAAAGCGAGGATGAAAACCAAGTATCTAAAATTTTGCTTTCTTGTACCCAGTTTCCAGGTAAATCAGGCTTATTTGGACTAACTTGGAATTTGTGCCTAATTTCAGGATTTTTCAACCACTCTTGATAACTAAAAAATTTTTTTTCTGGATTGGTGTCTAAATTATACCACACAGGAATTTTATGACCCCAGGTAAGATCTCGAGAAATACACCAATCAAGAACATTTTGGATAAAATTTTGACCTCTTTGTCTAAATTCACTAGGATAAAAATTAACCTCATCTAAACCTTTAAGGGTTAGTTTTTGTAAGTTGGTTTTTTTGCTAAACAACTTGTGAATATCCTCAAACTTGTCCAGAATTTGACTTTCTGGTAGTATTTCAAGTAATTTATCTTTACCTGCCCAGCCCCAGCTGCAACCAATAATTTTGGTTTTGTCCATAAAGTTCTGTAATTCAATCACATCATCTTTAGTGTCAGTAAAATAGTAAACTTGTGTGGGAGATATACCCCAATCTTTACAAACTTGAGTGATTTTTTCCTCCTTGGAGTGGTTATCCTCTCTACCTAAAATGTGAGTGAAGTTTAACTTACAATTTCTGATTTTCGGTAAAATTAACAACTCTTTTGAAGAACTAGAAACAATTGCAAGTCTTGTGTTTGAGATTTTAGCAATTTCGTTAACGAACCCTTCAAATAGACAAAACTCTTTATTAGCCATGTACCTTATAAAATTCCAACTGGCAACAGCCTGCTGTTCAAACTCTTCTTGGCTCAGTCCATGATTTTTATGATGTCTGGGTTTATCAAAATATTCATCTCTCATTTCCTTAGCTTTTTTGTAGTCACCACCGGCTCTCAGCTCAGCCCAACAAGCTAAATTAGCTTCGTCGGAATCGGCTAGTACTCCGTCATAATCAAAAATTAAATACTTAGTTTCTGCACACGAAGAATGATCAAACTCTTTGTGGTAGCTGAGAAAAAATTCATCACTAATCAACGGTTCAATAACTGTTTTGGATCTTTCACAAATAGACACATTATGTTCATAGTTCCAGTCCACTTGGAATTGTGTAAACCGTTCTTTTAATTCAGAAACCCTTTTTTGATAGTCTGCCTCGCTAAAGTTATTCATAGTAATGAAATTACTAATAATAGTTTCTGCTTAAACCAAATAGTTTTGTCAAACGTTAAGTTACAATCGACTATCTGAATAATTAAAATGACTTGAAAAGGATTGCAAACTGAGATATCTTATGGTGGAGTATTTATTTATAATTAATTTTCTTAGAACTTTCTTTTTCTATGTTTTATAGAAAATTTATAATTTATAAAATTATAAAATTAAGCAAAGACAACCTCGTTTTTAGTTTGGAAAAAATTATGAAAATACTCTTCTGTCCAATCCAAAATATCTAAATAAAAACTTAAATACGG
>Ga0116210_1000877_pt1 | contig 26032 bp, 24 predicted proteins | sample TshhotsprinmetaG_FD_94483 | JGI IMG/M metagenome (GOLD analysis project Ga0116210, IMG submission 94483) | Hot spring microbial communities from South Africa to study Microbial Dark Matter (Phase II) - Tshipise hot spring metaG | ecosystem: Environmental > Aquatic > Thermal springs > Hot... | reverse complement strand
CGCCACCCGCCACGCCGATGACTACCCGGGCGGCGTGATCTGGGTAGATGTCGGTCCTCGCCGCCGCACGCGCGACGACGCTACGCCGTTGCTGCAGCACCTGGCGGCTTACGCCTATAACCGCGATGTGCGCGTGGCCTGGCTGGATCAGATCGTGTTTGCGCCCGATGCCGTGCAGATGCTGTTGGGCAACCACGGCCGACTGCTCCTTATCTTCGACGATGTCTGGAGCGAGGAGGTCGTTGGCGTCCTCAGGGCTACCGCGCCGCCAGGCAGCGCCGTCCTCCTGACCACCCGGGACCGCAAAGTGGCGTATGCCCTGGCCAACGGGCCGCATGCCGTCCAGGAACTCGACCTGCTCACCCCCACCGATGCCCGTGATCTGCTCCAGAAGCGGGCTCCCGGTCTGTCCGATGAGCTGGCCGATGCGGTTGCCCGCGGTTTAGGGTACCACGCCCAGGCCCTGGCCCTGGCCGGCGCCGCGCTCTGGCTGCGCAAGCCGCATCGCTACGAGAATACCGCGCAGGAACTGCTGCAGCGCGTCGCAGACGGAAGAGGTTTCGGCAATCTGCCGGATCTGGACGAGGCCGACATCGAGACCAACGTCGAGATCGCCCTCAAATACTCCTACGACTATCTGGGCGAAGATGCGGTTCATGGCGCTGCGCAACAGGTTTGTTTTCGCGCCCTCGGCGCTTTTGCCCTGGAGGCGACCTTCGACACGGCCGCGGCAGCCGCGGTGTGGCAGATGAAGGCCTCTGCCGCCGAAGATCTGCTGCTCTTCTTCGACCGGCTGGCGCTGGTGCGCGAGTCGGCAGAAGGCGGTCGCTGGCAGCAACACGCCATCCTGCGCGCCTACGCGTTCAGCCTGCAGACTGCTGACGAGCGATTGGCCTTCGCGCAGCGCCACGCAGATCACTACCTGGCCCTGGCGCGCGCCGCGATCCCTGCGGCGACCGACCGTGTGGAGCAAGAATTCAAACAGATCGAGCATGCCTTTGAGTGGTGTCGTGTTCGCAGCCCGCTGCGCGCCACTGCGCTGGCCAACATCGCCAGCCAGGTCATGTTCATCCGCGGCCGCGCGCAACAGGCCGGCAAGTGGCTACGCGCCAGCCTGGAGGCTGCGGAGCAGACAGGCGATAGATCGGGCAAAGCCAACACGCTGCAGAGTTTGGGCGACCTGGAAAGGCGGCTGGGCAACGTGGACGGCCCGCCGCCACTACGACGCCGCCTTGCCGCTGTACGAAGCCGAGCAAGCCCGCCTGGGCAAAGCCAACACGCTGAAGAGTTTGGGCGACCTGGAAAGTTGGCTGGGCAACGTGGACGCGGCCCGCCGCCACTACGACGCCGCCTTGCCGCTGTACGAAGCCGAGCAAGCCCGCCTGGGCAAAGCCAACACGCTGCAGAGTTTGGGCGACCTGGAAAGTCGGCTGGGCAACGTGGACGCGGCCCGCCGCTACTACGACGCCGCCTTGCAGTACTATCGTTTGGAGCAGGAGCCCGGCGGCATCATCAATACGCTGGTGTCGAGAGCACGGCTCGAGATGGGCGCGGGCAACGTCGAGCAGGCGCTCCCTCTTTACGACGAGGCCTTCCGCATCGCCGATCAGACCGGTTTTGCCAACCATCCGGTCGTCCAAGAGATGCGCAGGGAATACGAAGGGATTCGCGAGCTGGCAAGCGTCCAGAAGGACCCCCTGGCCCGCGGCCTCGCCGCCTTGCTGCAGGCCAACAGCGATGCGGCGCTCGCTCAGGCCCTGGACGAACACCCCGTCCTGCACCAGGCGGACGCGCTCTTCGCGCTGGCCGGGCTGGCCAACCAGGCGCTGGGGGCGGGACAAAACGAGGTTGCCGTGCGCCTGGTCGTCCTTATGGCCGCCCTGCTCGATGCCTACAACCGCAGCCACAGCGAGCAGATCGAGCCGCAGCAGCACCAGGCGGTCATCGGCTTATGCGCCGGCACGATCCCGCTGGCCGAACAGATCCATGCTGACCTGGCCCGGGCGTTCCGCCAACAAGCTGCCTGGGCCTGCAACACCCTGGGCAACCATTACGCGGACGTGGCCAAAGACCTGGACGCGGCGGTCGCGGCCTACACCCGTGGCCTGGGCTTCGACCCGACGGACGCCATGCTGCTGCGCAATCGCGCCGGCGTCCACCTGGACCGCCGGGACGCGGTTGCCGCGCGGGCCGATATCGAAGCGGCCGCCGCGCTCGAGCCGGACGCGCCGCGGCTGGCGGCGCTGCGCGAACAGTTGCAGCGCCTCCAACCGCCTGTTTCATAGCCCGCGCACCGGTTCATGGCCCTTGTCTGTGTGCATCCGACAGGATATAATGGATGCCATGAAGACACTCAGCGAGATCCGGCAGATTCTCAGCGCCAGCAAGCCCTATCTGGCCAGCCGCTATGGCGTGGTCGAGCTCGGCGTGTTTGGCTCCTATGTGCGCGGCGAGCAGCGGGACGACAGCGACTTGGATATCCTGATCGAGTTGCAACGCCCGCCCAAGATCGGACTGATCGGCCTGGTCGAGCTTCAGGAGTACCTCAGCAACCTGGTGGGCGTGCCGGTGGACATCGCCATCAGGAGCAACCTGAGAAAACGCATCGGCCAACGCATCCTGAACGAGGTCATCCCCGTATGAACCGCGAGTTCCTGGACTACCTGGAGGACATCCTCGACGCGATGGACAAAGCCGAGCTCCTGGTCACCGGCATCACGTATGATGAGTTTGCGGCGGACTTCCGCATTAATTACGCCGTGGTGGGCGCTGGAGATCATCGGCGAAGCTGCCAAGCGCCTCCCCATGAGTCTGCGCGAGCAGTATCCGACTGTCCCGTGGCGCGGCATGGCGGGGATGCGAGATCACATCGTCCACGGCTATGATGTGGTGGACCTCGAGATCGTGTGGAATGTCGTTACGCGTGAGATCCCCCAGATCAGGCCGCTGGTGCAGCAAATCCTGCATGCTACTGCAGACCGAAACCTGTCTGCAGACGAGGCGTCTCGATCTTCAGAGGTGTGAAGGTGATTCACCTCCGGCCCTGCCCGGTGAGCGCCATCACGTGCCAGGCACTTCCGAAGTGCCTGGCACGTAGCGTCACGGCACGTGAAGTTACGGGAGGAATCCGATGCACGTCCTGCTCGCCTACGCGGCGGCCGATGGCCGCGAGCCGGCCGGCCGCCTGGCCGAACTGTTGAGGGCGATGGAGGTCACCCCGGTGGACGCGGCCGGCGATGCGCCCGCGCCCCCCGGGGCCGGGGTCATCGCGGTGCTCACCCCCGCTGCGCTGGCCGACCAGGCCGTGCTGGCGCAGTTGCAGGCCGCGCCTGCGCAGGGCCGGCCCCTCCTGCCGCTGTCCGCGCCCGACCCGGCCAGCTTCCCCTCGGCCGACGACCTGGCCCGCCTGGTCGAATGGCGCAACGCGCCGGCGCCGGACCAGAGTGCGAAGTATCACGTCGTCAACGCCATCAACTGTGCGATCGGCAACTACGCGGTGACGGTCAACAACTTCGGCACCGCTGCCGGCTGGTCGGCTGCCGAGACCGCGCAGTTCGTGGCGGCCCTCCGGGGCCAGCAGCCCGGCGTTCCCATGACCGCGCAGGAGCTGCGCCAGCGCTTCGCCGACGTACAGGCCCAGTTGCAGCAAGTGGAGCGGGCGCTGCGGCAGGGCTTCCTGCTGGTATTGGCCCGCTTCGATGCCCACGAGCAGCGCATCCTCGCGCCCATCCTGGCCCGCTTCGACAGCCAGCAGGCCGAGCTCACGGCCGCCATCCTGGATGCGCTGGAGTCCCGCACTTTCCCCGCCCACGAGCTGGAGCAACACATGGCGGCCATCCACATCGCCCTGGCCGAGATCAACGCCCGCGCTGCGCAGATCGCCGACCGGCAGCTCACGGAGGCCACGCAAAAGCTGGCCGAGGTGGCGACCGACCCCGGCCTGGACGCCAAGCACAAGCTCAAGGTCACCATCCCCATCGTGCCGCTGCTGCTGGAGTATGAGGGCGAGCTCGAGCTCAGCAGCCGGCTGAACCTGCGCAAGATTTGGAACGCTATGGCAGGATGGGCGGGCAATACATAGCGACAATGACCATATTCGTTTGTGTGCTTCCAGGCCCCTACTCGTAGCGCAGCGCCTCGATCGGGTTCAGGCTAGCAGCCCGGAAGGCCGGGTAGATGCCGAAGAAGAGCCCGACCGCCAGCGAGAAAGCGGTCGCCAGCACGATGGAATCCGGCGCGATCACCGGCTGCAACGTCATCGTGCCGACCGACAGGCCGGAGATCAGCCGGGCGATGCCGGCGCCGGCCACCACGCCGATAAGGCCGCCCAGCACGCTCAGGATCGTCGCTTCGGTGAGGAACTGCGCGAGCACATTGCGCCGCGTCGCGCCGATTGCTTTGCGGATGCCGATCTCGCGCGTGCGCTCGGTGACCGAGACCAGCATGATGTTCATGATCCCGATGCCGCCTACCAGCAACGAGATGCCCGCCACCCCGCCCAGGAAGAGCGTCAACACATCGGTGATCGCCGTGGCCGATTCGAGCATATCCTGCTGGCTGCGGATCGTGAAATCATCCTCGTAGCGAACGTTGTGGCGTTCCCGCAACACCGCGCTGATCTGCTCCACGGCTGCATCCATCTGCTGCGCGTCCACCACCTGCACGCTGATCTGCGAGATCACATTGCCGGCGCCCATCCGGCTGCGCGAGAGCCGCGCCATCGCCGTCGTGATCGGCACGATCACCTGGTCGTCCTGGTTGCCCATGCCGCTGCCGCCTTTGGCCGTCAGCACGCCGATTACGCGAAACGTGATGTTGTTGATGCGCACCGTTTGGCCCACCGGGCTGGCATCGGGGAACAGCGTGCCGGCCACGTTGGCGCCCAGCACGACGACCGAGGATTTGGCCTGCACATGGGCGTCGGTGATGAACTCCCCGTCCTGGACGGTGTAGTTGCGCACCGGGCTGTACGCTGCGGTGACGCCCAGAATGCGCGTGTTGACGTTATTGCCCATGTAGACGACCTGGCCCATCGCTTCGACCTGCGGCGCGACCGCGGCCACGGCCGGCAGCCGCTCCGGATCGTCCAGCGCCAGCGCATCCTCGTAGGTCAGTGTCTGGGCCGTGCCCTGCGCGGTGCGCACGCCGCTTTGGTTGAGGCTGCCCGGCGATACGAAGAGCAGATTGGTGCCCATGCTGTTGATCTGTTGGTCTATCGCGGCCGAGGCCCCGCGACCTACCCCCATCAGCGCGATCACGGCAGCCACGCCGATGATGATGCCCAACATCGTCAGCGCCGAGCGCAGCTTGTTGGCCGCCAGGCTGCGAATGGCGATGCGGATGCTCTCTACCAGGTTCATGCGCGCCCCTCCGTCTTCTCGTCCGCCGTGATCTGCCCGTCGCGAATGTGCACGATGCGTTTGCACTGGCGGCCCACATCCGGGTCATGGGTTACCATGACGATGGTGAGGCCCTGGGCATGGAGCTGGCGGAAGATATCCATGATCTCGGCCCCGGCCTTCGAGTCGAGGTTGCCGGTCGGCTCATCGGCCAGGATGATGGCCGGATCGTTGATGAGCGCCCGCGCGATGGCCACGCGCTGCTGCTGGCCGCCCGATAGCTCGTTCGGCCGGTGATGCAGCCGGTCGCCCAGCCCGACGCGTTGGAGCGCTGCGATGGCGCGTTCCCGGCGGTCGCGGCGGCCGGCATAGACCAGCGGCAGTTCGACATTGGCCAGCGCCGTCGTGCGCGGCAGGAGATTGAAGGTCTGGAACACGAAACCGATCTTCTGATTGCGGACTGCCGCCAGCTGCGCATCGTTCATGCGCGCCACCTCCACATTGTCCAGCCGATACGATCCGGCGGTCGGCTGATCCAGGCAGCCGATGACGTTCATCAGGGTGGATTTGCCCGAGCCGGACGGCCCCATGATGGCCACCCAATCGCCTGCGTCCACCCGCAGGCTGACGCCGTTGAGCGCCCGCACCTCGACATCGCCCATGCGATAGATCTTGGTGATGTTCTCGATCTCGATCATATGATCGCCTCGTTTGGTGTTAAGCCCGGCGCGACCAGACGCCGGGCGTCGGATGATCCGCTTCCTGCCTCACATGCCCGGCGGCGGGCCCCCTGCGCCCGGAATGCCGATCGGCGCGGCGGTCGTACCGCCGGATTTTACGGTGGTGGTGGCGTTGAGCACCACCACGTCGCCTTCTTTCAGCCCACTCACGATCTCGGTGGCGCTGTCGCCGCTCAACCCCACTTGCACGGGCACCTGCATCTGCTGGCCCTCGTACAGTACGGCGACAACTTTTTGCTTGCCGACCGTGCGGATGGCGCGGTTCGGTACCACGAGGACGTTGTCGCGGCGGGCCACGATGATGTTCACGTTGGCGGTCATGCCGGTTTTCACCGCCTCGGCCGTGCGGCTCAGTGCCACCGTCACCGGATAGTTGACGACGCCGCTGCTCTGCACCCCGGCCGGCGCGATCTGCGACACAACGCCCGCCAGGGTGAGATCGGCCACCGCGTCGAGGGTGATCTCGGCCTCCTGGCCGACCTGAACTTTGTTCACATCCACCTCGGCCATGTTCACCACGATGTCCAGGTGATCGAGATCGGCCAGGGAGATGGCCGTGCCGCTCGCCGTCTGGCCGACTTTGGCGTTGATCGCGGTGACGACGCCATCAAAGGGCGCCACGATCCGGGCCTGCTGGAGTTTGAGCTGGATCTGTTCCAGGGCGATCTGGGCGCTCTCGACCGCGTTCTGGGCGGCGCTCAGCGTGAACGCGTCGGGGCCGGCGAGCATCTCGGCCAGATTGTTCTCGGCCTGGACCAATGCGGCCTGCGCCGAGGCCAGGTCGGCGGCGCTCGTCTGGTTTTTGACTTCTTCCAGGTTGGCCTGGGCCGCGCGTAAAGCGGCCGCGGCGGAAGCGATCTTGGAATTGGCGTCGCTCTGCGCGGTGGCGATGAGCGCGTCATAGTTGGCCTTCGCCTGCTCGTAGTCAATCGTGGCGCTTTGCAGCGCCTGCGCCTGCGCCGTGCCTGCGATGTCGCCGCGCCAGGCCACTTTGTCGTAGTCGCCCTGGGCCTTTTCGAGGGCAATGCGCGCCTTTTCGAGCGCGGCAGTTGCCGAGACCAGCGAGCTGTCGGCGGCGCCGGCCGATTTCACAGCAGCCTCGTAGGCCGCCTGTGCGCTGGCCACCTGCGCCTGGGCCGAGGCGAGTTTGGCGGCGCTGGCGCCGGCCTTCACCTTTTCATATGCCGCCTGAGCGGCAGCAAGCTGGGCGCGCGCCAGCGCGATCTCCTGTTCGCTGTACGGATTCTTCGCCTTTTCCAGCTGATCCAGCGCGTTTTTCAGGCTCACCTGCGCGCTGCGCAACTGCAGCGCGAGATCGGTCGTGTCCAGCTCGGCCAACACATCGCCCGCCTGCACGCGGTCGCCGACTTTGACGTAAATGGCCTTGACTGTGCCGCTCTGTCCGAAGCTGAGGTCGGCTGTCCGGTGCGATTGGACGTTGCCGGCGGTGTTGACCGTCGCCAGTAGCGTCCCGCGTTGTACGGTTGCGGTGGCGAGGCTGGTCGCCGCGGATGCCGTGCTGGGACGCACTCGCAGATAGACGGCGCCGAGGGCGATAACTGCTACGATCCCGATCACGACCCATTTGAGCGTTCTCTTCATGGTGCCTTTCCTCCTGAGCGATGTTGGATGCGTTGCTGCGGCGAATCCGGCGCACGCGCAAGACGTCCCGCTCGCATGCCGTTCGTTTGCCGCTCGCATGCCGCTCGCACGCAGATCCTGTCTGCGTCGCACTGTGGACATCTTCGCGCGCGGCGCTGAGACAGGCGTAAGCAGACGCTGAGGGAATACTGAGGGGATGCTGAGAGTGTGAGGCAGCGCTCGAATTTGGCGGCTGCGCGGCTGGCTGCTATGATGGGCCTGTGTGACGCGTCATCATAGCAGAGGGGGGCAGTATGATCAGCTATCGCAAGGAACTGTGGTTCAATGTGCCTGGCCGGCGCGCGTTTATCAACATCACGCCACAGGTCGAGGCGTGTGTGCGGGAGAGCCGCATCACAGAGGGGCTGTGCCTGGTGAACGCCATGCACATCACTGCGTCGGTGTTCATCAACGACGACGAGGCGGGACTGCACAAAGACTACGAGGACTGGCTCGAACAGCTCGCGCCGCACGAGCCGATCAGCCGTTATCGCCACAACCGCACCGGCGAGGACAACGGCGACGCACATCTGAAGCGCCAGGTGATGGGCCGGGAGGTCGTGGTGGCGGTGACCGGCGGCCGGCTCGACTTCGGACCATGGGAGCAGATCTTCTACGGCGAGTTTGATGGCGGCCGGCCGAAGCGCGTGCTGGTCAAGATCATCGGCGAGTGAGCGGAAGGAGCCGCGCGGTGGTGCACGAAACGGTTTTGGTGACGGGCGGCGCGGGCTTCATCGGCTCGCACATCGTGGACGCGCTGATCGCGTCCGGCCGGCGCGTGGTCGTGGTAGACAATCTGGTGCGGGGCAAGCGGGAGCATGTGCATCCGGCGGCCCGCTTTTATCAGGCAGACATCCGAGACGCCGAGGCGCTAGGCCTCATCTTCGCTGCCGAGCGGCCGCACGCGGTGATCCACCAGGCCGCGTTGGCGGACGTGCGCGAGAGCCTGCGTGACCCGGTCGGTTACACGACCGTGAACGTGATCGGCACGCTGAACCTGCTGGAGGCAGGGCGGGCCGTGGGAGTGCGTAAGTTCGTCTTCGCCTCGACGGGCGGTGCGGTCTACGGCAATCCGGCCGAGCTGCCGGCCACAGAGGCGTGCCCGTTGGGGCCGCTCGATCCGTATGGCGCCAGCAAGCTGGCCGGCGAGTACTACATCGCCACCTATGGGCACAATTACGGCCTGGAATACTGCCTGTTGCGCTATGCCAATGTGTACGGGCCGCGCCAGGACGCCGAGGGCGAAGGAGGCGTTGTGGCGATCTTTGCGGCGCGCCTACTGGCCGGCCAGCAGGCGATCATCCATGGGGATGGGCTGCAGACGCGCGATTTCGTCTACGTGGGCGATGTGGCAGCCGCCAACGTGCTGGCGTTGACGCGCGGTCAGGGAATCTACAATATCGGCACGGGCGTCCCGACCGATGTCAACACGATCTTCCGGCGCCTGGCCGAGATCACCGGCTACGACCGGCCCGCGGTGCATGGCCCGGTCAAGCCCGGCGAGGTGCGACATTCCTATCTGAATGCCGGCCGCGCCCGCGCGGAGCTCGGCTGGACGCCGGCGGTGGATCTGGCGACCGGCCTGGCGCAGACGGTGGCATTCTTTCGGGAGAGAATTGCCGCGCGATGAGGGGCCTGCCGTCTCCTCAGCTTGCGACGCTGGCGCCTCTGTTGCGCGAGGCGCTGGCGGCCGAAAGCCATTGCCGTTGCTTGTTGCGAGGCCACAGCATGTGGCCGACGTTGCCCACGACCTGTGAGATCGAGGTGGTGCCGCTGCCGGAGCGGCTGCGGCCGGGCCTGGTTGTGGTGAGCGCGGCCGGCGATGTGCTGGTGGCCCACCGGCTGGTGCGTCGCGTCGCCGGCCGCTGGGTCACGCAGGGAGACGGTCACCTGGCGCCGGATGCGCCGCTGGCGCCAGAGCAGATCCTGGGTGTGGTGGCCGCAGCATATCGAGACGGCCAGCGCTGCTGGCCCGGTCCTGCGGAGCGGTGGCTGGCGTGGTTTTGGGTCGGCCGCCACCATGCACTGCGGCCGTTGCTATTTGTCCGGCACATGTGGCGACGCTTCCTGCGCTGTCGGCGGGCCGTCGCGCTGCCCGACGGCCCGGCCGACGGGCCTAGAACTGGAACCGCTTGAATTCCTCGGCCGCCTCGTAGCCGGGTTTTTGGCCGGCCTCCTTCACCCGCTGGCGGATGCGCTCCTCCAGCTTCGTCGTGTCCGCGCCCACCTGGCTGGCATGACGTTTGAGGGCCGCCAGCCGAACCTCGAGGCAACAGGTGATGTCTTCCCAGTAGTCGGGATTGTCGGTCCAGAACAGATACACCTCTTTGACGCGCCAGGGCTCGATGCCGTCCACCAGTTGTTCGGGGAAAATGTACCACTCGCGCGCGGCCCAGACTGCGTCGAGCGCAGCCTGGCCCGCCGCGCGGTGATCGGGGTGCAACTGATAGTGTCGCCACGGGTCAATGGTGACGACGATATGTGGTCGGTGTTCGCGGATGATCATCGCGAGCTGGCGGCGCATCTCCAGGTTGTTCTCCAGGACGCCATCCGGGTGGCGCAGGAAGATGACTTCTTTGACGCCCAGTTCCGCGGCTGCCGCGCGCTGTTCGCTTTCGCGCCGTGCCGCAAGCTGGCCGGGCCGCAGATCAGGATCGTGGCTGCCTTTATCGCCGCTCGTCAGCAACACATAGGTGATTTCCCGGCCGGCCTGCGCCCATTTGACCATTGTGCCGGCGCAGCCGAACTCCGGGTCATCCGGGTGCGCCGCGATAACCATGACGCGCTGCAGGGTTTCCGAAGTGTCTGGCATGAGATCTCCTCATCGCATGAGTCAGATGATGGGAGATCGTACTCCGCGGCGCGGCCTTTGTCAAACCGGCATGGACGGTCTTATGGCCGCGCGGTCGGATAGCCGCGCAGCTGCCAGTCGGCCAGGCCGCCCCGCAGGCTGCGCGCCCGATAGCCGCGCGCGATCAGCCAGCCGGCGATGCTGTAGGAGCGATTGCCGTGCGCACAGACGACGACGATGTCGGTTGCCGGATCGAGGTCGGCCAGCCGTTCGGGAATCTGGCGCATCGGAATATGCAGGCTGCCCGGGATGTAGCCCTGGCGCCATTCGTAGTCCTCACGACAGTCGAGCAGCAGCAGTCCATGGCCGTTTTGACGCTCGGCTGCAAGCTCGGCCGCGGTCAGCTCCGGCACGCGCGGCGGCTCCGGTTTTGCCGGCCGGTCTGCCGCCGCACGCGTCGGGATGGCCGCGCGGTCGCCCAAGGCCTGCCGGATGAGATCGAACAGTCTCATGTGGCTGGCTCCGTCGGGATGGCCCTGGCTTCCTTGCTGATGCCTGTGAAATAGGCCAGAATGCCGCGATAGGCGGACTGGGCGATCTGGCCGCGACGATAGGAGTCGGCCTGGCAGCCGGCCGTGAAGACGCCGGAGCCCGGCGCGGTGGTGATCGGCGTCGCCAGCAATGCGGCTTCGGCCGGGTTGGACATGAAGGCGGGTTCGAGGAGCGCTGCTGGCATGGCGCTGCGGCGCAGAACGCCCGCGCCGTAGCGGCGGACGCCGTAGTCAATGAACGTGGCCGGGGAAGGCGCATTCGCTTGCAGTACGGGCGCCATGGCATCGTGCAGCGCCTGCGCCAGCCGCCTGTCCTCGGCCGCCGAGCGCTTGCCGTAGAAGGTCAAGACGCCGTTCGGCGCCGGGTCGGTGAAGCTGTTGGTATGCACCGAAACGAGAATGTTTGCCTGCGCCCGGTTGCAAAAAGCGGCGCGCTCGGCCTCGGTGAGGCCCTGGTCGCCGGTGCGCGTCATGACCACGCGCGCGCCGGCGGCCTGGAGCAGCGCCGCCAGCCGATAGGCCACGTCCAGATTGATGTCGGCCTCGCTCAGATCGAGGGGGGCATAGTAAGCGCCCGGATCGGCGCCGCCGTGTCCCGGATCCAGGCAGATGGTCTTGCCCGTCAATAGGCCGGCGCTCTCGGCCGGCGTCAGCGGCGCAAGCCCGCCGAGGATCGTCAGGGCCGCCAGAAACACGTGAATCCATTGTCGTCTCAAGATCGGTCTCCGCTCAGTCTAGAGTCTGTGCTGGCCATGCATTGCGAAGAGACTATAGCATAAAGAGAGCCGAACTGACAAGGGGGGCCTGGGGCCGGCGAAAAGGCACAGGTTTTCTCGTCCTGATGACGGGTTGGGGTTTGTCCAGAGACGCTTATTCCTCTATAATGAGCCCGTCCCAGCCCGATCTCAGCTCGCGAGGCAATCCCATGCGCATCCCGTCATCATTTGTTTTTCTGCGGCCCGGCACGCGTGCCTTCATTCGGGAGGCGCGGCGCACGCCGGGCTACGGCTTCCACGACTGGCTGCACGGCTATGTTTATGCCCGCTGGCCCTATCTCTACATCGGCATCGCAGTCGGCGAGCACTGGCTGGCGAAGGCAGCGCTGCGGCTCTGGCGGGCCGTGCGGCCGACGCCAAAAGCGGCAGCGAACCCGCCGCCGCCAACCCCCCGGCCGATCGGAGCCGGCACGATCGGCGATACCTATCACGGCAAGGTCGTGACGCTGGCAGCCGCCACCCGCCTGGTGAGCGTGCAGCAGGACATCGCCCTGACCGACCTGGAGCACGTGATCCCCTACCCGACGGCGCGCGACATCGTCCTGCGCCATCCGGACCACATTGCGGTGCTGGAATGTCCCTGTCGAGCCAGCCGGCCGAACCCCTGTTTGCCGCTGGACGTCTGTCTGATCGTCGGTGAGCCGTTCGCCAGCTTCGTGCTCGAACATCACCCGCGGCGGGCGCGGGCGATCAGCGCGGCGGAGGCGGCCGAGATATTGGCCGCCGAACATGCGCGCGGCCATGTGCACCACGCCTTTTTCAAGGACGCCATGCTGGGCCGCTTCTACGCGATCTGTAATTGCTGCGCGTGCTGCTGCGGCGCCATGCAGGCACATCGCAGCGGCATCCCCATGCTCAACACGTCGGGCTACACGGCGCGCATCGAACCTGACCGCTGCGCCGCGTGCGGCGCGTGCGCCGAGGGATGTCAGTTTGGCGCGATCACGGTGGACGGCCACGCGCACGTGGATGAAGCGGCGTGCATGGGGTGCGGCGTCTGTGTCAGTCGGTGTCCGCAGAGCGCGCTCTCCCTCGTTCGCGATCCGCGCAAGGCCGTGCCGCTCGAACTCGATGCGCTGATGCAGGCCGCTGCGACCGTCGAGGCCCGTTCATGATCGTGCCCGTCGTTTCTTCCTGGCGCGCGGCCGCGGCTGCCCGGCCGCCCCTCATCCTGACCTCAGAGCCGGGGTCGTTCGCGCACAACACTCTGAAGACGCGCGTGCCGGCCATCCTGCGCGAGACCATCGCCGCCAACGCGTTTCCTGCCGCAATTGTGGCCGACCTGGAGGCCCTGCACGCCGAGCTCGTTGCCGGCGCGATCCGTGGCTTGCGCGAAGAGGCGGCCGATACGACCTTCTGGGCGGCCGTCTCGGCGCCCTATCTCGGTCGCTCCTGGCTCGATGTTCCCTGGTTTTGGGCCGAGGCGTATTTCTATCGCCGCGTGCTCGAGGCCACCCGCTACTTTCAGCCGGGCCCGTGGCAGGGATATGATCCCTACCTGCCCAAGAAGCGGGCCGAATGGGCGGCCGACGCCGCGCCGGCCACGCTCGACCGGCTGTTGGCCAATCTGGCGGCTGATGCGGCCGTCCGTTTCGAGCAGCTTTTTCATGCTAGCCTGTGGGGTAACCGCACCGATCTGAGCTACATGGTCGCAGCGCACCTGGGCGGGATTGCCGATGCCGCCGGCGAGCGGTCGAATTTGCTGGCCGACGACACGCCGGCGGTCTGGCGCAGCCTCAGCGAGCGGCCGGCGCGGCGGGTGATCGTCGTCTGCGACAATGCCGGCACCGAGCTGCTCGCCGATCTCGCCCTGGCCGACTTCCTCCTGGAGGCGCGGCTGGCCGACGAGATCGTGTTGCACCTCAAGCCGCAGCCGTTTTTTGTCTCCGACGCCATGCCGCAGGACGTCCTGGATGGCCTGGCCGCGCTGCCGGCCGGCGGCCCTCACGCCGCCCGGCTTGCCCGTCGGTTGACGGCTGCTCTGGCGCGTCAGCAGCTGCGCCTGACCGCGCACTGGGCATATGCCACAAGCCTTTTCTATTTCGAGCTGCCCACCGATCTGGAAGCCGCGCTGGCGACGGCCGATCTGGTGCTGGTGAAAGGGGACGCCAACTATCGTCGTCTTCTCGGCGACGCGCATTGGCTCCCGACCACGCCGTTTGCGTTTGCCGTCGGTTACTTCCCGACGCCGCTCGTCGCCCTGCGCACCCTCAAGGCCGAGCTGATCGTGGGCCTGCAGCCGGGTCAGGCCGAGGCGATCGCGGCCGCCGATCCGGCCTGGCTGGTCAACGGCCGTCGTGGGGTGATCCAGGCTGCCCATCTGCGCAGCGCATCATCCCCAGCGTCAGCATGAAGACGAATGCCAGATCGGTGAGGCGAAAGCCGGTGTCCACCACGCCATGCGCCAGGAAGCCGGCCATGCTGGCAAGCAGGCCGAGCAGAAACGCTCTCTCCTCCGGTGCGGTCTGCCCCGCGCGATAGGCGCGCAGACCGGTGCGGAAGAAGGCGATCAGCACGAACGCCAGCGCGACGATCCCCGGCAGGCCCATAGCCGTCCAGGTGTCCAGCAGCAGGTTGTGCGGGTGGTAGACCACCGGTTCGTGGCCGCCTTCGGGCAGCATATAGCGGCTGTACTGAGAGACGAAGTTGCCCAGCCCCACGCCGAAGACCGGATGCGCGGCGATCATGCGTGCGGTCCCCTGCCAGAGCACCAGACGCAGGAAGTTCGTTCCGCTCTGCAGCGTCAGCAGAGAGGCGATGCGCGGTGTGTGCAGGATCGGGATGAGGGCCAGCAACGCGGCGACCAGACTGCCGGTCGCGATGAGTCGGCCCCGGCGGCCCTGCATTGCCCCGATGAAGATCAGCGCGGCCGGCAGCCCCAGCAGCCACGCGCCGCGCGAATAGGTGAGATAGAGGCAGAGGAGAAGGGGCAGGAGCGCCAGCGTGTGATAGGCTCGTCGCCAGCGCACGGCGCCGAAGGCGGTCAGGCACAGTGAGATCGGCACGACCCGGCCCAGGAAGAGGCTCACGTGGTTGGGCGAATCGTAGAGGCTCAGGATGCGCCGCACCCCCTGGACGAACTCGACATAATCTGTGAAGAGATACTGATACAGGCCGATCAGGGCGATGATGAGCGCGGCCGCGGTCAGCGCGTCGGCGAGCGCGAGGATGTCTGGCCGGAAAACCCGTTCACGGGTCGGGCACCGGGCTGTGGCCGGTCTTCCCGGTGCTGCCCTGAAAATCGCCGTGCTCACGTGCCAGGTACTCTCCAAGATGCCTGGCACGTGGCGACTTTCACCCCCAGGGGCCCTGGCACGTGGGGAATTCTCATTCGCCGTGGCGAGGCTGCGCACCATGACGTAGACCAGCGCGGGCTCGACGATCAGGACGCGCAGCTCCCATTGGGCGGCAGCTTTGTCGGCCGCGCTCAGCCATGAGAGCGCGGCCGCCGCCACGAACGCCAATACCCCCCAATCCAGGGCATGCATGGCCGTGAGGGCGAGGTTGCCGCGGCCCGGGATTGGGCGGGGAAATCCCGCACTGATCCGGCCGGCGACCCACGCGGCGAAACAGGCGAGGGTGAGGATCTCCGGCAGCGAATAGATGTCCGTGCCGACGTGTTTGTACGCGAAGGCGAACGGAATCGCCAGCACGACCAGGCGCAGGCCGAGGTCGAGCCGCAGATAGAAAAGGACGCCGAGCAGGGCCGCCGCGCCGGCCCAGGCCCAGGGTGCCTGCGCCAGTGCGCAGACCGCCAGCGGTCCGGCCAGGACGAGGGCCTGTTGCCACGTCGCCGCAGCGCGATAGGCTGCGGCGAGGCGGCGCACGGCATCACGCATACGAGTCGCGCAGCGAGCGCACGCGCAGCGCCGCGCGCGCCCGCCGCACGTCCCAGCCTGCCGGCAGCGGGCAGGTCACCGTGACCGTGCGGCCGGCAGGCACGTCGAAGTAATTGTCGCTGAAGACCACGTCCAGGTTCTCCAGTTCCAGCTCCACGAAACGGGCCAGTGACTGCGCGGTCACCTCGAAGATGAGCTGACTGCCTTTGCGGCTGATCTCTACGGCCAGGCCGGGATCGGTCAGCTCCAGATGTTTGTTCGGCACGAAGGTCGCCATGTTGCGGGCGATCAGGCGTTCACCCTGCCACAGCTCGCAGACGAAGATCATGTCGCGGCGATTGCCGCCGAGCATGCCGGGAATGTTGTCGGCCACGACCGCCTCGCCGAAGTCAAGCGTTTTGATCTCGCTGGCGGTCAGGGGCGCCACGCTCACCGCTTCCTCGCCCGTGGCCAGCGCCTCGCCGGAGAGCATCTCCAGCGACCAGCGCACGGTCCCCTCCCAGCGTTCGGTCGTGTCGTTCGTCACGTAGATGCCCATGCGCGGGCCGTCGTCCAGGATCGAGAGGAGCACCGGCGCGAAGAAACGTTTCGCCATGTAGTGGAGCGCCTTCCAGCGGCCGAAATAGTCGAGGCTCGACCAGGACGCGACGGGCCAGCAGTCGTTCAGCTGCCAGTAGAGCGTGCCCGCGATGCGATGCGGGAAGCGTCGCCAGTGCTCCACGCCGTAGCGGATGCCCTCGGCCTGGAGGATCATGCTGAGATAGACCAGCGATGGGAAATCCTTCGGCATGCGGAAGGTATCGGTCATCTGGCCGATCATCAGGCCGTTCCCGCTGGCATTGCGCTGATGATGTTCCATGATGTAGGAGGTCATGTTCCAGTCGGCCGGCGCCGCGTAAGTTGCGATCGTCCGCAGCGGCGGCAGCGCCTGGAAGCCGAACTCGCTCTGGAAGCGCGGATAGGTGCTGCGGTAGGCCGTGAACGGCTTGCGGCCGTGCCAGACTTCCCAGTAGTGGCTATCGCCCTGTGTTTCGCCGTTCACATCGTGGAATGGCGTGTTGGACGAGGGCGAACTGGGCCAGTAGGCATGGTCGGGGTCCTCGGCCGCGACCCAGCCGGGCAGCGTGTGGTGGAAGAAGGCGTCGTACGCATCGCGCAGCTGCTTCCAGTCAGGCAGCAGACGGCGGTTCTTCACCTGGCGGGTGAGCGCGGCCAGCGCCGGGATCTTCTCGAAGTAGGTCAGCAGCGCCTCTTCCCAATCCTGTTTGGCCCAGCCCCAGCTCTCCCATCCCCATTCCATTTCGTTGTTGCCGCACCAGAGGGCCAGGCAGGCCCGATGGCGCAGTCGTCGGATGTTCTGGATCGCTTCCTGGCGCACGTTTTCGACGAAGGCGGGATCGTCCAGCGGGTAGATGCTGCACGAGAAGGTGAATTCCTGCCACACCAGAATGCCGTAGCGGTCGCACAGGTCGTAGAATCGTTCCTCCTCGTACAGGCCGCCGCCCCACACGCGCAGCATGTTCTGGTGCGACTCGGCTGCCGAGCGGATCAGCCATTCCAGATGTGCGTCGCTGATGCGGGTAGGGAAGGAGTCGGCCGGGATCCAGTTCGCTCCTTTGGCGAAGATCGGCACGCCGTTGACCACGAACTGCCACGATTTGCCCCACTCATCGGGTTGCTGGCGCAGCTCGATCGTGCGCAGGCCGATCTGATAGCGGGCTGAGTCCACCGTCTGCGCGCCGGCGCACACTTCGACTTCGACCCGGTAGAGCGGCTGCGCGCCGTAGCCGTTGGGCCACCAGAGCTGCGGGCCGCGGATGGGGATCACCGCGGCGACGCGGCCGCTTTCGCCGATTTCGCAGGTCTTCTCCGTGACCGTCCCTTTGGGCGAAGTCACGCGCACGCGCACCGTCAGCGTCGCGTCTGACCACCGCTCGAGCTCGGCCTCAACCCGGACTCTGACTTTGCCGTCGGCATGGTGCTGTCGGATGTGAACGTCGGCCAGACGAGCGGCGCTGTGGCCTTCGAGCCGGATTTCCTTCCAGATGCCGATGGGCGGCAGCTGCGGGCCCCAGTCCCAGCCGAACTGGCAGGGCGCCTTGCGCAGATGCGGGCCGCCCGCGATGGCCTGCGAGACGCCGTTGAGCGGCCGGGCGGCGTTGCGCTCGCGCACGTAGCGCACGGGCGAGCCGAAGAGCACGGTCAGCTCGTTGGCGCCCGATCGCAGCAGCGGTTTGACCTCCCACTCGTAGCGGCGGAACATGTTGTCGGTTCGGCCCAGCAGCTGGCCGTTCAGCCGCACTTCGGCCAGGGTGTCCAGCCCGTCGCAGACCAGGTAGACCCTGTCCTCGGCCAGCAGTTCGGCCCCGACATCGAAGGTGCGGCGGTATTCCCAGTCGCTTTCCGCCACCCACAGGACGCGCTTTTCGTTGTCGGCCACGAACGGGTCGGGGATGCGGCCCAGGGCCAGCAGATCGGTGTGAACGCCGCCGGGCACTTGCGCCGGCAGCCACTCATTGCTTCCGGCCTGGCGAAATTGCCAGGCCCCGGTCAGTGATTGAATGTACATGAGAGCGTACCCTTTCCAGAAAGTCCGCGGATGCATTACCGCATCAGTTTACCACGATTTGGGCCAATCGGCTCGATTGCCCGGTCGCGCTGTGCGGCGTCTCGACCACGACGGCTCTGGGCACGGGGCATCACGGGGGCGCGGCGTACAGCCGCACCTCCAGCCCCACGAAGCGGCGTTGCTCGAGCAGCGCGACGTGCTGCGCCAGCGCGTCCGGGATCAGCCCGCGCGGATCGGTGTACCAGTCGTGGCTGTAGATCAGCCAGACGCGCCTTCTGCCCGCGACCAGCGCGTGCAGGCGCGGCAGATCTGCCGGGGTCATTTTCGGCTCCAACACGCCCGCCTCGAACAGGTCTACCGGCGCGCCGCGCTGCTCCACGGATAGCCCATAGGCGCGGAAGTAATAATTGAACGGGATCTGCACCCAGGTCGCGTTGAAAAGCAACAGGTCGTCGGGTTCGACCCGTGCGGCGACATAGGCGGCGGCCGGGCCCCATTCTTCCTTTTCGAAGTAGACATAATAATGGCGCAATGAAATCAGATTGACCGCGGCCACGCCGACGAGGCCGGCCAGGATCAGTGGCCGGCGTCGCAGGCCGGCAATGCCGACCGCCAGCAGCAGATAGAGGGGGAGGGTAGCCCAGATCAGGGTGCGGTCGTGGAAGATCGGCCGACGCAGGCTGACGAGCAGCTCGCCGACGATGGGCGCGGCGAAGAGGATGGCGAACAGCGCCAGCAGCGCCGGTTGCCGGCGCAGGCGCATGATCGCCAGGGCGATCAAGCCGCCATAGCCGGCCCAAATCACAGCGGCCCAGCCGCCCAGAGGCGGCAGCATGGCGCTCAGGAACGATTTGAGCACCGCCCAAACCGCGGCCCAGGTCGGTTTGGGAATCCAGAATTCGCGATCCACGCCTGCGGCTTGTGTCACGAAGGGGAGCAGCCACGGACTCCAGAGCAGGAGCACGGCGAGCTGGGCGAGCAGCCAGCTTTTGAGCGGGAGCCGCGTGAAACGGGAAGCGTGAAATGTGGGCGGCAATAGCCACAGGCTCAGCACGAACAGATTCACCGCCAGGGGGAAGAAGATTGCCGTGTTGTGGCTGAGCATGGTGGCAGCCGTGAAGACCACGTAGCCGGCCCACTTCAAACTGACCCGCAAGCTCGTGTGGGCCTGGCGGGCCTCCGGGTCATCGGTCAGGAGGTGCGTCAGCGCCAGCAACGCCAGCGAGGCATTGAGCGCCAGCAGGGTATACATGCGCGTTTCCTGGGCGAAGCGCACGTGAAACGGCGACAGCGCCAGGATGAACGCGGCGATCAGCGCCGGTCGTGCGCCGAGCAGCCGACGGCCCACGAGGAAAGTGATGGGGATGGTTGCCGCGCCGAGCAGCGCGGAGAGCAGGCGGACACTCGCCGGCGTGTCGCCGGCGAGCTGGATCCAGAAGTGCAACAGCAGATAATAGAGCGGTGGATGCTGGTCCACCTGGGCGACCCAGGCCACCATGGGGCCGATGGGCTGCCATGCCAGCCAGATGCTGAATGCCTCATCGAGCCACAGCCCCTTCTGGCCGATCTCCCAGAAACGCAGGAGCGCGCCGGCCGCGGTGATGGCGATCACCGGCAGGGCCATTTTGCGGCCGGCACCGATGCGGGAGCGCTTCATTCAGGCCCTCGCCTGCCTGAAGGGTTGGATCATTGGCCGAAGAAACTCTTCCTCCCGCGCAGCAGCGGCACATCGGACATCAGGCGTCTGGTGTAATCGTGTTGCGGATTTTGCAGCACCTCTTCCACTGGGCCCTGCTCTACCATCTGGCCCTGGTACATCACCAGCACGCGATCGGCGATGTAATAGGCCTGGCCCAGGTCGTGCGTGATGAAGAGGATGGTCATGTCGCGCTGGTCACGCAGGTCCTTCAGCAGGTTCAGCACGGTCACGCGCAGCGAGGCATCGAGCATACTGGTCGGCTCGTCGGCGATCAGCAGCTCCGGGCTCACCATCAGCGCGCGAGCGATCATCACGCGTTGCACCTGGCCCCCCGAGAGTTGATGGGGATATTTGAACAGCGTATCTTCCGGATCGAGTCCCACTTCTCGCAGCGCGTCAATGGTGCGCTGCAGGCGTTCTTCGCGCGATGGCTGCGTTTCGAGCACGTCGAGCGAGCGGCTGAGCACGCGGGCGTTGGTGTAGAACTGGTTGAAGGCCGAGTAGGGGTCCTGAAACACCGCCTGTACTTTCCGCCAGTACGTCCGCAGCTGCTTGCCGCCGCGTAGCGCCGTGACATCCTGGCCGTGCAGCAGAATGCGGCCGTCGGTGGGGTCGAGGAGCCGCAGCAAGAGCCGGCCCAGCGTCGTCTTGCCGCTGCCGCTCTCGCCGACGATGGCGACGATCTCGCCCTGGCGGACGGTGAACGATACTCGATCAACCGCGCGCACGAGCTGGGCGCCGTGGCCAAAGGTGCGGGAGAGGTTTTGCGTTTCCAGGAATGGGGGTTGCGTTGACGGTGCGTTCATGAGAGGCCCCCTTTCCGGCCCTTGGCTTTGTCGGCGACCCACCAGCAGGCGGCGAAATAGTCCTCGGTCCCAACGATGGGCGGTTCTTCGCGCGTGCAGATATCCTGGGCGTAGGGGCAGCGCGGATGGAACCGACAGCCCGGCGGCGGGTAGCGCAGATCGGGCGGCGCGCCTCGAATCCCCTCCAGTCGGCGACGGCGCACATCGGGCTCGGGGTCCAACGTTGAGGAGATGAGCGCCTGGGTGTAGGGGTGTTGGGGCGACTCGACGATTTGGGTGGTGTCGCCGATCTCGACCAGCTTGCCGGCATACATCACGGCGATGCGGTTGGCGACGTTGCTGAGCATCGGGATGTCGTGCGTGATGAAGGCGATGCGGGTGATGAAGCCGTGGTCGAGCAACATCTTGAGCAGGATGACGAGCTGTTTCTGCGACGAAACATCGAGCGCAGAGGTCGGCTCATCGGCGATCAGGACCTTCGGGTCGAGGATCGTGGAGAGGACGGCCACCACGCGCTGGCGCATTCCGCCGCTGAGCTGGTGAGGGTAGCTGTCGAGGGCTCGCGGGGGCAGGGAAAGCTGCTCCAGCCGATGGCGCGCCTGCGCGATGGCCTCATCGCGTTTGATGGTTGGGTCGTGCGAGCGCATCACGTGGACCACGAAGTCGCGCACGCGCGCGGTAGGGTTGAGCGAGTTCAGTGCCCGCTGCGGCAACAGCGCCACCATTTTGCCGTGCCAATCGGATGTGGGCTTGACCGGTTTGGTCAAATCAATCCTCTGGCCATCGAGTTCCAGCGAGCCGCCTTTGATGTAGAGCGGCGGCTGGGCGGTGAGGGCAATGACAGCGGCCAGCGTAGATTTGCCGCAGCCCGATTCGCCGGCGATGCCCAGCACTTCGCCCTCACGGATCGAGAGGGAAACATCGTCAACGGCTTTTACCTCTGGCCCAGGGCCAGCCCTGTAATAAGCGACGACATGGTTGACTTTCATTCCTGGCGCTCCTGGCTTCTCTGCTCCGCTCAGCTTCTGCGCAGACGCGGGTTGAAGATCTCGTCAATGCTCGATTGGAGCAGCAGCAGCGAGAAGGCGATCAGCGTCAGCAGGAGCGCTGGCGGCAGGAAAGCCCACCATGCGCCCGTGCGCACAGACTCCCAGAGCAGCGCCCATTGCAGCATGATGCCCAACGAGACGTTGCCGCTGGGCCCCAGCCCCAACATGCTCAGCGCAGCTTCTTGCAAAATGCCGCTGCTCAACTGGAGGACGAAGGCCATGACGACGTAGGAGAGCATGAAAGGCACGATTTCTGAGAAGATGAGGGACAGGGTGCCGGCGCCCGACAGCCGTGCGATGTCCACGTGCTCGCGCGTGCGCAGGCTAGACGCCTGGGCGCGCACGGCGCGCGCCGTCCACGGCCAGCTGGTGATGCCGATGATCATCCCCATGACGACGATCGAGCGAGTGCTGATGGCGATGGAGAGCAGAATCAGGATGACGATGGAAGGGATGGTGATCACGACGTTGGTGATGGCCATGAGGACATTTTCCACCGTGCCGCCGACGAAACCCGCGGTCGTGCCGATCAGCAGGCCGAGGGTGGTAGCAATCGAGCCGGCGATGAAGCCGATGATCAGCGAGGTGCGGATGCCGTACATCAACTGGGTGAAGACGTCGCGGCCGAAGTTGTCGGTGCCCAGCCAGGCCGTGCTCGACGGCTTATCGTAAAGGCCGCCCACCGTCATCAGCGCATCATGGCGTCCCAGGATGATCGGCCCCAGGAAGCCGAAGCTGAGGATGAGGAGGAATACAGTCAGAGCGAAGAGGAAACGCGGGCTGTAGGCGGCCAGCAGAAACGCGCGTCCCATCCCGCCCAGGACGCCCGGACTGGAATAGCGTCGGCCGCGTGTTTGAGTCATGGTGGTCATATCGCCTCCCTACCGTTCGCCGGCGGTGGCGGCGCGAATGCGGGGATCAATGATGCCGTAGGCGACTTCCACCAGGAAGTTGGCCGTCAGGACCGCGATCATGATGATCAGCGTGATCCCCTGGACAACGGGATAGTCCTGATTGCGGATGGCGCCGAAGAGCAGGAAGCCGATCCCCGGATAGGAGAAGACGATCTCGGTGATCAGCGCGCCGCTGACCATGCCGCCGATGGAGAGCGCCAGTCCCGTCACCTGGGGCAACATGCCGTTGCGGAAAATGTAGCGCACAATGTAGTTGTCGGCAACCCCCAGGCTGCGCGAGAAGCGGACATAGTCGGCGTCGAGTTCATAGATGGACATGGCGCGCATTCCTACGGCCTGGCCGCCGATGAAGACCAGCACCAATGAGAGGAACGGCAGGGCATAATGCTTGAGGGCGCTCTGGATGAAAGCCCAGTTCCACCCTGGCGCCATGGCGAAGCTGTAGCCGCCGCTGGCCGGAAAGATGCGCCAGTTGACGGCAAACAGGTAGACCAGGATGATCGAGAGGCAGTAGAACGGCATGGTCGAAATGAAAAGGGACACCGGAAAGACCGCTTTGTCTAGCAGGCCCTTCTTGTAAGCGACCAGCACGCCCAGGCTGTTGCCGATCGTCCAGCCGACCAGGATGGCAGGTAACTGGAGCGCGATCGTCCAGGGTAACGCCTGCTGGATCAGTTGGAGTACAGGAGTGGGGTACTGACGAAAAGAGGCGCCCAGATAGCCGCGCGACAGGTTGCTCAGATAGACCAGGAACTGCTTCCACATCGGCTGATCGAGGCCAAACTCGGCCATGTAGGCCTTGTACATCTTTTGCAGCGCCTCGCCGGTTGCTGTGCCGCCCGCCGCCATTTGCCCGATGATGGCATCCACCGGGTTGCCGGGGATGAGTCGGATCAAAAGGAAGTTCATCACCAGAGCGGTCGCGAAGGCCACCAGGAACCAGGCCAGCTTGTTCAGCAGGTAGCGTTGGAATTTTGTCATCTCTGCCTCGAGGGGAAATTTTGTCGCGTTGCCGGCTCCGCTGTCATGTGGCTCAGAGCCAGGGTGGGCCGGTTTCGGCGGATATCCCTTGGCCCGCGAGCTCGTGGAGAACTCACGGGCCAGGGGGTCCCGGCAGGGCGTAAATGGCTGGGGCAGCCATTTGGCTCTGCTCTCCAGCATGCGCGGCTTTACTTGGCCTTGATCTGATAGAACCACCGGATGCCGGCGCCCGTGAACTGCGGCGGCGCATACGGGTTCTCAGAAGTCGGGAAGCCGGTCCAGACCGACTGGTTGAACTCGTAGAACTCGAGCGGCCGATACATGATCGGGATCGTCGGCACATTTTCCATGAAGATCTTGTCGAGCTGCGCGTAGATGTCCTTGACGGTCGTCGGATCGGCAGCCTGGCCTGCCTTGTCCAGCAGTTCGGCGACGCCCGGCGCAGTGAAGCGGTTGTAGTTCCAGAAGGCGGTCTTGCCCATCTCCGGCACGCCGCGGATATCCATGGCATCGCGGAAGCGCTGCCACGGGGAGGCCGGGCCGACACCCATGTAGGTGATCAGGGTGATGTCGAAGTCGCCGTTCTGCATCTTGCTGCGGACCACCGGCCAGTCAGGATAGTCCTCCTGCAGGTCGAACCCGACCGCCTTGGCGCTCTGCACCACGATGTTGATGCCGGTCTGCCAGTCGGTCCAGCCGCTCGGGCAGCGAGTGCTCCACGGGCCGAGGCGGGTGCCATCGGGCAGCACATAGATGCCATCGGCGCCCTTCTTGGCTTTGAGCTGGTTCTCCAGGATGTCCTTGGCTTTGGCCGGATCGTAGGTCCACCCCAGCGCCTTCACCTGATCGGCATTGAACAAGGCCGCCTCGCCGCCCGACGGGAGGATCAGGCTCGAGTTCGCCGGAATCGAATAGCGCGACATGGCGGTCTGGGCGATCAGCGGGTAGTTGATGGAGTAGGCCAGCGCCCGGCGTACCAGCGGGTTATCTAGGCCCTTCTTGGACACATTCAGGATCAACATGGGGATGTTGCCGGGGAGATAGTACGGCTCTTTGTTGAACCAGGTGCCCACGGGAACCTTGGCCTCTTCCCACATCTTCCAGATCTGAGGCGTGAACTGCTGCATCACGTCCACTTCGCCATTCTGGAAGGCCAGGTTGCCCACGTCGTTGGTCTTGAAGATGGGATGGACGACGTATTTGGGCGCCGGCAGTCCGTAGATGGCTTTGCCCCAATAGTCGTCGTTGCGGACCAAAGCGACGCGTTCCGGTGAGTAGCTCAGAAGTTTGTACGGCCCGGAGCCGACCGGAGCCGTGTCCACGAACGCCGATAGCTTGCCGCTGGCTTCGCGCGGCTGCCAGAGGTGCTTCGGGAGGATGTGGATGTCCCGCAAGAAGTGCTTGACGAAGCCAGGGTTGATCTGCTTCTCGTTCAGTTTGATGCGCAGCGTCTTGGCATCTACGGCCTGGATTTCGCTGATGTAGTTGAAGAGGGTCGCAAAGCGGAAGTCGGTTTGCGTCTTGGCCAACTCATAGGTGTAGACGACGTCTTCCGTCGTCAGCGGCTTGCCGTCCTGCCACTTGGTGCCATCCTGCAGAGTGATCTCCATCGTGGTGGCGTCCACGACCTTGAGTTCTTTGGCCAGGAGCGGATCGAGCTGGCCGGTCACCATGTTGAACGCGAAGAGCGCCTCGTAGATCAACATGTGGCCGGCGGCCACGGGCCAATCCGGACCCGGGGTGTAGGGGTTCCAGTTTTGGGGGGATTGCCACTGGAAGCCGGCGATGTAGAGGGTTTCTTTGCGCGGCAGTTGGGCCGGCGCGGCGGGAGCGGCAGGCGCCGTGGTTGCGGTTGGCGCGGCAGGGGCTGTGGTGGCAACCGGTGCGGCAGGAGCTGTGGTGGCGGCCGGCGCAGCCGGCGCAGCCGGTTGCGTCGGTGCACAGGCACTCAGCATCAGGCCGAAGATCATCATGAGAGAGATCAAGACAAATAGCCCACGGTTCATGAAGTCGTCCTCCTTTCTGTCGTAGAAAGTATCGCCTCACTGCACAAAATCAGATGAGACCGCCATGTCGCCTGTTGTGTTGTGCTGTCGCCTCCTTTCACTGCGAAACGGGCGGGCCGCGTTTTGTGGCCATATGAGGGGACAGGGCTGATGGTCATCAGCCTTGCGATGGTTAAAATTGTATAACATGTAGAAGAGGACGTCAAGACCCCTCACCTGATGTCCTAGGGCAATCGCGTCTTATTCTGAGTTGACAAGAGGCCGAAACGGACTATCCTGACGCGATCATGTTCATTGGAGGTTTCGCCGTGTGTTTACATCCCATGATTCT
>Ga0116210_1000870_pt1 | contig 26216 bp, 24 predicted proteins | sample TshhotsprinmetaG_FD_94483 | JGI IMG/M metagenome (GOLD analysis project Ga0116210, IMG submission 94483) | Hot spring microbial communities from South Africa to study Microbial Dark Matter (Phase II) - Tshipise hot spring metaG | ecosystem: Environmental > Aquatic > Thermal springs > Hot... | reverse complement strand
TTTAGAAGGTTTTAAAAACTATTTTTAATTTATTCTAATATGATAGACATAAGATTATTAAGAGAAAACCCTGATTTAATCAAAAAAAATGTCGAGAATAGGGGATATGATGTTTTTCTCGTTGATAACCTAATTAAAAAAGATAAACTATGGAGAGAGCTTAAGAAAGAAGATGATTTTTTAAGGCACGAAAGAAACAAGATTTCTGAAGAAATAAATTATTTAATAAAAAAGGGGGAAAAAGATAAATCTGAAGAAAAAAAGAAAAAAGCTAAAGAAGTTGCAGAAAAGTTAAAAGAAAATGAAGAAAAAGAAGATTCTTTAAAAAAAGAGATTGATGATATTTTAGCAAGAATCCCAAATATTCAAGCAGAAGATGTTCCTATTGGAGATAAAGAAAAAAATAAAGAGATAAAAAAATATGGAAAAATAAAAGAAATAAAAAATCCGAAGGGGCATCTTGAATTAATGCAAAACCTTGGAATCCTTGATATTAAAAGAGCAACAAAAGTTTCTGGTGAAGGTTTTTATTTTCTCTTTGGTAAGGGAGCAAAATTACAAAGAGCTTTAATCCAATTTATGATGGATTTTCATGAAAAAAACGGGTTTATTGAAGTTAATCCTCCTCAATTAGTTAATAAAAAAACAGCTTTTGGTACTGGAAATTTACCTAAATTCGAAGATGACTTGTATAAAACTAATGATAATTTGATACTCATTCCTACTGCAGAAGTTGTTGTTACAAACATTTATGCAGATGAAATTTTAAGAGAAAAAGATTTACCTAAAAAATTTTTTTCTTTTACAGAATGTTACAGAACAGAAACCGGAAAAAAAGCTGGAGAAGAGGGTTTGTTTAGATTGCATCAATTTGAGAAAGTTGAAATGGTTTATATTTGCAATCCAGAAGATTCTTGGAAATTTTTAGAAGAGATGACAAGAAATGCTGAAAAGATTCTAGAAAAGTTAGAAATCCCATATAGAAGAGTTTTATTAGCTAAGGCAGATGCGGGTTTTTCTTCAGCAAAAACTTATGATTTGGAAGTCTGGAGCCCTGGAATGAACAGATACTTGGAATGTTCTTCTTGTTCTAATTGTACAGATTTTCAAGCTAGAAGAATGAATTGTAGAGTTCAAGGAAAAGGCGGTTTGAGATTTGTTCATACTTTAAATGGTTCTGGTTTAGCTTTGCCTCGACTGATAATATCATTAATCGAAAATAATCAACAAGAAAATGGTTCAATAAAAATCCCAAAAGCTCTTTGGAAATATACTGGCTTCAAAGAAATAAAATGAAAAATTCTTCTTATATTAGAGAATTTCTCCTTATAAAAAAAATTCTTGAAAAAGAAAGAAAGCCACGTCTCGCCGCGGAGGGCTGGGATGATGACTGGAAAACTCTTATTGCTATAATCCTTTCTGCTCAAACAAGAGATTCTTTAACAATTAAAATCTGTGAAGAACTTTTTAAAAAATATAAAAATGCTAAAGAATTGGGAGAAGCAAAAATTAAAAATATAGAAAAAATTATTCGTCCAATAAACTATTACAAAACAAAAGCGAAAAACATAAAAGAAACATCAAAAATTATTTCTTCTTTGGAAAAATTTCCTTCCTCTTTAAATGACCTAATCAAACTTCCAGGAGTTGGAAGAAAAACAGCAAATGTTTTTTTAGCAGAAAGAAGAAATTCTCCTTCTATCGGTGTAGATACCCATGTAAAAAGAATTTCAAGAAAAATGAATTGGACAAAAAACAACAATCCTAAAAAAATTGAAGAAGATTTAAAGAAAATTTTTCCTAAAAAATATTGGAATTCAATAAATTATGTTTTAGTTAGTTTTGGACAGACAATAGGAAAAAGTAGAAAAAAAGAAGATAATCTTTTAAAAAAAATTAAATCTTGTTCTTCTTAAAATTTTCAAGGACAAATAACTTTCTTCGTTTTAAATTTTGGCTTTTTAGAATTAACAAATAATTAAAATCCTAAGAGTTTAAGAAAAATCTTTGTTGTTATAAGGAAAGATTTATAAATAATATTTTTCTTTGATTTTTATGATAAAAAGAAAAAAAAGAGGAGCAGAAGAAAGCAATCTTATTATTTTTATTATTCTTGCTTTATTTGTTGGCGGATTAGTTATTTATTTTAGTTGGAAATTTTTTACTACTGCCGGTGCGACAGTAGATGCTGCCGACCCAACCGTAACTGTTGCTGTTGAAACATGCAGACTGGAAATTCAAAGACAAGAAGCATCTTATTGTAGTTCTGAAAAGAGAGTAAAACTTAAGTCTGGTGGGGAGATGAGTGTTAACTGTTGGTATATAGACACAAATATCAGAAAAGGCGCTGTGCTTGAAGGTTTAGAACAGTTTGTTAAAAAAACAAATTGTGAAACAGAAAAAGAAACCTTCATTGGAAATATTTGCTCAAGAGTTTTTGCTTCTGAACCAAAATTAAAAGACGCTGAAAATTATATGGTTAATGGAGAAAAATGCGTTAATTGGAAGAATACTTTAAATGAATGTAACCCTAAAGATGGTAATGAAAAATTAAAAGTGGCGCCTTGTAGATGTGAAAACTCCTCTAAAATTTATAATATCTGTCAAATAGGTCAGAAGTGTAATGCTTCAAAAACAAGTGTTGCTGAGCTTTGTTCTTCTTAATCTTCGTTAATTTTAATTTATCTGAATAATTAATTGTATCATTAAAAGATCTAATATTCTTGCTGTTTCATTCAGTAATTTTTAAATTAAAGTTTTATTTTATTAAATTAATAAAAACTTATCAATAAATTTATAAATCTGTTTTTCTTTTTTTTTCTATGAAAAATAGAGGGAAAAAATCTCAAATAACTTTATTTATTGTTCTAGGAATTTTGGTTCTTGTTGGAATTATCTCTTTGTTTTTTCTTTTTTCAAAGCCTGAGTTCGTTAAGCAGCCAACAAAAGATAAGGATTTTTATAATGAGATAACGCCTTGTATTAAAAAAACTTTAGAAAAAGTTTTGCCGGAATATCTAGAAAAAGGTTTTTATTTTGATCCTAATAATAAACTTGTTTATCAAGGCAAAGATGTTTCTTATCACTGCTATACTTCTGCAAAAAAAACTATTTGTACAAGAAACGACGCCCAATCAAAAACTAGAATTGAAAAAGAATTAAAAGAAAAAATTTTGTCAGATGTTGAAAACTGCTTTAAAGATTTCAAAAATTCAAATCCTTCTTATAAAATAGAAATGGGAGAACTAAATTTTTCTATAGAAATTGTTCCTAAAAGAATAAACTTGAAGGCTAAAAGAGAAATAAAAATCTCTAAAGGAGAAAGTGAGCAAATCATAAGTAATTTTGATAGTTATTTAGATTCTTCTCTTTGGGATTTGATAAAGATTTCGAATGAAATTTTAAATCAAGAATCTTCATGTAATTGTCCCGTAGATAGTTGTACTGCTGATACGATTGGATTAATGAATAAATATAATGATTATGCTATAACTTTCTTTACAGGTTCGAAAGGCGATAGAGTTTATACAATAAAAGATTATTATAATAAAACAAAATTAAACTTTGCTGTTAAAAATTGTGATAAAACGCCATGAGATTTAAATTTTTATTTTTAGTTATTTTTCTTTTCGGAATAAGTTTTGTATACGCAGATGGTTGTTGTTTTGATGTTTCTTCAGGTATTTGTTCTCTAAGAGTTCCGTATAACTCTTGTCCTTCTCCGAATATTTGGAATCCGGATTCATCTTGCAATGCTTTATCTGAATGTTCTATGGGTTGTTGTGTCTTAGGTCGAAGTGTTTCTTATACTACACAAAGAAATTGCCAAATTGAGTCTTCTGCAAAAGGTTTTGAATTTCAATGGCAACCATCCTCTTCAGCAAACCAATGTTCTTCTTTATCTAAAGCACAGACATTGGGTGCTTGTATTTACGATTATGATTTTTGTAAATTTACAGAAAAAAAACAATGTACTCCAGAAAATTTTCATGAAGGAAAACTTTGTTCAGACCCTTCATTAAAAACAAGATGCAAAAAAACAGAAAAAACAAAATGTTTTGATGACGGAAATGTTTACAAAGTCGATTCGTGTGGAAATAGAGACGAGCTTGTTAATAATTGTGTTTATAGTGAAGGGTATATCTGCCAGCAAAAAAGTTCAGGAGAGGCGTTTTGTAAAAATCTTAATTGTGTTGATATAGGGAAAAAAAATGGGGAAAGCTGGTGTATTGGGTTAAATGGAAAAATCTTAAATTCTGATGTTAGGGAAGTAGTATTTAAAAAAACCAATGAAAAGGCTGGTCCTATCAAAAAAAAAGGAGAAGCTAAAGACTATATTTTTCAAGATAATGTAGGAACAAGATTTTTCAGACAAATTTGTATAGATGGGAAAGTTGTTACAGAACCTTGCGCTGATTACAGAAACGAGGTTTGTATTCCGAATGGAAACAATGCAAAATGCGTTGCAAATCCTGCGCAAGATTGTTTTGCCGCTAATGTTTTAGATGAAGAAACTGGCTTAAACAAAATCGAAAATTGTGATCCTGAATGGTGTTTTGTTACAAGATTAGATGATTGTCTCCAATTCCTAGGAGAAGAAAATATAATCTGCGGAGAAGAAAGAGCAAATTGGAGAAACCTCCCACAAGCCAAAGCAGGAATTATGGTTTTAGAAGTTTCTTCTGATTTAATGAAAGAACTTTCTTTACCTATGTGTGTTCCAAAGATTACTACTGGGAGGGATTTGTCTTCTAAAAATTATTCAGCAAAAGGAGAGTGTAGTATCGGAGATTACGGCCCAAAACATGCTTGGTTAGATCATGATATGGGATCTTGTGATGGGTGGAGAATAAAAGAGAGTTCTACTTATAATACTATTATAAACTCTGAAGAAAAAAGATGGGGAAATGCTGGACTAATATCCTTAGATCCAAAAGACTGGAAGAGAGATGATTGTGCAGGTGTTGGAGTAGGTTTTTGTAAAGTTCCTAATTATTCTAATCACCCTCTCTTTTTTGAGGGAAATAAGTGGTGTAGTTTAGAAGATCGCTTTGAAATAAACTTTCCAGGTATGAAATCTCTCGCTTCTTCCGGTAAGATTGCAGATCCTAAATTAATTGAACTTCTAAATCAAAGAACTATTGGTTTGGGAGATTGTGCTGGTAAACTGAATTGGTTAGATGTCGAAGGAACTACAGAAAACATAGCAGAATCTATTGTAAAAAGAGGTACAGAAGGAAGAACAGATCATATTCTTTTCAAATTCTTTTTTTCTGCGAAAGATTGGCGTCCTCCTTCTTCAGGAAATTGTACTCTATGCGGAGCAGATGGTCTTCCTTGTTCAGAATATAGATGTAAAGCAATAGGAAAAAATTGCGAATATAAAGAACCAAAAGGAATTGATAGCGGAGTTTGTGTTTCATCTAATGATTTAAGATCACCAACAATTTTTCACGCCCAAGACCCACAAAACCCTGTTCCTCCATTTAGTTCTGTCAAAATAATACTTAATACGGATGAGGATTCTTATTGCAAATTTGATCTTTCTAGAACTTCTGGTAAGATAGATAATATGAAATATGAAACAGATGGGAAATTTAGTAGAACCCATGAATTTCGTTTAACTATGTCAAGAGCATTACGAGAGGACGAAGATGTTAATAATTATCCTGTTTTAACAAAAGATGGGAAATACGAGATTTTTATTAGATGTGAAGACGGAGCAGGGAACTACAATGTAAATCCTTATATAATAAATTTAGAAATTATGAAAACCCCTGATCAAATTCCCCCAGAAATTTTAGAGTTTTATCCTCCCTCAAATTCTTTTGTTGAATTTAACAAAACAACGAAGAAAATAAAATTTAGATTAAATGAACCAGCAGAATGCAGATGGGATTTAGAAGATAAACATTATGATGAAATGGGAATTTCTCTAAATAAAGAAGGAAATCTTTATAATTTAAATCAATTTTCTTGTGATAATCAAATAACTGAAGAAAATATTGCTAAAGGTTTCTTTTGTGAAGGAGAATTAAGAAACATAACAACAGTTATAGGGAATTCTACAAGATTTTATATAAAATGTCAAGACCAACCAGAATTAGAAGGAAAAGAAGACCAATATTATCAAAGAAATAAAAATAATAAAAGCTTTCAATATGTTTTAAAAGCATCGCATGCGTTGGAAATAATAGATTTTTCTCCTATAGAAGATTATATTGCTGGAAGTTCAATACAAAATATTTCTATACAGCTAAGAACAAAAGATGGCGCAGAAAGAGGAAAGGCAGAATGCAAATGGAGATTAAAAATAGGAGATGTTCTTTCTTCTTGGAAATTATTTAATAGGACAAACTCTTCTACTCATATTGACTTAATTCCAAATCCTATTGAAACTCTTTATAAAATAGATGTTCTTTGTAAAGATGTTGCAGGAAATAAAGCAAGTGCAAGTTATAATTTAAATTTAATTATAGACAGATCTCCCCCGAAAATTTTAAGGGCCTACACAAGCACGGGACACTTAACAATTTCCTTAGATGAAAAAGCAAATTGTAAATTTGCAAATAATGATGGATGTATACATGTTTATAATAACGGAAGTTCTATGGAGAGAATAAAAGATAAAGAATTCAAAACAAGCTTAAAGAAAGGAACTCCTTACTATATCAGATGTGAAGATCTTTTTGGAAACTCTGCTTGCTATCCGGAAATTGTTGTTTATTAATAAAAAACAAATTTAATCCATCAATATTTAATTCAATATAGTCCCACCAGGATTCGAACCTGGGCCATCGCCTCCAGAGGGCGATATCCTTGACCACTAGAAGATGGGACTTCCTCTTAATAAATATTAATAAGGTATATAAATTTTTTTAAATTAGAGAAATTTATTTTTTCAATGTCAAATGAACAAAAAGAATTGCTCTTAGATATTATAGGTGCTTTGGAATACCTTGGTGATTTAACGAAAGGCAAGGATAGCCTTCTTAAATTTCTTAAAGTTAAATCAGACAAGGAAGATAGGTATTGTAAATTTTATTCCTTTGAACTTATAAAAAGATATTCTATTCTCATAGAAGAATTCCAAATCCGAAAGACATCTCTTTTTTATCTTTTTACCTAGATCTTTTAAATTTGAAAATAAGACATATCTAAGATAATATTAGAGATTTAGCAATAAGTGAGTTTCTCTGTTTTAAAATATCTTTGTAAAGTTAATAAAAAGAGAACAATTCTTTCTGAATTTGTTTATTTTTCAAGAAAATATTACAGAATTTCTTCAAGGTTTTTAGAATGGACGGAAATATCTAAAACAGAACTAAAAAACTATGAAGAGAAAAGAGAACTTTCTTTAGAAGGTGCATTGAAGGAACTCTTTTTAGTAGAAATAGAAATCTTAAACAAGAAAGATTTATAAATATTTTTTTCTTATCTTTTTTATGAAAAGAAGTTCTCGTCGTTGGAAAAAAAAGAATCAGATGCGTTGGAAGTGGCAAAGAAAGAAATTAAAAGAAGAAAAAAGAAAGAGAAAAATTAGAAGAACAAAATAATTTAGTATAATAATCCTTTTAAATCTATTTTTCGATTTTTTAGCATGACTAATGAAATTTGGACAGAAAAATACAGGCCTAAAAAATTCGAAGAGGTTGTAGGTCAGGAAGAAGTAATAAAAAGAGTTAAATCATTGGTTAATTCTTTGAATATTCCTCATTTGCTCTTCGCAGGTCCAGCAGGCACAGGAAAATCTACAGTTGCTTTAATAGTTGTTAAGGAGCTTTTTAAAGAAAGTTGGAGAGAAAATTATCTTGAATTAAATGCTTCAGACGAAAGAGGTATTGATGTTATAAGACAAAAAGTTAAGGATTTCGCGAGAACAAGGGCCTTGGGTGCTGTACCTTTTAAAGTGATTTTTTTAGACGAGGCAGATGCTTTGACAAGAGAAGCTCAACAAGCTTTAAGAAGAACAATGGAAAACTTCACAAATACTTGTCGTTTTATTCTTTCTTGTAATTATTCTTCAAAAATAATTGATCCTATTCAGTCAAGATGTGTTGTTTTCAGATTTCAGCTTTTAGAAAAAAAAAGTATAAAAAAAAGAATTGATTTGATTTGCGCAAGCGAGAGTCTAACAATAACTCCAGAAGCATTCGATGCTCTTTATGAATATTCAGAAGGAGATTGCAGAAGAATTATTAATCTTTTACAGGCTACAGCTTCGATTTCCCCGAATATAACCATTGATTTGATAAACACCATTGTTTCACAAGCAAAACCAACAGATGTAAGGATTGTTTTGGATTATTGTTTAGCTGGAGATTTCGAAAACGCAAGAAAAAAACTTTTAGATATAATGCTTAAAGATTCTGTTTCTGGTACAGACATTATAAAAGCGATACAAAAGGAAATCTGGAATTTAAAAATTGACGAAGAGTTAAAAGTAAGATTAACCGAGAAAACTGGAGAGATTGAGTTTAGACTTGTTGAAGGGAGTGATGAATTTATACAACTTGAAGCCTTACTTGCTGGTTTTGTATTAGCAGGGAAGAAAGGTAAAGTTTGATATGATAAATCAGATAAATATTCCTTGGAGTGAAAAATATAGACCAACAAAGTATTCTTTTTTAAAAGGACAAGAACTTGCAATTGAAAAAATAAGAAATTTTTTAAAAAATTTTCCGAAGAAAAAAGCAATTATACTTTATGGTCCGACTGGCGTAGGAAAAACCTCACTTGCCTATGTAGTTGCTGCAGAAACAGATTCAGAAATTCTTGAACTAAATGCTTCAGATTTCAGAGACAAACAAAAAATAAGTTCTGTTATTGGACCTGCTTCTATTCAAAATTCTTTATTTGGAAAATACAAAATAATTTTAGTCGATGAAGTAGATGGAATTTCTTCTTCGGAAAAGGGTGGTTTATCAGAACTTTTAGCTTTAATTGAAAAAACTTCTTTTCCAATAATAATAACAGCTAATGACATATGGGATAAAAAATTTTCATTGTTAAGAGAAAAATCTGAGCTTGTTCAATTAAAAAATTTAGATTATAAAAACATTTTTGAATTATTAAATGAAATTTGTAAAAAAGAAAATATTGTTGTTCCAAAAGAAGTTCTTTTGTCTATTTCCATTAAAGCTAGGGGAGACGCAAGAGCCGCAATAAACGATTTACAATCTCTTTCAAAACTTGACGAAGGAATTCTTGCAAAGGAGTTAGATGAAAGAAACAAAGAGCAATCAATCTTTTATGCTTTGCATGCTATTTTTAAATTTGCAAAAATAGATGATAGAATTTTAAGAGTTTATGACGAAGTAAATATGACGACAGATGAGATTTTTCTTTGGATTGAAGAAAATATACCCTTAGAATATAAGGGAGAAGAATTAGCCAAGGCTTTTGATGCTTTATCAAGAGCAGATGTTTTTAGGGGAAGAGTTCATCGACAACAACATTGGAGATTTTTAGTTTATCAAAATTTTTTTATAGGCCCTGCCATTGCTGCTTCAAAAAAATATAATAGGACAGGTATGACAAACTATAGAAAACCATTAAGAATTCTAAAAATATGGCTTCAAAATCAAAGAAATAAGAAAAAACTTTCCATAAGTGAAAAATATGCAAAATTCTGCCACATATCAAAAAAACAAGCAATGAAAGATTTTCTTTTAATTAGATTAATCTTAAAAAATAAAAAAATAAGGAAGCAACTTAAACTTACACAAGAGGAAGAAGAGTATTTGGATAAAACCTTAGATTCTTGATTTTAGAAAATCTTTTATTTTTCTATTGTTTTTTTTCTCATGCTTATCTCATTTTTTTCTTTAGGAGACATTTCAGCAAAAGTTTTGTTTGAATCTTTTGGTTGAAAAATTTTATCCCACACAAATCCGTTTTTTCCTCTTTGTGGAACAATTTTTCCTTTTATTTCGCCTTCGAAAAAATAAATTTCTTCTTTTTTCGGAGAAAAACCAATTATTGTTTTTTCCTCTGCTTTTAGGTTTTTTGCTCTCTTGGCGATTTGAAATACTTCTTCCAAACTCATTTTTTTTAAGAACCATTTAATTAAAGGACCTGGAAGCCAGTTTAAACCATTCATATAAAGAGAATATCTTCAACAATAATTGGTGCTTTTTTATGTTTTTGGCTTATTTTATTTTATGTTCTATAACTTTTTTTGCATCTACTTCTTATATTTCATTAAATCAATTTCTAATTGTTTAATTTCTGGGATCATTTCTTTAAATTCAAAAAATTTTCCTTTGTTTGATGTTAAAAAAAATATTTTCATAATTTTTATTATTAAAAAATCTTTGAATTTTGTTAAGTATCTATTTTTGAATAAAACCGCAAATATTCATTTAAGGATATTTTTTAAAACAAAAAAATTTTAACATTGAGCGGTTGTTGCAGACGCAGAAGAAGAATCCCATCCCCACATTGGTGCGGGAGTTTGGCTAGACAAACTTAATGTTGAACATTCTGAAGGTTTTGTGTTAAAAGCAGAGCAAGCTGTTTGTAGATAAGCAGCAGGACTTCTTCCACTAGATGCCTGCACTTCATTAACTACGAGAGTAGGGCTTCCTTGAACACCATATTTTTTACTTAATTCAGAATCTTCAACGTAATATTTCTTTGCATTTCCATTATCAATACATTTCTTAACTTTCTCTTCGTCAATATTAGCAACTTTTCCAGCTTTAGCAGAATCCCCTTCCTTTAAAAATTCTTTCAAATATGCTATAAACTTTCCAGGTTGTTCTTCTCTTATGCAAACTTGCCTATATGTTTCATTTTCTTCTTTTTGACCATGCATAAAATAATGAACGAACCTTATTTTAGAATCAACTTTATTACCTATAGCTTCCATAAAAGGAATAAATCCTTTTTCAGCTTGTGTTCCATAAGGGCAGTGAGTCATAACAAAAAGTTCTAATTTTGGTTTATTTGATTTAGGAATTTCTTTTGGTGTTTCAGACATAGGAGTAATACGCTCGGACAAAATCTTTTTTATTTCCTCTAATTCTATCATCTGTCCGATATATTTTCCATCTTTAGAAACATAATACTCTCCTTCTTGTCCCATAAAACTAAAACTAACTTTGTATAAACTCCCTATAGATTTAACCTCTTTAATTTCTAATTCTGCTCCTTGCAAACTAGCAAATTCTTTTAGTTTTTCTTCAGCTTCTTTTTTTGAAATTCCTCCAAAATTATCTGACAAAATAAAGATAAACAAAATAAGGATAATAGAAAAGACTAACAAAATACCTAAAATAATAGAAGAAACCATCCAATAATTAATTCCATTTGAAGAGGCGGTTTTATTTTCTTCTGTTTTTTCCTGAATTTCTTTTTGCTTCTTTTTAACGGTGGTTTTATTTTCTTCTGTTTTTTCCTGAATTTCTTTTTGCTTCTTTTTAACCATAAAAAAATTAGAAAAAAAGGATTTTTAAATCTTTGTAAATATTGTTTATTATGAATATAGAAAGAAGAGTTAAAGAAACAATAAAAAAATATAGAATGTTTTCTAAGAAAGACAAAATTTTAGTTGCTCTCTCCGGTGGAAAAGATTCGACGAGTATTCTTTTTATTTTAAAAAAACTTAATTATGATGTAAGTGGTTTAATGATTGATTTGTATTTAGGCGAATGGAGCAAAATCCATAGAAAAAACATGGAAAGTTTTTGTAAAGAATTTAAGATTCCTTTTCATTTGGTTGACTTAAGGAAAGAAATTGGACAAGGAATTTGTTTTATTAAATCTGTTCTGAAAAGAGAAAAAAACCTAACTGGTTGCACTGTTTGCGGAATAACTAAAAGATGGATTTTAAACAAATGGGCTAAAAAATTAAAAGCAGATGTTTTAGTTACGGGCCATAATCTCGATGATGAGTGTCAAACAATCTTAATGAACTTCCTCAAAGGAAATATTTATTTAGGAATAAATTCTCATCCTATAACTGGAGAAAAAAAAGTTGAGGGATTTGTTCAAAGAGTTAAACCTTTCTTTTTTGTTCCTGAAAGCGAAATAAAAAAATATGCTTTAGAAAAAAATTTTAAAATTCTTTATGACCGATGCCCTTGCGCTATCGGAACGTATAGAGTTGAAACGCGTAGTTGGTTAAAGAATATCTCAGACAAAGAAAAAAAGCTCATTGTTAAAAATTGGATTAAAATTCTTCCAAAGTTAAAAAAGAAAAAAAACCTTGAATTTAAAAAATGTAAAATTTGTGGAGATCCATCGAGGGGAGAGATATGCAGGGCTTGTGAAATTTTTAATGTTATAAATAATATAAAAAATAAATGACAATAAAAATATAATCTTTTTAATTTAAATCTTTACACAAGAAATCTACATCACTTCAGAATCTTTTGGTCATTTTAATATAGAAGAACATTTTTAACTATTGAAGAATTTTTTGAGAGAAAAAATTTTTAAAAAAACAATTCAATTTCAAGAGCAGCAACAGGGAAGTTAATTTTCCAATTTTTTAAAACTCTCGGAGAAATCTCGCCAATAAAGCCAATTTTTTTTCCATCGACAAAAATTTCTCCAACTCTTCCATTAATAAAATTTGTATTTTCTGTTTCTTCTATTTCATATTTTTTCCCAAGCATCTTAAATAAATAATCCAAAACTTTTTTTATTTCGGTAAAATTTGTTTCATCGTCGCAGATTGCTATAGCTAAGTTATTCTTTTCTTTTATTCCTGCTTCTTCTTTTTCATCTAAAGAAAAAACTGGGCCCAATTCAAAAATTTTTTGAGGGTATTGTGAATCTGAATTTTCGGAGAAGATTTTAAGCAAATTTGTCAATAAGTCGATCCTTAAACTATTATACTCTGTTTTTGAGTTTTCAATTTCAATAAAATCTTTAAATTGATAATGCATTCTTTTTATTTCTTCTTTTGTGTTTAAATGTAAAGAAGAACATTCTAAAAATCCTAACCCTGATAAAATATCGCCAATCTTTCTTTTTTTCTTGTAGTTTTCATCTTCTTCAGCTATTATTGATATAGAAGGAATCTCCGGAATTAAGTTTTCATAACCATACGCAATTGCGACTTCTTCCGATATATCGCTCCAATTCAAGATATCTGTCCTATAAGGAGGAACTAAAGCAAAAAAACTTTTTCTTCCTTTTTCAATTTTTATTCCCATTTTTAAGAGAAGTTTTTCTATTTCCCTTTCTTTTAAATTCAATCCTATTGTTTTATTTATTTGATCTATAGTAAACTCTATTTTTTCCTCGCTAAAATCAGGAGTGTAAAAAGTTTTTTTATCAATAATTTTAACTTTATAAACTTCGGCCCCCATATCTAATAAAGCGCAACAAATAATGTTAAGAACCTTGTTTAAATAAAAAAGATCAAAACCAGAGCATTCAATAAAAACATCTTTTGTTTCATTTGTAATCTTTCCCGTTTCATGAGAATTAATTATTGGGGGCATACTTAAAATTTTTTTGTCAGCATCTTCAAAAATAGGAAAGACGTTTTTTCCTTCTAAAAGATGTGCGTATTCTCTTCCAGTAGGATGCTCTCTTAAAATTTTTAATCCGTCTATTTCCTTATTAAATTCTAAAGGCCTAAAAGTTATTTCCTTAGGATTTTTTGCTAAAAACTTTATAGGAAATTTTATTTTCTCCATAGGATAAATTCCAATAGCAAGTTTTTTCCTATTCCTTCCGATTGTTAAATGTAATTTTTCTTGAATATCAATAATTTCTTTTATTTTCTCATCGTCAAATTTAATGTTTTTTGCAACGGCACAAACTGTGTATGGTCTTACTCCCTTAACAGATTTTTCAACAATAACTGAATAATCTTTATTTTCTTTAGCATAATAACTTCTAACTTTTCTTTTCTCTAAATAATAAAGTAAGTGCCTTAAAAAACCTTGAAAAGAAAGTAAATCTGGTCTATTTGGTGTTATCCCAAGAATTATCTCTCTTTCGTTTAAATCTTCTATTTCTATTCCTGTTGAAATTATTTTATTTTTTAAATTTTCATTTAATTTTCCAAGATACTTTTCAATTTCACTTATTTTTAGAGTTATATTTGTCATTCTAAAAAAAACTTTATTTCTCTTAATTTAGTTAAATCGTTTTTGTACATTTCTCTTAAGTCTTTTATTTCATAATGTTTCATGATTATTCTATCAAAACCTGGTCCCCACGCTAAAACTGGGATGTGTTTTCCAAAGAAAGGAATTGTTACTTCTGGCCTAAACATGCCTGCCCCTCCTACTTCTACCCAACAACTTCTTTCTTCGTTCCATGAATCTATCTCGACGCTCGGTTCTGTATAAGGAAAATAATGCGGTCTAAATCTTAATTTTTTATGCCCCATTTTTTCAAAAAAAGTTTTTAAATAACCAAAAAGTTGTCTGAAATTCGCATTTTCATCTACAACTATTCCTTCTGTTTGGTTAAATTCAAAACCATGACTCCAATCGACAGTTTCATTTCTAAAGCATTTTCCTACTGCAAAATATTTGGCAGGAAATTCTTTTTTTTCAGAGATTTTTTTTAATATTTGAGCAGAAATACAAGTAGTGTGGGTTCTTATACAAACTTTTTTTGCGTTTTCCTCTTCCCAAACACATTGCCAACCCTTCCCTTGCCCTATTCTTCCTTCATGGGATTTTTTTACTTCATTTTTTAATCTTTCATCTAAAATTTTTCCCTTAACATTCGAAATAAAAAAAGTATCTTGAGTATCTCTAGCAGGATGGTCTTGTGGAGTGAATAAAGAGTCAAAATTCCAAAAACTTGTTGTTATAATATTGCCAGTCATCTCTTTAAATCCCATTTCTATCCAAATTTTTTTTGCGTAGTCAATCGCTTGATTTACGAAATGCCTTTTTCCCCCAAAAATTCTTGGCACAGGACTTTTTATATCATAAGCTCTAAATTTTTTTCCTTTCCAAGAAGAAGTTTTTATCATCTTTGTTGTTACTTTTTCAATTAACTCTTCCCTTAAATCGTCCAAAGAAATTTTTTTTCCGAACTCAGTCAATTTTGCAGAAATTTCTTTTACATTTTTAATTTCAATAATATTCTTTCTATTCTTCAGATTTTCAAATGCGAATTTTTGTTCTGGTGTTAAAGAATTAAGATCAAGCGGTAACTCTTCTAAAAATTTTTCTTCAAGAGTTTTTTTGTTTAATTCTTCCTCACTGGCTTTTAATATTATTTTTTCCCCATTTATTTCTACTAATGCCTTCTTTTTAAGAACCCCTAAAGAAACTTTTATTTCATTTTCATTTAATTCTTTTATATTTATTTCTTTTAATATAATTTCTTTTTTGTTTATAAGCTCGTTTAGAAGATTTCTCTCAGGGAGTCCCTTTCTTAAGTATAAAACTCCGTTTAACCCTAAGTTAATAACTTTTTTTTCTTTTTCTATTAACTCTATGATGTTTTTATTTTTTAAAAGTGAAAACGCTCTTAAAACAGATGTTTTATCAAGTTTTGTTTTTTCACATATTTCTTCAATATCTTTTTCAACAAAAGGAAAAATTTTTCTTTCTATAGGAGAAAGTTTTTCAATAATTTCTTTTTTATCCATAAAAAAAATAGAAAAAAAGATTATTTAAATTTATTTAAAAAAAGAAAAGAACCTTCTTATCCCTTTTTCTTTTTGATATGTCCCATTAATTTTGTGTGCTATCTCTTTATATTTTTTTGCTACTTTGCTTTTTGGAGATATGTGTATAACTGCATCTTTTTTACAAATTGCTTTCTTAATTGAATTATCTTCTGGAATAACCCCAATTATTGGAACTTCAAGCATATTTTTTATAGTTTCAAGAGGCATCTCGTATTTATCATTTCTGTGTCTTGTTACAATAACTCCCTTCACATCTTTTCCTTTGTTTCTTGTTATCTTAATTGCTTTTAAAGCATCGGTTACAGAAGGCAATTCCGGATTTGTAATTACAATTATTTCATCTCCTGTTTCTATAGCTGAAAAAACTTCGTCAGGAAATCCTGCTGCAGAATCTAAAATTATATAGTCGGCAAAATCCCTTATTTTTCTTATTACAAAAGGTATTTTTTTTATTTGTCCTTCAGATATATCTTCTACTGTTAGAGAAGAAGGAATTATCTTCATCCCTGAGCGATGTTCGTAAACACTTTCTTCAATTTCAGCCCTTCCTTTCAAAACATGGTTTAAACTAACAGGTACTATTGGAGCACCTAAATGAACTCCTATATCTGGAGTTTTAAGATTTAAATCAACTATTATAGTTTCTTTTGATAAGGAGTTTAAAGCAGCCCCTAAATTTATTGTTGTTGTTGTTTTACCTACTCCACCTTTACCTGATAGTATTGTTATAATTCTTCCCATTCTATAAAAAATCTTTTTTTACCAAACTTATAAACTTTTCTACTGTTTGATAATATTCTTTTAATTTATTCATATTTATCTCTATTGTTTTATCTTCCTCAATAATCTTCAAAACTACTTTTTTTCTAAATTCTCCCTCTCTTTGTTTAGGTAGCAATGGAATCCTTTTAAAAAGAGTATATATAGGAATTATTTCTTGTATTTCTTTGTTTTTTTTAAAAGTTTTTTCTATAAACTCTACTTTATGTTTTGGACTCGGTGGAACTTTTTTTATTATTTTATTTTTTATACTTTTCTTGATTATCTGTTCAAAGCACAGTTCAATTAAACTCCTCCATCTTTCTATTAGATTTAAAATAACATCACAAGTTTTTGTGTATTTTAAACTAACATAAAATAAATGATCAGCACTTGTTTTTTCTTTGTTTATTTCTTCTAACATTCTAAAAGCAAAAGATTAAAGTTTAATCTCCTTTTTATAGTTTTCTTTTTTGCAAGTGGTAAAAAATAAAGATAAATTTATAAATAAAATCATCTTTTTAAATTTTTATATTCATCACTAATGGCTGTGATGAAAAGCTGGTTGCTCGCGGCGCAACCAGCTGTTCTTTTAAACAACTTTTTTAAATTAAACTAAAATATTTAAACAAAACAAATATCCCTATCAAAAAACAATAAATTCCAAAAATCCAAAGATTGCTTTTCTTTAAAATCTTGTTTAAAAAAGTTAAAGATAAATAACTCACAAAAAAGCAAATGATAAAAGGAACTAAAAAGTTTAAAGAAAGAGAAAAACCTGCCTCATAAATATCTATGAAAAGAGCACCTATAACAAGAGGAATAAACATAAGAAAAGAAAAATTAAAAGACTCTTTATTTTTTATTCCGAAAATTTTCGCCGAAGAAATTGTTATTCCACTTCTTGAAACTCCTGGAAATAAAGCCAAAACTTGAAAAATTCCGACAAAAAAAGAATTTTTTAGGTTAATCTTTTTTTCTTTGATTTTAATTTTTGTTAAAAAAAGAAAAATAGAAGTTAAAAAAAAACCAATAGATATATACAAAAGAGAAGAAAAAGTTCTCTCAATGAAATCTTTAAAAAGAAATCCAAAAATTCCTGCTGGTAAAATTCCTATAACAATATAAATCAAATATTTTTTGTTTTCAGAAAAGATTTTTTTTATTTCTTTCCTTAAAAAAAGAAGCACGGCCAAAAGCGAAGAGAAATGCATTAAAATGTAAAAAGAAATATTTACCTCTGAAAAAAAATTTGAAAAAATAGCAAGATGCCCAGAACTTGAAATTGGAAGAAACTCTGTTAAACCTTGTATTATTGCAAGGATTATTTCATTTATCATCAAATATAAAGAAAAACCTTTTTTTTAAGGATATCGATGAAATAAAATTAACCCGCTGTTATCCCATAAATAAACACTATCCCCTTCATCATTAAAAGTACACGAAAAGTTTTTAGAAAATGTTCCTTTTTTTATTTTTTCTTCAAATTGCTTCGTTGAGTCGTCTTTTATTAAAACACTTAATTCCCGATCACATTTGTTTTCTAGAATCAAAATTTCTTCGTTGTTACATCTCTTTTTTTCTTTGTAATCGAATTTTATCAAAAAAACACAATTCTTATTTTCAGAATCCTTCCATATTCCTTTTTTTTCTATTCTTGCATTTTTTTCTGTTTTTTTCATTTCGTCATAAAAAAAATCTTTTTCATAATAATAAAGATGTGCTAATCCGCTTTGAAGAAGTTTTTTATTGAAATTTTCCCCTTCATAAAAAAGATAAGCTAAAATTCTACCATATTTATCTTTCTTTTTATAAAAAATAAATACGCTTTTGTTTTCTAATTCTTTTGATAAAGATAATGAATAATTTGACATAAATTTTCCTTTTTCTGGAGTGTTTATTCCTAAAAGACGTATTTTCCTCCCATCTAAAAGTTCAAAAGTGTCTCCATCTAAAATCCTTTTTATAAAAACTTCTTCTTTTTTAAATTCAGAACTTTCTGCTTCATAAACAAATATCAAATAATAAAGAAATCCGCTTAAAATGAATAACAAAAATAAAAGAATTTTTTTTGTTTTTTTCATAAAAATATCTATTTAGCAAGTTTTAAAAAGCTATTTTTTTCTATAATTTTATGTCAAAAGTAAGAATAAATCTTCAAAGTGTAAGTATAAACTCTTTAAACGAAGTAATAGAGAGTATAAAAGAGATAGCAAATAACTCAGGTGTTGTTATATCGGGACCAATCCCTTTGCCTACTAAAAGACTTAAAGTTACTACAAGAAAAAGCCCTTGTGGAAATGGCACGGAAACTTATGACAGATTTGAGATGAGAATTCACAGACGAATTATAGATCTTCCTTCAAATAATAAAGTTATGCATGGAATTATGAAATTACAAATTCCCCGTTCTGTTTCTATAAAAGTTAAGGTTATTGAGTAATTCGAATATTTTTTCTCTAAAGATCCATATATTTTTTATTTTATAATTTAACATCTATTCCTTCGTTTTTTCCCTTCAAAACAAGGGGTTTAAGAGAATTTGTTTGTAATAACTTAATTATAAAATAGGCAAACACTTTTGGCTAATTATATTTTTTAAGAAGAAAATTTGCTGAAAGCAAAAAAGAAATTGCTTCTTAATCTACTTTTCCAAAACCTGGAACACAAGTTGAAACAAAAAGTTTCCTCGTAAGTTAAAATTCTTTTTAGAGTGAATTAACTAACATTTCAAGTTTCATAATCTTTTTATAGTGTTTTTGTTTTAAATAAACATGCTAAAAGAAAAAATCCTTAATATAGGGGATAAAGTAAATTTTAGATGTAGAGAAAGAGATTGGGAAGGAATCGTTTTAGAAAGCTATGACCCTGAAATAATTTTGTTGAAACTATCTTCTGGATATAACATAGGGATAAAAGAAAGGGACATATTAGATGTTAAAGTATTAGAAAAAGCAAAAGAAAAAGATAAAAAAGATTTCGTCTCTGAAAAAAAAGAAAATTTTCCAAATGTAGCTCTTATAATTACCGGTGGGACGATTTCTTCAAAACTTGATCCGAAAACGGGTGGCGTTGTTCCAAGTTCTGCCGAGGATATTTTAGAGTTGTCTCCAGAAATAAAAAATATATGTAACATTTATTCTATAGAAAAACCTTTTATGAAATTTTCTGAAAACATGCATTTAAACGACTGGAAAAATTTGGCCTTGGTTTGCGAAAAATATCTAAATGATGAAAATATTGACGGTGTTGTTATAACCCACGGAACTGACTTTTTGCATTATTCTTCTGCAGCCCTCTCTTTTATGTTAGGAAAATTAAACAAACCTGTTGCATTAACTTATTCTCAAAGAAGTATAGATAGAGCTTCTAGTGATGCTGATTTAAACATTTATTGCGCTTTTAAATATGCTATTTCAGATATAGCAGAAGTTTCTTTAGTAGGACATAAAGATTTAAATGACGAATTTTGTTTAGCTATGCCGGGCACAAAAGTAAGAAAAATGCATTCTTCTCGAAGAGATGCTTTTAAGATTGTTAACTCGGAAGCATTTGCAGAAATATCAAAAAAAGAGTTCAAAATTTTAAGAGAATTTAACGCGCGAGATAACAAAAGAAAAATAAAAGCAAATGTTCAATATTCTGATAAAGTTGCTCTAGTTAAAGTTTATCCCGGACAAGATCCTGAAATTCTTAATTTTTATAAAGAAAAAGGTTACAAAGGAATTATCATAGAACTTGTAGGCCTAGGTCATCTTCCTACTTCCGACGGAAAACACAATTTTTTGCCGATAATAAAAAGACTTATTGAAGACGGTTTAATAATTTGTGGAACTGCCCAAACAATCTATGGAACTTTAAATCTCAATGTTTATTCCTCCGGAAGAGAACTCCTAAAAACAGGAATAATTCCTTTAGAAGACATGACCTCCGAGAGCGCTTTTATTAAGTTATCTTGGCTTTTAGGACAAAAATCTTTACAAGGAAAAATAAACGAAATAAAGAAAAAAATGCTTGAAAATTTTGCAGGAGAAATATCTTCCAGAAGAAATTTTAATTAATTTTCATAAAAATGAAAAAGCCAACGAGAACTATTTCAGGAGTAACGCCTGTTGCTGTTATGCTCCCCCCTAGAAAATGTAGACATGGAACTTGCATTTTTTGTCCTAGTTTAAATTCTCCGCAAAGTTACACTCCAAAAAGTCCTGCTGTTTTAAGAGCTTCTTCTTTAAATTATAATCCTGAAATGCAGGTTTTTGAAAGAATTAAAATGCTAGAAAAAATGGGTCATCCAACTGAAAAAATAGAACTGATAATTATGGGTGGAACATTTTTAGAATATCCTGAAGAATTTCAACAGAATTTTATTAAAAGTTGTTATGATGCTTTAAACGGAGAAAAAAGCAAGAATTTGGAAGAAGCGAAAAATAAAAACGAATTTACAAAACATAGGTGTGTAGCTCTTTGTATAGAAACTAGACCTGATGTTTGTTCAAAAAAAGATATTGAAAGAATGCTTTTTTTTGGAGCAACGAGAGTCGAATTAGGTGTGCAATTTCTCGATGATATAATGTACAAATTAACAAAAAGAGGACATTCTATCAGAGATGTTGTCAACGCAACGAGAAAATTAAAAAATTCTGCTTTTAAAATTGGTTATCATTTAATGCCTGGATGTTTAGGTTCAAACCAAAAAAAAGATTTCTTTTTAATAAAAAAAGTTTTTTTAGATGAAAGATTTAGACCTGATCAAATAAAAATTTATCCTTGCCAAGTTATTAAGGGGGCAGAATTAGAAAAACTTTTTTATGAAAAAAAATTTGTTCCTTACACAAAAGAACAGACAAAAGAGTTATTAATTAAAATTTTAAAGATTGTCCCAAGATATTGCCGAGTCATGAGAGTTTTAAGAGAAATTCCCAAAGATTATCTTATTGCTGGCGTTTTCAAGCTCGATTTAAGAAAAGATATAGAAGAAGAGTTAAGAAAAAATAAAACAAAAATTAAAGAAATAAGATTTAGAGAAGTTGGTTTTCATCTTAATAATGAATTAGACAAGAGAGTTTTTTTAAAGAAAACAGTTTATAATGCTTCTGGAGAAAAAGAGTTTTTTCTAGAGTTTGTTAATAGTGAAGATATTCTATTTGGTTTACTTCGTCTTCGTGTTTTAAAAAAGGAAAAAGAAGGTTTAATAAGAGAACTCCATATTTACGGACCTTCTTTAGAAATAGGAAAAAAAGAAGATGAGAAAATTCAACACAAAGGTTTAGGAAAAAAATTATTAGAAGAAGCAGAAAAAATTTGTTTAAACAAAAAATTAAAAAAAATAAAAATAATTTCAGGGGTTGGAGTTAGGGAATATTATAGAAAACTTGGTTATAAATTAGACAAAAGAGGAATTTATATGGAAAAAGATATTTAATTTATTCTTCAATTTCTTTTCTTTTGCTTAAACTAACCCTCCAATCCTCTTCGAAAGAAATTTTTTCAGATATCTCTTTGTCGAGTTCTCCTTTTTTTATTGACGAATTTAACCTTGAATAATTTATTGTAGAAAACTTGTCCCATAGTTTTTTCTTTTTTAGAAGAAAAATTATTTCTTCTTTATCCTCTGGCAAAACAATTTTTTTATAGTCTTTAACTAAAGCTTTAAAATTACTCCCATAAACAATATCAATTCCTTTTTGCTTTGCGAATAAAATTAACTCTTTTTTTAATTTTTCTTCTTCCTCTTCAAGTTCAAATTTTTTCCTTTGGAGATTAGCTAATTCTTCGACAAGATTAACTCCTTCATCTTCTTTAAATTTTTTTACTTCTTCTTTTGCTTCTAATTCGACCATATGTTTAAAAGAAGGACAAATATGCCTAAAACCACAATAATCGCACAAGGGTCCGGGATTAGTCGGGAATTCTTTTTCGTTCTCTATTTTTCTTATTATTTCAATAACTTCTTTTTGTAATTTTTCTAATTGTTCGTTTGTTCTTTCAGAAATTATGTCTTTGTTGAAAGCAAGCATATGCCAAACAAGTTTAATTGATTTTGCATCTTTGAATTTGTCCCTAACCCATATCGAATACATTGCAAGTTGTCTATCAGAATCTGCTTCTTCCTGTAGTTTCATTCGTGAGTTTGTTTTATAATCACAAATATAATAGTTTCCTTCTTTATCGCAAACTAGCTTGTCAATTCTTATATGCCACTTATTGCCGTCAGGGAGAATCATTTTATTTTCAGTTTCTAATCCTAAAATAATAAATTGGTCAAAGGGATAAAATCTGTCATAATAATCAAGGATAAATTTTTCTCCCATTTTTTTGTAATTTTTTGCATTAAACTCTTTTTTAACTACTTTTATTTCTTCACTAAACTCTTTATCCCAAATTTTATTGTAAAAATCAAGTAATTCTTTTTTTGAGTTTTCTTTTTGAAATTTTTTGTCTTTGTATAGTTTTTCTAATGTTCTATGAACTATATCTCCCATAAAAGCTTCTATTGTTGTTTCTATCTCGGGAGTTTCTTTATCTATATATTGAAACTTATATTTCTTTGGACATTGCTCAAAAGTTGAGATTTTAGAGTGAGAATATTCTGCCATAAAAAAATAAAACAAACAAAGTTTAAAAAATTTTGTAGAATCAATTCCAAAACTAATTTAACAAAAAATTTAAATGTTTTATTTTTCTTTGTTATAAAATAGAAAAATTTTTGTTTTAACTTATCCAACCTCAATAGCTTGTAGATGTATTCCAAAACAAGAATTATTTAAAGGCAAGAATTTAAAAATAAAAAGAACAATAAGAAAATATGACTGAAATTAATTTTAAAGAAATAGAATGGAAATGGCAAAAAAGATGGGAAGAAGAAAAAGTTTTCGAAGTTAAAGAAGATAAAAATAAAAAAAAATATTATGTCCTAGAAATGTTTCCTTATCCTTCTGCCGCTGGTTTGCATATTGGTCACGCCTTTAATTTTGTCATTGGTGATATTTATGCAAGATTTAAAAAAATGCAAGGATTTAATGTCTTACATCCGATGGGATTTGATTCGCTTGGACTTCCTGCTGAAAATGCTGCTATAAAAGAAAAAATTGATCCTGCTATTTATACTCAAAATTCAATAAAAAATTTTATTAATCAACAAAAAAAACTTGGTTTGAGTTATGATTGGTCAAGAAAAATAGATACTTCTCAACCAGAATATTACAAATGGGACCAGTGGATTTTTCTTCAAATGTATAAAAAAGGTTTAGTTTATAAGAAAAAAGCAGCTGTTAATTGGTGTCCCTCCTGTTCAACGATAATCGCAAACGAGCAAGCACAAGGTGGCGAATGTGATAGGTGTGGTAGTAAGATAGAGATAAAGCAGATGGAACAATGGTTTATTAAAATAACTGATTATGCAGACAGACTTTTAGAAGGGCATAAAAATTTGAACTGGCCAGAAAAAACAATAGCTATGCAAAAAAATTGGATAGGGAAAAGTTATGGTACAGAAATAGATTTTGAAATTAACGGAGAGAAATGGCCAATTTTTACGACGAGACCTGATACTATTTTCGGAGTAACTTTTATGGTTATTTCTGCCCAACATCAAAAATTAATGGATTTAGTCACGAAAGAACAAAAAAAAGAAGTCAAAAAATTTTTAGAAAAAATAGGTTCTGTTTCTGAAAAAGAATTGGAAGAATTAGAGAAAATTGGTGTTTTTACAGGAAGTTATGCTATAAATCCTGCAAATGGAGAAAAAGTTCCTGTATATGTTGGAAATTTCGTTGTTGCTGATTATGGTTGTGGAATGGTTATGGCTGTCCCGGCACACGACCAAAGAGATTTTGAATTTGCAAAAAAATATGGGATAAAAATAAAGCAAGTCATCGAAGGAAAAATAACTGAAAGCCGTTCATGGACAGAATCTGGTAAGTTAGTAAATTCAGAAGATTTTAATGGTTTAGATAATGAGGAAGCGAAAGAAAAAATAACTCAATGGCTTATTAAAAGAGGGATTGGAAGAAAAGTCATTAATTATAAGTTAAGAGATTGGAGTGTTGCCAGGCAGAGGTATTGGGGAACACCGATTCCTTTAATACACTGTCAAAAATGCGGTGTTGTTCCTGTTCCAGAAAAAGATTTGCCTGTTATTCTTCCTAAAAATGTTAAATTCGGGAAAGGAAACCCTCTTGAAACAAATGAAGAATGGATTAATGTTAAATGTCCTTCTTGTGGAGAAAAAGCTAGAAGAGAAGCAAATACAATGGATACGTTTGTTAATTCATCTTGGTATTTTTTAAAATATTGCGATCCTAATAATGATAAAGAAATTTTTTCTAAAGAGAAAGTTAAATATTGGATGCCTGTAGATATTTATATCGGTGGAGCGGAGCATTCTTGCATGCATTTAATTTATGAAAGGTTTTATACAATGTTTTTACATGACATCGGATTAATAGATTTTGAAGAATGTACCCCGCGATTGTTTCACCAAGGAATGATTAATGATGAAAAGGGAGAAAAAATGTCAAAATCAAAAGGTAACACTGTAGAACCTTTAGAGATCATTGAAAAATATGGCACAGATACGATGAGGTTTTATCTTATTTCGGAAGCATCGCCAGACAAAGGTTTTAATTGGACGGAAAAGAGGATTCATGGAGCGTTAAGATTTATAAAACAAATCTTTAGTATTTTTGAAAAAATAAAGTTTGGAAAAACAAGCAAATATTTTGAAAGAGAATTAAATAAAACAATAAAAAATTTAACAGATTATATTGAAACTATTTATGATTACAGAAAAGCTACAATTGAAATAAGGAGAATTTTTGATTTATTAGAAAAAGAAAATGAGATTTCTCGAGAGGATTTTGAAAAATTGTTGAAAGTTCTCTCTCCTTTTTGTCCACATATTGCAGAAGAATTATGGGAAAGATTGGGAAACAAAACTTTTATATGTTGCGAAAGTTGGCCGAAAGCAAAAAAAATCGAAGAGAAAGAAAAAGAGAAAGATTTGAATGAAAAAGTTATTCAAGATTTAAGACAAATTTTAAAAAAATTTCCAGAAAAAAACAAAGTTTATCTTTATGTTTTACCTTTTGAATTCCAAAAAATAAACAGAAAAAAAATAGAAAAAGAAATCGGAAAAGAAGTTTTTGTCTTTTCTGTTAAAGACCAAAATAAATATGATCCTGAAAACAAATCGAAAAAAGCTCTTCCTGGAAATCCAGGAGTTTGGATTGAATAAACAGAAATATTATAAATTTTAATATTAAAGTTTGTTAAACCAAGCCACCTCCGAGAATCGAACTCGGGACCTTTACCTTACCAAGGTAACGCTCTAACCGACTGAGCTAAGGCGGCATCAATAAAAAAAGAAATTTTGTTTTTTAAAAATTTTTGATATTCTTAATATAATTCATTATTAAAAATTTATTGCCGATAAAAAAATTTATATATAATTTTCTTCAAAAAAGCTGTAGATCCTTTTTTTCAAGCAGCAGCATTTTTTTACTGTGGAAGTTCGTTGTTTTTCTTTATTATTTCTCTATACTTTCTTCTTTGTGGATCAATTATTTCTGCGCATAAGAGGAGATAATCTAATGCTTCCCTCCAACAATAACCTCTTTCTTCCATTTTTTTTAATTGTTCTTCGTCAATTCTGCAACATTCTGGATATTCTAAAAGAAAATACAACCTAAAATCCTTACTTATATGGTTTTGTATGACTTCTTCATTTTCTTCCTCTTTTGTTAATTTTCTTCCTAAATTCCACTCTTTTAACGAGATAGCTTTTCTTATCCTTCTTATGTTTTCCTGTATATATTTATGAAAGTTTAGACTAAAATCT
>Ga0116210_1000863_pt1 | contig 26469 bp, 28 predicted proteins | sample TshhotsprinmetaG_FD_94483 | JGI IMG/M metagenome (GOLD analysis project Ga0116210, IMG submission 94483) | Hot spring microbial communities from South Africa to study Microbial Dark Matter (Phase II) - Tshipise hot spring metaG | ecosystem: Environmental > Aquatic > Thermal springs > Hot... | reverse complement strand
GGTAAAGACCCGCGCGAGTCGAGTCTGGACAGGTTCGTGGATAAGTCTGGCGGGTCGTGCGGCAGATACTTGGGCTCCTCTCCCCTGGATAAAACTTTAGAGAGCCTGAATGTCGGCGCAGTTGTAAGAGAGCTAATGGACCAAGACAAGCATTTCTCGCGGAGGCAGTACGGCAAGCCGTTCCTAGAAACGGCTATTCGCCTGAATGGACAAATGAACCCCGGCTCCCCAGATAACAGCTTTGCTTACAGTAATGCAGTCAAAGTTAGTTTGGATGGAAAAACACCAGATAAGGATATTGCGTTGGAAGTGTGCCGTGCTTTCCCTGTCCTTGTTGACGAAGTCGAGATCGCCAGACCCGATGTTCTTGTCTTCTTTACGGGGCCAGACCTCGACAGCTATCTTCAAACCATCTTCGCAGGCTTGAAGTTCTATCACCTATGTATAGAAGGCATAGGATGGCATGACCTGTGTTTGCTCGAGCATAACAAACTCCCAAGCTGCACCTTCAGGGCCTATCACCCTGGCTATTCTAAGCGGAACAAAGCGAAACTCAACCGTGTTCTCAGTTTGATAGTGTCGCTTGTCCAAGGGGTGGACGAGTGTTCAAGCCCGAGAAAAAGGCTGTTGACCTTCGGCAAGAACAACTACGACCTTATGAACCCGGGTGATATCGACAGGCACCACTTCGTATTGCTCGCTCGAAAAGGGGACTACTCCTTGTGGGAGCACCCACAAGCCAAAGAATATCATTTGTGCGACCGTAAGAAAAACTACGAGCCGATTGCAAGGTTCGAGAAAAAGGTTGAGGCGCTCGCAGCACTGCAGCAAATGGGCGGTTCGCTGGACGACGGGCACTAGGTTGGGCACAGAGTTCATTGGAATGAAAAGGGCCAAGACGAGCGACATTTATCTTGACACAGGGACCACTGGCTTGCCTTGCCGGTATGCGAAGTCAATCGTTATTGGCATTTACCCGGTTAGCGGTGCCGAGGGGCAAGCACATGCAGGTAGTGTTGAGCCATCCCTTTCCCTTGTCACGGGTTACGTCCCACTGTAGAATAAGCACAAAAAAGGGACTTGGCTGCTGCAAGGAGCAAGAGGTGAGTATGAGCACCGTAAAAGATGAAGTGCGTTCCTTATTGAAGAGGTTGCCGGATGACTGTACTCTTGAGGATGTGCAGTATCACTTGTACGTGATAGAGAAGATACGGAGAGGTATTCACCGCGCGGACAAGGAAGGGGTTATTTCGCAAGAGGAAGTTGAAAGGCGCCTGAATAAATGGACCTCCGAGTAGACTGGTCGCCGGAGGCTATCGAGGATGTTGAGGCCATTGCCGGCTACATTAGTCGGGATTCGAAGTTCTATGCTCGGGCAGTCGTCACAAGAATCGTTGATGTATCTCATAGCCTTGGAGAGCTGCCGAGCGTCGGATGTGTCGTTCCAGAACTCGGGGACGAAAGCATCAGAGAGCGACTTATTTATAGCTACCGGCTGGTGTACAAGATCGAGAGGGAAAGAATTCTTATCGTTGCTGTCATACACGGCAAGAGGTCGCTGGATTCCATTTTACAGAGGTTCACCCAGTCACATTAGACAACCTGATAAATCGCTGCGGCCGACTGCCTGCTTCGCTCACGACTGAGATTGCTCGTTAGGCATGATAAAGCGTCGTTTCTCTGTCAAAGAAAGTGAACATAAACAATGGGCTTGACGCTTACCTGGCTATTGAGACCGCCGGATGGTCCCACCGGTATGCGGAGATAACCGTTATGGGCATCCGCCTGGTTGATAGCAGTGATGGCAGGCTGGTGAGGCCGGCAAAGGAAAGGGGGCGAATGCCGGCAACCACTCTAGGGTTGCTGGTGCAGCGAATACAATCAGCGGCTACAATCGCGCTCGATTTGATGTGCCCTTTGTTCGTCAGGCAGTGAGGACAGGCGTCACGGTTACGGCTGACCGCGATCGCCTGATGTATGATTGACGTGCGTAAGGTTTCAAAAGGAGGTTCAGGGGAGCTAGGCACTAATTGAGCATTCACGGAAAGTCCTACGACACCCAGGAATGGGATGCAGTGCGACTGTAGTGGGGACATCTGCACCAGGGTGAATGGGGTGCCGTCCGTGCATTGGTCAAGTATAATGGCGAGGATGCGATGGGCCTGGGGGTGGTGAGCGGGGGCTGCGACCTAGAAAAGCACACAACAGGAGGTTGTTATGCCTGTTTACTCGCATTCACGGCTCAGCATGTACGAAGAGTGCCCGCTGAAGTATAAGCTGCGGTATCGGGATAAGGTTACGCGGGAGCGGGAGACGATTGAGAGCTTCCTGGGCGGAATGGTGCATGAGGCTCTGAAGAGGTGCTATGACGATGCCAGGCTAGGCAAGGTCAACTCTCTGGAGGAACTGTTTACCTGCTACGACAATCTGTGGCAGAAGAACTGGCACGACGGAATATTCGTCACTAGAGAAGACCTGGCCGCCGACCATTATCGCGCCGCAGGCAGGAAGATGCTGGAAACCTACTACAAGCGGCATGCTCCTTTTGACGAGGACATCACCATTGGCAGCGAGATGAACATCAGCTTTTCCCTCGACGATGCTGGCAAGTACAAGTTCCGGGGTGTCATTGACCGGCTAGCCAAGAGTCACGACGGAGCCTACCTCATTCACGATTACAAGACCTCCTCCTATCTACCAAGTCAAGAGGAAATTGATAGCAACCGACAGCTCACTTTCTATCAAATTGGAGTGCAAAAAAGGTGGCCTGATGTCAAAGAGATAAAGCTGGTGTGGCACTTCCTGGCTTTTGACTGCCAGCTTGTGTCACAACGCTCTCAGGAGCACATTGATGATCTCACGCGGGAAACAATCAATTTGATCGATGAGATAGAGGCTACCCGAGAGTTTCCACCCAGAGAATCTCAGTATTGTGAATGGTGTGAGTATGGTGACCTGTGCCCGACCAGAAAGCATTTCTACCTGGTAGAAACGCTGCCACCCGACGAATATCTGAACGAGCCGGGAGTGGTACTGGTCAACAAGTACGCCGAGCTTAAGCAGAAAGCAGATGAAATAGGCGAGGAGATAGAGAAGGTAAAACAGGCTTTGCTCAAGTACGCCGAAAAGCAGGGCGTGACAGTGGTCAGAGGAAGCAGACATCAGGCTAGAATCAGGTTTGACGAAAAGCTTAAGTTCCCCCGTAAAGGTCAGCCGGAGCGCGAAGAACTGGATGAAGCCATAATACAGGCTGGCAAGTGGCTGGAGGTCTCAGAGCTGGACACTGCTGCGCTGGCAAGAGTTGTTGAGGAAGGGCTGTGGGACAAGAAACTGATTGACCAGGTCCTGGAGTATGGTCGGATAGAAAAGACCACCAATATACGGCTCCTAAAATTGAGGGAAGAGGAGTAACTACTGAGTAACCTTGCTCCCACCAAATTAGAACCGCCGTACTTTTCATAGCAACACCAAATCACATCACAATATCGCTCGCTCGGACCGGTACAGTGTGCTAAGATAGTATCCGCCAAATGATTGTCGCCGTCATCGGAAATTCAGCCTGCTCCCACGAAGAAGCCAAGGTAGCAGAAACCGTAGGCGAACTGTTAGCCGAACGAGGTGTGACCGTAATATGCGGTGGCTTGACCGGGGTCATGGAAGCGGTCTGTCGCGGCGCTAAGTCCAAAGGCGGCTTGACGATAGGCATTCTGCCCGGAAATGACGCTAGCCAAGCCAATCCGTGGGTGGACATCCCTATAGTTACCGGCTTGGGTGAAGCTAGAAATGCGATAGTTGCGAAATCGGCGCAAGCGGTGATTGCCATCGGCGGAGGGTATGGCACGCTGAGCGAGATCGCTTATGCACTGAAAAGCAGCATTCCCGTCATCGGCGTGAATACCTGGTCGCTGTCGCGTGATAAGCGTGAAGACAATTCCATAGTCCGAGTCAGGAACGCTGTGGAAGCGGTCGAGAAGGCTATCTCGCTAGCCAAAAGATGCAAAGACAAAGAGACCGTTACATCTCAACCGTATCGGGATTCGCAATGACTTACAAGCGTTTCAAGACTCAAAAGGCGTCCGCTATGACCATAAACAAAAAGGCAACTATCAAGAGCATAAGAGCCAGAGAGATTCTGGATTCGCGAGGCAACCCCACCGTTGAGGCAGAAGTCCTGCTATCTGAGGGAACCACCGCTGTGGCTGCTGTTCCCTCTGGGGCGAGCACCGGGAAATACGAGGCTGTGGAGCTTCGAGATGGCGATAAGAGAAGATATAGAGGATTGGGCGTTCTGAAGGCTGTGGGACACGTTAATGAGGAAATTGCCTCGGAGATAGTTGGCATATCAGCCCTGGAGCAGGAAGCTATTGACCAGCGATTGATTGAGCTGGATGGCACCCCAAATAAGTCGCGTCTGGGCGCTAATGCCATACTGGCAGCCTCGCTGGCTGTAGCTAAAGCGGCTGCTAGCTTCCAGGGCATGCCCCTGTATCGTTACCTGGGTGGAGCAGACGCCAGCCAATTACCCGTCCCAATGTTGAATATCCTCAATGGCGGCAAGCATGCCTCGAACTCCGTTGATTTTCAGGAATTTATGATCGTGCCACTGGGCGCTTCCAACTTCCACAAAGCTATGCAGATGAGCAGCGAGGTGTACCATTCACTGCGCAAAGTGCTGGAAGATAGAAGGCTGAGCACCAATGTCGGAGACGAAGGGGGCTTTGCTCCCCAGCTCTCTTCCAACAGGGATGCGCTGGAGTTGATACTGGCAGCTATTGATCTGGCGGGCTATAAAGCAGGCTGGGATATTTTCATTGCCCTGGACCCAGCAGCCAGCACCTTCTATCAAGACAGCAAATATATCCTTGCGCGAGAAGGAGTAGCACTCAGTTCCCAGGAGATGATTGAGTATTATGTCCAATTGGTCTCTGATTACCCTATAGTCAGCCTCGAGGATGGACTGGCTGAGGATGACTGGGCAAGCTGGTCACTACTCACTGCTCGATTAGGAAAGCAAATTCAGATCGTGGGCGACGACCTTTATGCTACCAACATGAAGCGCTTGAAAAAGGGCATCGCCCGAAAGGCTTCGAATTCCATCCTCATCAAGCTCAACCAAATAGGCACTCTCAGTGAAACTCTGGCTGTCATCAGAAAAGCTCATCAAGTCGGCTGGACAACCATCATCAGCCACAGGTCTGGGGAGACCGAGGACACAACCATTGCTGACCTCGCCGTAGCGGCAAATGCCAGTTTTATCAAAGCCGGCGCCCCCTGCCGCAGCGAAAGACTAGCTAAATACAATCGCCTGCTCAGGATAGAGGAGGAACTAGGCGAGAAGGCACGATATGCCCGCAAGAGAGCATTGTATAATGTTGGAGTAACGAAAGAATGAAAGTACTGAATGGCGTTCATCAGCTAAAAACACCCAGTCCTGGCAACAGGTCATGGCCTACCAATGTCTACGTGATTGAAGGCGGCAACGGTCATATATTAGTGGATGCTGGTTGGGACAGCCAGGAATCTCTCTGGGCTCTCCAGGAGGGATTGAGAGCAGCCAACCTCAAACTTCGCGACATCAAGCAGGTGGTGATCACTCATATTCACCCTGACCACTATGGTCTGACAGCCAAGATAAAGCAAATCTGCGGCGCTCAGGTCGCCATCCACGGGCTTGACGCTGAATTTGTTTTTCCCAGGTATAAAGATTTCGCCAATCTGGTCAAAAAGATTGAAGAAATACTGCAACAGAATGGAGTTCCTGAGAACGAATTACCTCAGTTGAAAGAGGCTTCCCTCTGGATGAATCAGTATGTCACCCCGGATATGCCTGATGCCAAACTACAAGATGGTGACGTAATTTCCAACGATTCTTTCGAATTGAAGGTGTTATGGACGCCCGGGCATACGCCGGGTCATATCTGCCTTTATGAGAGAACTGGTAAATTTATCATCACGGGAGACCACGTCCTGTACGAAACCACCCCCCACGTTGGCTTTAATCCGCAGTCGGGCGACAACCCTCTGGGCGACTACATCGCTTCTCTGGAAAAACTACGGAACCTGACTGCCCGTTTCGTTCTTCCCGGGCATGGACCGGTGTTCAATGCCATAGGGCTGAGGATAGACAAGATACTTGAGCATCACAAAGAAAGGCAGAGAGCTATACTGAGATGCCTGCACAATGGTTTGAGGACAGCCTACGAGATAGCCCAGCAAATACCCTGGATGACTGACCAAGGAGGCGTTTCCTTCCGGGATTTGCCAGTCTGGGATAAGCGCATGGCTGTCACCGAGACCATCGCCCATCTCAAACTGTTGATGAACGAGGATAAGGTCAGTAATATTAGCATGAGCGGTGCTTCTGTATACTTGCCGAAGGATTAAATAAAGAGGAGGTAAGGAATGGCAACAAAAGTAGGAATCAACGGCTTCGGGCGTATCGGGCGATTAGCTTTGAAGGCGATTATCCAGCGCTGTGGCAGCAAGGCAGAGGTAGCGGCGGTGAATGACCTTACCGATGCTAAAACCAATGCCCATCTTTTCAAGTATGATAGCAACTATGGCATCTATCCCGGTAAGGTGGAAGCTAAAGACGATAGCATCATAGTAGACGGTCAGAAGATAAAGGTCCTGGCTGAGCGTGACCCGGCGAAAATCCCCTGGCAAGACTATGGTGTGGACATTGTCATTGAGTCCACGGGGCTCTTCACCAAAGCCAGCAAGGCTGCGGCTCATCTTCAAGGCGGCGCCAGGAAGGTCATCATCTCGGCACCAGCCGAAGAAGAAGACGTTTCCTTGGTCTTGGGGGTCAACGAAGACCAGTATGACCCAAAGAGACATCGCATTATCTCTAACGGTTCTTGTACCACTAACTGCATCGCCCCGGTGGTCAAGGTCCTTCATCAAAACTTCGGCGTCGTTCACGGGTTAATGACCACAGTCCATGCCTATACCAATGACCAGCGAATACTGGACGTGTTTCATCACGACCTACGGCGAGCCAGGGCTGCTGCCACCAACATCATCCCTACAACCACCGGCGCAGCCAAGGTGGTGGGCATAGTCATCCCTGAGCTCCAGGGAAAGCTACATGGCATCGCCCTTAGAGTGCCCACTTCAGTGGTGTCCGTTGTGGACTTTGTGGCTGATTTAAAGCGAAAGGTGAGTGTTGAGGAAATCAACGCTGCTTTTCGCAAGGCTGCCGAGGGCGAGCTCAAGGGAATCCTAGAATACTGCGACGAGCCACTGGTGAGCTCGGATTTCAAGGGCAATCCCGCCAGCGCTATCTTCGATGCCCTCAGCACCATGGTCATTGATGGTAATTTGATAAAGGTGCTAGCCTGGTATGATAACGAGTGGGGCTACAGTTGCCGCCTGGCTGACCTCGTATCCTATATCATTAAGAAGGGACTATGACTCTCACTTGAGCTGTGCACAGAAGAGCAGACTGGAGGAAAACAGAACGATGCACGTCAGTGTCTGTCAGATTGAGCTTCGACTGCCCGAAAACCACTCCCTCAAAGGCAAGAGGCAGGTAATTCAATCTATCATCACGCGGATTCGGAATAAGTACAATGTTTCGGTAGCGGAGGTGGATAATCAAAGCCTGTGGCAACTGGCTACACTGGGTGTAGCCTGCGTCAGTAACCACAAAAGCCATGCCGACGAAATTCTAGCCAATGTGGTCAGGTTCATAGCCCAGAACTATCCTGAGGTGGAGATACTGAGTTCGCAAATAGAAACTGTGCCCTGACACGGGCAAGGCGTGGCACTTTCACAGGCATTCGCGAGACTGGCATTCAATTTTCTGGAGTTAGCATTTATGGATGCTGCGGTATTTCTCCACCATCTTCTTACCTCGCCCGATTATCGCCAGCAAGCTGTCCATATCGAGCGCATCCCGGCTAAAGAAGCTGTCTTCGGCAACCTAGATATTCCCCTTCACCCCAGCTTGCAGGCGTGTCTGCAGTCACTGGGCATCTCTGCCCTTTATAGCCACCAAGCCCAAGCCTTGAATGCCATCCTCGCTGGCAAAAACGTTATGATCGCCACACCGGCTGCCAGCGGTAAGACTCTGTGTTATCAACTGGCGACCCTGCAGGCGCTGCTGCACGACAAGAATAGCCGTGCTCTTTATATCTTCCCTACCAAAGCTCTTGCCCAAGACCAACTGCGCAGCCTCAGGGAACTCGTTAGCCTTTTGCCGGTCAGAGGCGGAAAGAGCCGCCAAGAAGCATTCTCACCCAAAGCTGTGGCAACTTTTGATGGCGACACTCCACAGGAAGAGAGGGCTAATATACGAAAGGAAGCCAGAGTGGTGCTCACCAACCCGGACATGCTTCACCTGGGCATTTTGCCCAACCATCAGTCGTGGTCCAAGCTGTTCCGCAATCTCAGATACGTCGTGATAGATGAAGCCCATATTTATCGCGGTGTTTTTGGCTCACATGTCGCCAATGTTATTCGACGGCTGAGACGGTTGTGCGCCTTTTGCGGCTCCAACCCGCAGTTCGTCTGCTGCTCAGCCACCATCGCCAATCCTCAAGAGCATGCCCAGGATCTTGTGGGCTTGCCCTGCGAAGCTGTCGTTGAAGATGGCTCGCCGCATGGAGAGAAGTACTTTGTTTTCTGGAATCCGCCTTTCCTTGACGAGGCTCACAATGCTCGCCGCAGCCCAAACAGCGAGGCAGCTTATCTTCTGCGAGAGCTTGTCCACAAAGAAATCCGCAGTCTAGTATTTGCTCGCACGCGCAAGCTCACGGAACTTATCTATATCTATGCTCAGGAACAGCTTTCATCTTCTCTCAAGGACAAGATCAGTCCTTATCGGGCGGGGTATCTGCCTGAGGATAGACGCCGCATTGAGCGCCAGTTCTTCAACGATGAGCTTCTAGGTCTGGTCGCCACAACTGCTCTGGAGCTGGGCATAAACATCGGCGATCTGGATGCTACGGTGCTCGCTGGTTATCCCGGCAGTATTGCCAGCGCCTGGCAGCAAGCTGGCCGCAGCGGACGAAGCACCCATAGCTCTTTGAGCTTCCTTATCGCCCAAGAAAATCCCCTCGATCAATACCTCATGCGCAATCCCGATTTCTTCTTCAGCAAGAACTTCGACAACGCCATCATCAACCCCGACAACCCCTATATCCTGAAGCCACATCTCATTTGCGCCGCCTGGGAAAAACCTCTGGATAAGGAAGATGAAAGATTGTTCGGTCCAGTTCTCAACGCTATGCTAACCGAGCTGGAACGAGAAGGCATGTTGAAAAGACGGTACGATAGATGGCATCTTGCACCTTCTATTTTCTATCCCGCTCAGGATATAAACATCAGGTCAACTTCAGGTCAGAATTACGCCGTCATTGACAGCCGCGAAGGTTCTCTGCTAGAGACTGTGGAAGCCAGCGTAGCTTTCTTTCAGATCCATCCCGGCGCTATCTATCTCCATCAAGGGGACTCCTATCTGGTTACCGAGCTCGACTTAGCTCGGCGCATCGCCTGGGCAGAACCGACATCCGTGGACTACTATACCCAGACCATGGAAGTAACCGATACCCGCATCACAAAGCTCCTCAAGCAGAAGGAATGTCATGGGGTAAAGGTCTGCTTTGGAGATGTTGATGTCACGACCTCCGTAGTGGGATTCAAGAGATTGAAGCAGTTCACCGAAGAGGTCATCACGCAGGAGCCTCTGGACTTGCCCCCGCAAAACTTCCCCACTAAAGCCTTATGGTTTGATTTGCCGCAGAAGGCGATTGACAGGATAATCGCTGCAGGGCTAGATTTCCATGGCGGTTTGCACGCCTGCGAACACGCTGCCATTGCTATTCTTCCCCTATTCGCCCTGTGCGACCGCAACGACATTGGCGGCGTTTCGACTCCTCTGCATCCCGATACGGGCAAGGCACAAATTTTCATCTACGACGCCCACCCTGGTGGCATCGGCATTGCCGAGAAGGGATTCGAGATAATAGCCGATCTCTGGCAGGTCACTCTCAAAGCCGTGCAGGAATGTCCCTGTCTTGATAGCTGCCCGGCCTGCGTGCAATCGCCCAAGTGCGGCAACAATAACCAGCCCCTGGATAAGGAAGCCGCCATAATACTGCTCAGGGAACTGGTCTCTTCCGGCGGCAGAACTGCCTAGTTAACCAAGCACTTTCAAGCTTAATTGCAATAATGTTGCATTTCGCAGCGGAACCAGGTAAAATGCCGCTGTGATTCAAGATTCCACCTGGATCTTGCGGGCCCAGGGATACAAGGCAACCAGACCCCGAAGGCTGGTGCTGGAGGTGCTGCAACAAAGCAAGAAACCGCTCTCGCCTTACGATATCCAGAGAGTCTTGCAGCGACAGGGCAAACACCTGAACCACGTCACGATCTATCGCACACTCGACTTGCTTTGTCGCCTTAATCTCGCTCACAAACTGTTGTCCAGCGGTGGGTTTGTCAAGTGCAGTCTGGAGGCCGCCCAAGGCTGCCATCGTTTTATGGTCTGCCAGCACTGCGGAGCTATTCGAGAATTCACTGACCAAAGATTATGTCAAGAAGAAAACACATTCGCTCGCAATCTGGGCTTCTACACCCAGTATCACCTTTCTGAGTTCTCCGGACTGTGTTCTCGGTGCTATAGAAAACAACCTCAGCCAGGAAAGCAAAAATGGTCAAGCGAATAGCACACGAACTCAAAGAGCACATACCATTTACAGCCCTAGGTGCTGTCACTGGTATTATCATTATGGTCGTAGTAGTTCTCGGCAACGTTCCTTACCACATTTCCGAAACCATCTTTCACACTCTGCACCCGCTCCATGTATTGCTGAGCGCTTTGGTCACCGCCGCTATGTATACGAGATACAAGAAGGGCAAATTTTGGATGGTGATTCTGATTGGCTGGACCGGCTCAATCGGCATCGCCACCATAAGCGACGCCTTCATCCCTTATCTGGGCGGACTTTTGCTCCACGCCAAGATGGAATTTCATGTGCCTTTTATCGAGCACTGGTGGATAAATCTTGTGGTGCTGGCAGGCATTGCCATCGGCTTCTGGAAACAGACGACTAAAATCCCGCACTTCGGACATGTATTAATAAGTACCTGGGCATCTTTGTTCTACATTACAGCGTATGGCACGGCTGACAACTGGCTTCCCTTGCTTCCTTTCATCTTCCTGATTTTATTCCTGGCGGTGTGGCTCCCCTGCTGTCTCAGCGACATCGTATACCCACTTTTGTTCATAAGAAAAGAACCCACGTCATCCCCAGCCCAAAGTCAAGAGCCTGTCCGTTAGAGTCAGCGGCACCTGTGCTATTATATGAGGCGCACTTGCCAACGGAGGCAGCTTGTTTGATTTATTCAAGAAAACAGAGCTAGGCATAAGGCGGAGCAAAGAAACCTGGTTCGGCAGAATAGCCAACGTCTTCGCCCGCAGTTCCCTGGGGGACGAGGTCTGGGGAGAGCTGGAAGAACTGCTCATCTCGGCTGATGTAGGTGTGGAAACCACAAACAAACTACTGAGCAAAGTCAGGGAGCGGGTCAAAACAGATAAGCTTTCTGACGTTTCTCAGATACGAGAAGCTTTAAAACAAGAGATGATAAGCTTACTAAGAGCTCCTTCGTCACTACGTTTCGCTTCCAGCCGCTCTGAACCCCAAGTTCATTCCGACAAACAATCCCCTTTAGTGATCCTGGTAGTGGGCGTAAACGGTTCCGGCAAAACGACGAGCATCGCCAAGCTAGCTTACAGCTTCACCTCACAAGGAAAGACCGTTATCCTAGCAGCAGCTGATACTTTTCGAGCTGCAGCTATCGAGCAACTTAAACACTGGGGTAAAAGGGCAAACGCCGAAGTTATCGCTCACCAACCCGGCGGCGACCCAGGCGCAGTAGCCTACGATGCTGTTCAGGCTGGCTATAGTCGCCATGCTCATGCTGTGATCATTGATACCGCTGGTCGCCTTCATACCAAGTTCAATCTCATGGAAGAACTCAAGAAAATTAGGAGAGTGGTAGCTAAGCATGATGCTTCTGCCCCACATCAAGTCTTGCTGGTGATGGATGCCACCACAGGACAAAACGGTTTGGCACAGGCGAGATATTTCACCGAAGCTGTGGATGTCACCGATATCTTCCTGGCTAAGCTGGATGGCACAGCTAAAGGCGGCATAGTATTTGCCATCTGCGACCAATTGAACATCCCGATTTCCTATATTGGCACTGGTGAAAAACTAGATGACATGGCTCCTTTTGATGCCAGGACATTTGTTGACGCCATTTTCTCTTAGATTAGGAGGAACAGGATAAATGCTCACTATAGGTATAGACCCGGTAGTTTTTACCATTGGCTCACACGAAATACGGTGGTACGGGATTATGGTAGCCCTAGGGGTCGTATCGTTGTTAGTCATTATGCCTCGAGAGGCAAAAAGGCTAAACATCCCACGTGATATTTACAGTATTTTCCTGTCCGGCATCGTTGGCGGCATTGTTGGAGGGCGACTAGCCTACGTAATCTACTACTGGGAGGATTTTGTCGCAGACCCGCGAAAGATCATTGGACTAGCTGGGTTGGAGCAGATGGGCATGATTGTGGGCATTGTTGTGGCAGCATTGATCTACATGGGGGTGACCAGAATGCCATTCTCTATGCTACTTACTATAGGCGATGCTTTTATCGTGGGGGCACCTTTAGCCTTGGCAATAGGCAGGATCGGTTGCCTCTTGAACGGCTGCTGCCATGGTGTTCCTGCTCCAGATTTGCCCTGGGCAGTCAACTACACCCATCCCAATAGTGCTGCTCGTTTGCTGAATACTCCGGTACACCCCACCCAGCTTTATCACGCACTGTGGAATCTGATAGTTTTTGCCCTGGTGTGGCATTTTCGAGACAAATTCAAACCCGCCGGCAGTCTCGTGTTCTTTGGTTTTTCCATTTATGCCGTTGGTGATTTAGCTTTGAGATTTCTTCGCTACGGTCGTGACGCAACTGCAATACTGTTCTGGGGGCTCGACAACCCGCAAGTCGTTGACTTTGCTTTCATCCTGATTTTCTTGCCCTGGTTTATTTTCAAAATGTACAGGTTTCGAAAACAGGTTTCCGCGGCTGCACCTGCTAACGCGACCCAGTGGGAGCGAAATCCAGGAGATTAAGACTCAGCACCTCTTCCCCGTTCCAATGGCTTTTTTCCACCTTATACACAATGTCTATAAAATGGGGAACTTCCTCTGGTTTCTTCTGCGACTCAAAATCCACCGCTTGCCAGGTTACATTCCCTTGCCTGAGTTTGAATCTCAGCCACTCACCTTGGTTGCCAAAGTTACGGCACTCAACCACTTCAACCCGCCGGGTGAGAAAAATCGGCTCTGGATTGGCATAACCAAAAGGGCGTAGTTTTTGAATAAGATTGAAGGTTTCCCCACTGAAAACAGATAAGGGCACCTCAGCATCAACCGTCAGTTCCGGGCGCAGGTCGAGATGACCTAATTGCTCGACAGCTAAGCTCGCAAACCTTTGCTCTAATTGAGCCAGATTTTGGTGTGCCACCGTGAAACCTGCAGCCAAGGGATGACCACCAAAAGTGATAAGTAAGTCCTGACATTTTGTTAAAGCAGACACAACATCAAACTCAGCTATGCTGCGACAGCTACCATGACATATTTCTCGCCCGATATTGATTATGACGGCAGGCTTATGAAACTCGTCTACTAATCTGCCAGCAACAACCCCGATAACACCAATGGAATAACCCTCATCACTATCTATTAGTAAGGGCAGATGTACTTTAGTGGCTAGTTTTTCTTTGGCTCGACTTAATACCTCGTTAGATAACTTTTGTCGTTCAGCATTTTTTTCCTCCAGTTCCAGAGCCAAAGTGCGAGCTTCCTCTGGAGACTGAGTGATGAGTAATTGATAGCTGGTGGAGGCATTGTTCATCCTACTGGCAGCGTTGAGGCGAGGTCCCAGTATCCAAGATATATCATCGGTATCAATTTCACCCAGCTTTAGCCCAGCCACTTTAACTAATTCCTGAATTCCTACGTGAGGAGTATCATTAAGTTGCTTCAATCCTTCTTTCACTAAGTAGCGATTTTCACCAACAACTGAGACTAAATCGGTAACGGTAGCCAAAGCCACCAAATCCAGCAATCTAGTTAGCCACTGCTCTCGCCTGTCCTTGTGAAATATCGCTTGCAGAAGCTTAAAGACAACGCCACCTCCAGACAAGTCAGCAAAAGGATAAATTGAATCCTTCCGCTTGGGGTTCAGTACAGCCACGGCTTCAGGCAAAGTTTCTAGTGGGATGTGATGGTCGGTAATTATAAGATCAATCCCCATTTCCTGAGCCTTTTTCGCCTCGGCGAGGTCAGTTACACCACAATCTACAGTGATGACCACACGAGCTCCTTGAGCTCGGAGTTTTTCCAGTGCTGAAATCTTCAACCCATGCCCTTCACTGACACGGTCTGGTATATAGGCAATAACATCTCCACCAAGCCACGATAAGCCCTCAACCAGAGTAACTGTAGCAGCTACGCCGTCAACGTCGAAATCGCCATAAACAGCAATTTTCTCTCGAGAAAGCAAAGCTTTGTAGATTCTACTGACCACTTTCACAATATCGGGAAGTAAAAAGGGATTCCCTACTAGTCTGTGGTCAGCAGCTAAGAAAGATTCGATATCCTTTGTTTCAACACCACGGTTATAAAGCAGTTGGGCGATTATGTGAGGAAGCCCAGAAGCTTTTACATACTCATCAAGCACAGGCGGCAAGCTTTTCCATCGAGTTCGTTTGTTCAATTTCACACCTTCGTGATGCTTTGATTAGAATCGCTAAATATACCACAGAAAAGACTTTAACAAAATGTCGTTGCCAGCCCGATTTATCGAAACCAAGCAAACCCACGCTGCTTTGAGCTTTAGACAAAATCCGTTCGCAGGCCACAATTTGCCAATCAGCCAAGCAATAAATATAATCCAATTCGATGAAAGTAGCCTTCTATACGCTGGGATGCAAGCTCAACCAAGCTGAGACAGAAGCTTTGGTCAGCCAATTTAGCCAATCGGGATTTGAAATTTCATCCCCCAACGACGTGGCCGATATCTACATCGCCAATACCTGCACAGTCACCCATATCGCTGACCGCAAGTCACGGCACTGGCTGAGAGTGGCGCGGCGCAGAAATCCCCAAGCTTTAATTATCGCCACTGGGTGCTATGCCCAGAGAAATCCTCAAGAGCTAGCTGAACTTGCTGATGTCGTGGTTGATAATCAAGAGAAAGAGAACCTGCTTGCCATCGTGACGAGCTTATCAGCATCGGTATCCTCTTTCGTTTTTGAGAAAACCCGTTTATATCACTGCCACTACAATGAACCAGCCACCACGAGTGCCACCATTAGGACTCGTAGCCTGATAAAAATTCAGGATGGCTGCTACGGTCATTGCACCTACTGCATTGTGCCCAAGGTCAGACCACGTGAATACTCTTTGCCTGCTTCCCGGATAGTGCAGGAGATTAGACAAAAAGTCGCCCTCGGCTACAAGGAAGTTGTTCTCACCGGGACAAAAGTTGGCAGCTATCAAGACGATGGCATTGATCTCAAAAAACTAATTCAGCTTATTCTTGATAACACACGTATTGAAAGATTACGACTTTCCTCTTTGCAGCCCTCAGAAATATCTCCTGGGCTCCTGGTTTTATGGAAGGACGAACGTCTTTGCCGACATGTTCACCTAGCGCTGCAAAGTGGCAGTGAAGAAGTACTGCGAAGAATGAGAAGAAATCACTCACTAGAGAAATATCAGAAAGCACTGAATTTGATTAAGGAGAAGATACCCGACGTTGCCATCACCACTGACATCATGGTCGGCTTTCCCGGGGAAACCAATGCTGAGTTTGAACAGAGCTACTCGTTTTGCCAAAAAGCCGGTTTCGCCAACATTCATGTCTTCCCATTCTCACCCCGCCCGGAAACAGCCGCCGCCAATATGCCCGCGCAGATAAAAGATAAGGTTAAAGAGGAGCGTAACCAGCGCATGCTAGAGCTAGCCAGGATTTCTCGGCGCCGCTTCTGCGAGCAGTTCCTGGGGCAGACTATGCCGGTGCTATGGGAGAAGGAGACCAGCCTTGGCAGCGGCATATACTCAGGGCTGACCGGCAACTATATAAGAGTATTTGCCCGCAGTGAAAAGCCCCTGAACAACCAGATAACACTGACCAAACTCGTAGAATTTCACAACGAGGGGATATGGGGCGAAATAGCAGATGAAAATTCTCGGTAGAGGAACCGATAAAGAAACACTTTTCTCAAACCAGCTTGTGCTCTTGAACTGCAAAGCCTAGCTTCTTAGCGCGGTCTACTATTTGTTCCAGACTGAGTCTGCTAGGACTACCTCTAGTCTCCGGTCGATTGGCGTTTATACCAGCAGCGGCGCTAGCCATGAGCAGCGATTGCTTCAAGCTATTCCCTAAGACATAATAAGCAGCAAAGACCCCGGCAAAGACATCTCCACAGCCTACAGTATTGACCACTTTCAGTCCCAGTTTCTCAAGCGGCAGGCTTGGTACCTGGGTTATTCTACCACTAGCCAGTTCAAGCATGACTGCTCCTTGGGCACCCAGCTTAAGCACGACACGATTCTCGAATCCCAGCTTTTGCAATCGTTGTAACCTTGTATTTACCGCCGAAGCTCCCAGCAAAGCATCTGCCTCCGTTTCATTCAGGAAGAGCACGTTTACCTCTTTAGCCAAGGAGAGCAATGCTTCTCGATCCAAGTTTATGAGTATTCCCGGATCCCACAATACAGGAATGCTGCGCCGTTCTGCCAGAGCTATCAGTTCCCGAGCCACTTCTAAAGGTGGGTCGGTGAGGGCGATGCCCCGACATTCTTCAAGTTGCTGCTTCACCTGCTTTTTATTCAAGTGCTCCCGAGACAGCCTGGCGTTTGCCCCCAGATAACTGGCGATAACATTCTCTCCTCTCTCATCAATCAGGATGTAAGCCTGCCCTGACTCCTCTCCTGTAATCTGACGAATCCCTGTGGTGATGACCCCTTCCTTCTCAAGGATAGCGATTTGCTGTCGAGCGATGCCGTCTGCGCCTAGAGCCCCTATCAGAGCAACTTCTTTCGCCCCTAGAATCCGTGCCGCTGCCACAGCCACATTGCCCCCGGTTCCACCGGAGACACGACTGATATGCTTCGTAGTAACTTCTTCACCAGGAACCGGGAGATGCTGCACAAAGCAGCTAACATCCCAGTTTATGGCGCCACAGACTACCAGACTAGCCACGTCACTCCCCCAGTATCCGTGAGAGAAATAGCTTTATGAAGCGTGGTCCATCCACACTCGAAGCTATATGTACCGGCTGAAAGCCGCCAGTGATTGGCTGACGGCTCTCAGTGGACAAGATGTGGGTCACCCCCCTATCCCAGCCATATCCTTTAACTACGTCTATCCTTGCCAGTTTGAAATCAAACAGAGAAGGATCCAGCAGCACTGCTAAAGCTAGAGGGTCATGCATCCTGCAGCATCCGTGGTGTTTTATCTCGTATTCTAGCAGCTGAGCAGCCAGGCGAGCGGCTGGTGCATTGCTAGCTTTGATTTGCTTTAGATGCTCGCTGGTTAGACATGCTTCAGGGTTCATAGTTACATCCAACCCCACAGCAAAAATGTCTGCTCCAGAGTTGAACACTATATGAGCAGCATCTGGGTCTTGCCAGATATTGAACTCAGCATAAGGAGTGCGATTACCTTCGCCATAGGGCGTAAGCCTGTAGGCACCTCCCATGAGAACCAGCTTGGACAAAAGCCTCGGCAACTCGCGATGCCTCTTAAAAGCATGAGCTATGTTAGTTAATGGTCCCGTGGCTAAGAGAGTAACACCGCGAGCTTCCGATGCTGTTCGAGCCAAGAAATCCCAAGCTTTGGACGGATGCAATGGCAACGTAGACGGGGGCAAATCACAATTACCCAACCCATCCGGACCATGGTAACTCAGAGCATCCTCCAACGGATGGCTGAGCGGATTAGCTGCGCCAGCCGCTACCGTGATATCTTCAGCATTCAGGTATTCCAATATGCGGCGTGCATTGGCACTGGTCATTTCCAGGGGAGCATTGCCAGCTACAGTCATGATGCCCAAAATTTGTATTTCTGGCGACCTCAAAGCCAAAATCAGAGCCAGAGCATCATCAACACCCGGGTCCATATCCCAAACCACTCTGTACATCACACCACTATAGGATACACTACCACAAATTTCGGAAATGTGTACAGTAGTTAAATATGTAAACCATCTTAATTCTCTCTCCTATCGAGGGAGAGCCTTTTTGTCATGACCGTGTGATTAAGTATATCTGATAAAACCAGGAAAGACCGCTCAAGATTTAGGGTTTCCCCCCAGGGATTTATGATACGGAATCAGTCCCCCAGCCTCCACCATATCTATGAACCAGGGTGGAATTATCAGACGAAACTCAAATTGCTTGCCAGTGGTGAGGTTCTTGATGATCCCCTGCCTCAGGTCAATCAGCATCTTCTGCCCTGTCTCAAAGTGGGCAGAAACTCCCGGTAAATCTATAGCTGGGCAGCCCAGGTTCCAGAAATTCCTGAAGAATATCCTGTGGACGGAATCGGCAACTACAGCCTGAACACCCTTGAACTTCAAGGTCTCAGCAGCTTGCTGCCGACTAGAACCGATGCCAAAGTTTTCCTCGGCAACTATGATGTCCCCCTGGGCAACCCCAGTCAGGAAGCCCTCAGGCACGTTCTCCCGCTGTCCGACATCGCTCAGCCCACTACCAGCGATAAATTCCTGATACTTTGCTCTGTTTGTTTCATCGCCACCCATAATGAACCTGCCAGCAAAAAGCTCATCGGTGTCCACATCCTTGCCAAATTTCCAGACTCGCCCTCTAATTTCCATCTTTCCTCCTAGAAAAACTCCCTCGGGTCACTTATTTTGCCCTTCAGTGCTGAGGCGGCTACAGTCGCTGGTGACGCCAGATAAATCTTAGCTGTCACATCTCCCACTCGTCCCTGGAAATTACGATTGGCTGTGCTTATGCAAACCTCGTCTGGTCCCAGTATCCCCATATGCGCCTCCATACACGGACCACACGTGGGCGGTCCAACCACAGCCCCAGCCTCCACAAATGTGACTATCAATCCCTCAGCTAAAGCAGCCTTGTAAACTTCCTGCGAGGCTGGTATGACAATGACTTTGGTAAGCTTATCCACCTTCCGACCTTTAAGTATCTTGGCGGCAATCCTGAGGTCTTCCAGGCGACCGTTGGTGCATGAGCCGATGAATGCTTGATCAACCCTGGTTCCCTCGACCTCACTGACTCCCACAGCATTAGACGGTTTGGGTGGCACTGCCACCAGAGGCTCCTTAATATCATCGGCCTGAAACTCCAGTGTTTGAGCGTACTCGTCATCGGGGTCACTTCGAACAACCTCGAATGGCTCGTTCGTCCTGGCTTTGAGATAATCCACTAACTTCTGGTCAGGCTCGATGATGCCATTGGTGGCACCTGACTCGATTGCCATGTTGGTCAAAACCATGCGACTTTCGATGCTCATGTCCTCTATGGCCGAGCCTGTAAATTGCAAGGACTTAAACAAGGCTCCACTTACGCCCAGTTTTTTCAAAATGAGAAGCATCAGATCCTTGGACATAATAGGCGGCTTGAGCCTGCCCTCAACTTTGACTCTGATCGTGCCGGGAACTCTTTCCCAAAGCCTGCCTGTCTTGAATACAACAGCCATCTCATCAACACCAATCCCTGTGGCAAAAGCCCCTGCTACACCTGATGTCGTGGTATGACTATCCACCCCGACTAGAACCATACCCGGCAAGACATGACCCTTCTCCACCAGCACCTGATGAGCTATGCCCCCCTTACCGACTTCATAGTATTTTTCTATGCCCTGTTCCAGGACGAATTTCTTTATGTTGAGGCACTTCTTGGCAGTGTCAATATCTTTATTGGGCACATAGTGGTCGGGCACCACCACTATTTTTGCAGGATCCCAGACCTTCTTTACCCCCAGTTCTCTGAACCGGGCAATTGTGTGGGCACCCAGCGCATCATGTATCATAGCCCGATCCACAGACACTTCCACAATCTCATCAGGTCTGACAACTTTCTTGCCAGCCTTTCTAGCCAATATCTTCTCGACGAGTGTCATAATTTCCTCCCATTTCGAAGATGTTATCTTATCTGATTCACCCAAGCTGCCGCAAATGCCTCAAATCTTTGCATCCAAGGGCATGACATGATATTTTTGAGCCGTGGCTGTTGGACAAGTGATTGAGTTATTAGAAAAGGAGTATGGAGTCCGTGAGTGGCATGCTGACGAAGACGCAGTTGACGTATTGATAGGAACCATTCTCTCTCAGAATACCTCGGACTCCAATTCACACAGGGCGTTTGCCGCTCTCAAATCTCACTTCGGCAGCTGGGAAGCTGTAGCCGCCGCTCCCGCCGACCAGATTGCCCAAGCCATCAAGTGTGGGGGGTTAGCTCAAATCAAGGCTACAAGAATAAAGCAGGTTCTGCACCAAATCCAGAAAGAACAAGGCAACATCACTCTCGATTTCCTCAAATCCAAGAGCATGCTTGAGGCTGAGGATTTTCTGATGCGCCTGCCCGGGGTAGGACATAAAACTGCCGCCTGTGTTCTGCTTTTCGCCCTGAGGAAGCCATCCATCCCTGTAGATACCCATGTTTTCCGAGTCGCCAAACGGTTAGGCTTAGTTGACTCCAACGTTTCACCGGAGAAGGCACACGAATTGCTCCAAGAGCAAGTGCCACCTGCCAAGGCGTACCAATTCCACGTCCACCTCATAGAGCACGGCAGAAAGGTGTGCCGCGCCCGTCAGCCCCGTTGCCATAAGTGCATATTGAGTGTCCCCTGCCCCAGTTCGCTTTACTAATCCATAGTTTTCAACACAATTTCATACAAGCCCCTCTCGATAGCAGAGGGATAACAAGACGAAAGCGCTCTGTTCATAACTCCCCTAACCCGTCTTACCTTAAGAGGGGGAAACGTGGTTCCCCCTTAAGATAAGGGGGATTAAGGGAGTTACGAGAGTGCCGGGCTCGCCCGCTCCGTCAGGCTAGCTAGACTCTCCGCCTAATGATGAGCGGCTTACCTCCCTAGTTTTTCATAACTCCCCCTTAAGGTAAGGGGGAATTAAAGGGGGTTGTGAACTTGAGCACCAAATACCCTAGCTGGGAAGTGGTATAATGGTGCCCATGGCACAGATACTCAAGAGCAAAAACCTAGCTAGCAAGTTCCAGATAATGGTGGAAATAGCCGCCCACCAGCCCAACATTCAACAGAAAGACATCGCTCAGAAACTGGGCATCACTTCACAGGCAGTTTCCGAATACATAAGAGAGCTGACAAAGGACGGCTGGCTTATCGCTGAAGGACGCTCTCGGTACAGGGTCACTAAAGAGGGCGTAGACTGGATTTTACAGATGTCTCGACAGTTGCATAGCTACGCCTGGTCCGTAAGCAAAGTGGTGGCTGACATATCAACTACCGCCGCCATATCCGATAGCGACCTAGCTGCTGGTCAGAGGGTATCACTGTATATGAAGGACGGTCTACTCTTCGCCTCCGAAGTATCGGGCAACGAAGGAGCCAAAGGGACAACTGTAACAGCAGCCAAAAAGGGGCAAGATGTCGGCATCCGCAACATTGAAGGCGTAATAAAACTCGAGCCAGCCGAGGTAGTAATAGGTAAAATCCCCAATGTGCAGGACGGAGGTTCTAAGCGTACCAATTCTGCCCGGTTAAAGCAGGAGGCAAGGAAAGCAAAACTGGTCGCAGCGCTGGGCACCGAAGCCCTAGTTGCATTGAGACAGGTCGGCGTGGAACCCGACTATATCTATGGTGTTCGGGAAGCGGCTATAGAAGCAGCTTTCTGCGGACTTTCGCCGTTCGTCGCCTGCAGCGAGGACAAGATTCCGTTCCTGCTTCAGAGATTGGAAGAGGAGAACTTGGATTACCAGATCGTTGACCTGAGAAGGGGATAAAGAGCTACCCGTCATTGCTGCTCACAGTACTAACCGACCGCAAATTTTTCGAAAATAACCCCCAGACCCCTTGACATTTCACCGGGTACTGTCTAAAATGTCATAAAACAAGTGCACTTGTATAAAATCAACTAAGTTTGCATAAAGGAGGTGAAAATGCTTTTACCAATGAGGTTTCTTAAGCAACGTGTTATGCGAAGCGTAAATTGGCTCCTGGTAATGCTTCTGATTTTGCCTCTTACTCTCACAGCCTGTATGCCCACCGAGCCTACACCACCCAACTACTACTTTGACGACTTGGGCAGGCTAGTTGCCATTAACGGAACGCCGCAAAGAATAATCTCGCTGGCTCCATCTAATACCGAGATTTTGTTTGCCCTGGGTCTGGGGGGCAAGGTGGTGGGGGTGACAGATTGGTGCGATTACCCTCCTGAAGCTCTGAACAAAACAAAGGTAGGTGGATATATCAACCCGGACATAGAAGCGATACTGGCTCTCAACCCTGACCTCGTTTTGGTTGCCCATGGTACTCCTATGGGCATTATTAATAGCATGATAGAGGCAGGGCTCACAGTGTTTGGCATCAAGACTACTGACCTGAACGATTTGGTTAATGACATTAGAAGGATAGCGGAAATAACCGATAAAGAAATAGAGGCGCAGGCACTGACAGCCCAGATGGTGAACCAGATCGAAGCAGTAACTAACATAACCTCGGGACTGGAACAAAGACCAAAGGTATTCTATCTTGTCTGGTATGACCCATTGTTCACCGTCGGCTCGGGCGAATTCATTCACGAACTAATTGAAAAGGCGGGCGGCGTGAACATCTTCGGAAATCTGACCGGCTGGCCGGTGGTCTCGTTAGAGGAGATCCTTGCTCGCGACCCGGAGATAATCATCACCAGCCAATGGGCATACGGGTGGGCACTGAATTCTACCGAGCTTGCCAGCACTAACGCCAGCCAAGAGGGCAGAATTTACACATGCGACGATAATTTAGTTCAGCGTCCTGGTCCCCGACTGCCCAAGGGCTTGCAGTGGTTCGCTCATTTTATTCATCCCGAGCTGTTTGAGGAACCTGAAAGTTAGTGAAGCGGCAGTTCGCTGGCTGTGAAGGAGAACGAGACGAAAGAGAACGGCTTAATTCAGGTCTATACCGGGGAAGGCAAAGGAAAGACTACCGCTGCCATCGGTCTGGCGGTTCGTGCTGCTGGTCATGGCTTCAAAGTTGGTTTTGTTTCCTTCTTCAAAGACCCTGAGGTGTTCGGGGACGGCGAATACCAATCCCTGCAAAAGCTGGGGATAAAGACCTTCCTTTTCGCTAAGAAGCATCCTCACTTTTATAAAGAGCTGAATCCCGAAGATGTTCGTCAGCAATGCTACCAGGGACTGGAATTCGTTAAGGGGCTTTTTTCTGACCCATCCTGGGATATGTTGGTTCTGGATGAGATAAACATTGCAGTGCGTGACGGCTTTCTCAAAGAGGAAGAGGTCATTTCCCTTCTGGAGATTAAGCCTGAAAAGCTAGAACTTATCCTAACCGGTCGGGGCGCGACAGAAAGGATTATAGAAAAGGCAGACCTGGTTAGCGAAATAAAGGAAGTGAAACATCCATATACTCAGGGCATAGGGAGCCGGGAAGGTATCGAGTACTAAGCATGGCACGGACTGTAGCGGAAGCCTTTACCCAGCCAGCCATTCCTCTGAGCATCCGCTGGCAAAGTCGGGTTTACTCTTTGCTAGGGTTGGCTATACTGCTGATAGCCGTGATCATTCTCGCCACCACAGTGGGCAGTGTTCCTATTCCGTTCGCCACTACATTCCAGGTGCTTCTTTCACAATTGCCCTTCGTTGATATTTCCCCTAGTGCTCCCGAAATTTACGGCGCGCCGCTCAGCCTGGAAATTCTGCAGAGGATAATCATTGATATCCGGCTGCCACGCATACTTCTAGCCGGTTTGGTAGGAGCGGCGCTGGCAGTAGCCGGAGCCACCTATCAAGGGCTGTTCCGCAATCCCTTGGCTGACCCTTATCTTCTAGGTGTATCTTCCGGCGCTGGATTAGGAGCGACCATTGCCATGCTTGCTCACTTCACACTACCCTGGATAGCTTCTGGAACTGTGCCGTTGTTTGCCTTCATCGGCGCCATGGGAGCCGTCACGGTTGTCTACCTTATAGCTCGGGTAGGTAAAACATTGCCTGTGACCACACTTATTCTGGCGGGAGTAGCGTTAAGCGCCCTACTATCCGCTCTTACTTCCTATCTCATGACTATTGCTGGTAAGGAATTGCACGGCATTGTATTCTGGCTGCTGGGTGGACTATATCTGACTAAGTGGTCTGAGGTCTGGATTGTCCTCCCGTGCGTATTAGCGGGATTGACTGTCATCTGGATTCACGCCCGACCGCTAAATGTTATGCAGCTTGATGAGGAACAAGCTCAACAACTGGGCATCAATGTAGAAAAGGTCAAACTAATACTACTGGTGGCTGCCACTCTCGTGACTTCCTCAGCCATTTGCTTCACCGGGCTTATCGGCTTCGTGGGCATATTCGTGCCTCATATAGTAAGGCTTGTCTGGGGACCAGACCATCGTTTTCTGCTCCCTCTGTCCACGCTGGTGGGTGCCATCTTCCTCATTCTGGCTGACACTTTAGCCCGCAGCATAATCCCTCCTACAGAGATTCCAGTGGGCATAATTACTGCTTTCTGTGGCGCGCCCTTCTTCCTCTATCTGTTGAGAAAAAGAAAGGCCATGGTTTTCTTTTAGCACGGGAAGATGCCATGATTAAACTAAACAATGTCAGTCTAGGCTACAACCACCGACCAGTCCTAGAGGATGTCAGCCTAGAGGCAAAGCCCGGTCACATCCTGGGTTTAGTTGGTCCGAATGGTTCAGGAAAGTCCACGCTAATCAAGGGCATGACTCGGGTGATAGACCTTTTTTGTGGACATATTTTCATTGACGGTCGGGATATCAGAACCATCAAACGTGAGGAACTGGCTCGATTAGCAGCTACGGTGCCACAAAGCCCTGTTCTGCCCGCAGCTTTCACAGCCTTCGAAGTGGTGCTGCTGGGTCGCACGCCTCATCTTGGGCTTCTCCGCTACGAAGGGAAAAAAGACCTAGCTATTGCCTGGCAAGCTATGACCGCCACGCATACTGAGTCCTTTGCTGAACGCAAGGTAAGCGAGTTATCAGGGGGAGAGAGACAAAGAATCGTCATCGCCCGGGCGTTAGCCCAACAACCCAAGGCTTTGCTTCTCGATGAACCCACCGCTAACTTGGACATAAACCATCAAATCGAGATCCTCAATCTAGTCAAGAGCTTGTGCCGCGAACAAGACCTGACTGTCATCATTGCCTTACACGACTTGAACCTGGCCGCCCAGTACTGCGACTGGCTGGTCATGCTCAATGGGGGAAGAGTACATGCCGAAGGCAAGCCCTCCGACATCCTTACCGCGCCGAATATCAAGCAAGTTTACGGCGCCGAAGTCTGTGTCTATCCCCACCCCATCAACAAGCTCCCCATCACCCTTATCACGCCAAGCGGACGTCTCCCATTATCCTAGCTCCGAGGATCGCTATCTAAGCCGTTCCTTAGCAAGGAAATAAGAAAGGAGCATAATGGACGATTCTTTATCGCAGGTATTAAAGCAAATAAATCCTCTGGATAGTAAGGCGATAGAAGCCGCCCAAGCTCGACAGAATGAATTAACCAAACCCCGAGGGAGCTTAGGACGGCTGGAACAGTTATCCATCCAGATAGCTGGCATTAAGGGCAAGTTAATTCGTGGTTTCAAGCATAAAGTTATTGTTACCATGGCTGCTGACCACGGTGTGGTAGAAGAAGGAGTGACCCTCTACCCCCAAGAGGTTACGAAACAGATGGTATTTAACTTCCTCAACGGTGGCGCTGGCATAAATGTCCTCGCCCGATTTGTCGGTGCTCGCCTCGTCGTGGTTGATATAGGCGTAGTCGGGGCATTAAGCCACATCCTAATCTCGTGTGCAAGATGATAGATTTTGGCACCAAGAATATGACCAAAGGCCCGGCTATGACTAGGCAACGGCGCTAATGCCATCGAGTCCGGGCTCGCTGTAGTAGAGGCTGAGATAGCTAAAGGACTTGACATCATAGGCACTGGAAATATGGGTATCGGCAATACCACTGCCAGCAGTGCCATAGCGGCTGCCATTCAGGCGAACCGGCAGAAAGGGTCACCGGGCGAGGTGAGGGACTCGATGATGAGCAACTGGCGCACAAAGTCAAGGTGGTCCAAAAAGCATTAGATGTCAACAAGCCTGATCCTCGAGACCCCATAGATGTGTTAAGCAAAGTTGGTGGCTTTGAAATTGGCGGGCTAGCGGGGGTCATGCTTGGGGCGGCAGCACATCGCATACCTGTGGT
>Ga0116210_1000851_pt1 | contig 26690 bp, 27 predicted proteins | sample TshhotsprinmetaG_FD_94483 | JGI IMG/M metagenome (GOLD analysis project Ga0116210, IMG submission 94483) | Hot spring microbial communities from South Africa to study Microbial Dark Matter (Phase II) - Tshipise hot spring metaG | ecosystem: Environmental > Aquatic > Thermal springs > Hot... | reverse complement strand
CACCGTGTTATGTTTCATTGCGTTGAAGATGGAACAAACCTGGAGGTCTGCGCCGTTACAGAAACTCAACCTTCCTACTTTGAAAAAATTTACACAAAGGAATTGACAGTACCTACCACGGCACGGCAGCTAAAACGAGGAATATTATCGCTTACGAAACTGATCTTTTAGTCATTGAGAGTAAACCATCAGGAGACTGGGTACCAAGGGTAGTGATCGAGTGTAAAATTGACACGGTGACCACTCACGACGCCATCGCGTATAGCGAGAAAGCTATCGCTCATAAACGAGTGCACCCGTATTTGCGGTATGGCATCCTCATCGGAAATCGCAAGCATTATCCTCTACCGGGACGGCTATACCGGCATGGGTTCTATTTCGATTTCATGACTTCATGGGTTGGTTTCAACGCGACAAGCGAGGAACAAGAAGGCCTACTTAACATATTGGTAGAGGAAGTACAAGCGTCGCAAACATTGGAAGAAATGCTCTATAAAAGCCGCAGTACTAAAAGAAAAAGATACTTTGTGTTTCATAAGCCGCTGCGAATGAAAGAAATGAGTGCTATATAAGATTGAACATTAGGTAATTGTTCGTATCTACTTGTGTTCCCGCACCTGATAAAAACTCGATTTTGGTCTATTCAATGTATCCCACAATAGGAATCCTCCAAGCCCCACCACCACAAAGAGAAGGCCGAACGCTAAGAGGGCAAAGGATGCCCAGCGAGCTCCTCTTTCTAATATTGCATTGGCCGGATTCCGGGGATCGTAATATACAGTAACGCTTGTTCCCACCTTATACTTATCTATCACGGCTTGAGCAGAGGAAGAACTGCCGGTTCCATACTCACCAAAAAAGATTCGATCTCCAGTATATTCTTTCCCTTCCACACGATATGCATATCTAATGTCCGGGTAGTAAGTGGGGGTTTCCCCTGGGTGTTTTACACTTGTTATGGTGGAAGAGACGATCTTTCCTTCCACAGTAGGCCATGTGTAACTTCGCAATGCTTGGTACGCATCATAGCCACCTTTTCCCAGAGAAATGAGGCCACCCAGCAAAAAGAGGAGCATCCAGTATCGTTCTCTTTTCTTTCTCCTTGCCTGGAGATCGTCCCGTTCAGAAGAACTCACTTTAAAAGGATACGTAACCTTTATCATACTAAAGGGTTATTTTAATCCTGGATTTAAATAAGTGCAATTGTGGGCAACCAAGGACGAGCCTTTTGGGACCCTCAACGCCATCACACGGGATCAGCTCTGTCGGGGAATATGAGAAACTCCAGGTTCTCCCGGATACCGTAGCGATCTCCCAACTCACGGTAGTCTACGCTACTGCGTGAGTTCCAGTCCCACATGACGGTCCCATCCTTAATGGTCATTTCACAAATAAGACGCTGCCTTGCTGGAATCCGGCCATCGAAACTGTCTGAGTACCAAAAGTTTCCTTCCATCAGGTTCCAAACCGCAATATCCGCGATAGCCCCGGGACTTAAGTGCCCGAGTTCGGGATGCCCAATGTACCGGGCGGGATCACACGTGGATTTCTTAATGACGTCCGGCAAACTCATTCCCAAAGCCAGCATTTTTGACATAGTGGTAGGCATATCCATCATGTGCAAGTTCATGCTTAACACATGGAGATCCGTGGAGATTGTATCCAATGGGAAGTTTTGTTGGATCGCGGGAATGGCGTTCCGGAAGAGGAAGCTTCCCGCGCCATGTCCTAAATCGAATCGCACTCCTCGATCATGAGCCTCGAAGAAATAGTCGTACACTTTCCCCTGTTTATTGATCACGGGAACAGGGCCGCGTAGGCAATGGGTACTGAAATCGCCTTTTCGTAGTTTTTTCGTCACCAACTCCCAGTAGGGCCGTTCTTTTCGGAAATACCCAAAATCCACCATGATAGGTAGGTTTGTTGCAGTCCCCGCTTCAATAGCTCTATCTACCGATAGCCAATCTGGCTTCTGGTAATGGGCAGTTTTGATACCAACTACGCAATCCCTGTGCCTTTCCGCTATCCGCACGGTATTTTTTACATCGAAGAACTCCGGATCCTGTTCCAACGCATCGGTGATCATGCCGTAAGAGGCAATATTGAGGAACGCAAAGACCCGAGTTTTGGCCCTTTCGATGATGGTAGAACGGAATTGGGAGAAGTTCTTCCATCCGGAGGAACCCGCATCCACCATGGTAGTCACACCGGTTCGGAAACTGAAGCAATCGGGATAGACACTGTAATCCCCAGCCCATGCTTCCGGGATATTGGCAGAGGCAAAGAGATGGGTGTGGATATCCACTAGACCCGGAGTTACGATTAGTCCGGAGAGGTCGATGACTTTACTTTCGGATTCGTTTAGGCCCTTTCCGATCGCCTCAATTCTCCCATTCTTGATTAAAATATCTCGTACGGAATCCACCGTATTCAAAGGATCGATTACATGGCCACCTTTTAAAAGGATTGAGTTACCCGTTGGATTTGAGTTCATGTCGCGTCCCCTGTATTATTCAATTTCGAAGATCACCTCTATTTCGACAGGAATATTTCCAGGAAGTTCGTTCGTTCCAATGGCCGAACGCGCGTGTTGACCTTTGTCTCCAAACACATCGATGAGGAGTTGGGATCCGGCATTGATAACCGCGGGCTGTTGGTTGAAATTCGGTGCACTGGCAACGAACCCAAGCACTTTCACTACGTTCTTCACTCGGTTCAGATTCCCGATTGCCTTTTCTAACACACTGAGGGTGTTCAGTATGCAGATCTTTGCCGCTTCCTGCCCTTGTTCCAAGCTGAGTTCCTTTCCAACTTTACCAGTATAAGCGGGTTTGCCTTCAACTATGGGCCCCTGACCAGAGGTGTATACCAGGTTCCCTACTTGTTTCGCGGGCACGTATTTTCCTCCCACGGGCGGAGGAGAGGGAATCTGGAGACCCAATTTTTTTAGGTTTTCGTACACATCCATAAGTAACCTCCCAAAAGTTCGTTATACCGTCAATTTCCTTCGGCGAGCCACAATTTCCCATCTGTCCACCATGTTTCCTTTTTGATCTACTATCACTGCTTCCTCATATAATGCGCAGGTAGGACAGATATGTGCGGGTAACACGTACATAGATTGGCCGATTTCCGGGACGATTCCCGTCTCACTTTGAAAAACCCAGTGTTCTTCGTTCTGGAATAAGGAGTGCGAAGCGTCCCAATTCAGTATTTTCCCCCGTTCTCCTTTGGGATCCGACGCAATCCCCTTGTAACCTAGATCCAAGGTGAACGATGACTGAGCCTTATACCTTCCTACCACCCGCGAGAAGACTAACGCGGCAGGAACAAAATCCAGATCTTTATAATGATTCAAGTAGTTCCAATCCTGAAGAAAACAGGTACCTGGGGACAGTTCTACCTCTGGAAAGTTCGCATACACGGGAAACGAAGGAGTGCCCCCCAACACAAGAAAGAACGCCTCTGAATGAGAAGGTTTCAGAGACTGCAATACAGCACGAAGGCTATTATAAATTCGATTTCCCTCTATCTCTCGTTTCTCTCGATCCGATTCGTGATTGTGACCATCGTAACAATGGAAACCTACTACCTTTACATAGTTCAATCCCTCAATATAGTGGAAGAAATCTGCCAATTCAGTGCCCAAAGGCACACCCGTACGATGTAACCCAGGATCGACATCGATGAATACTTCTATAGGATGGTGTTTCTCTTCCGCCAATCGGGAGATTTCAAGGGCAATGTTTTTCTCGTCTAACACCATACTGAATCGAGTTTGGGGGTATCGTTCCTTGAGCTGGAAGAACCTCAAGAAGTTGGGCCCTACGAGCGGATAGGCGATCAGGACATCCTGGACGTTGCATTGACCCAGCATTTCCGCTTCGGCGATGGTGGCGCATTTGAATTTTTGGATACCCTTGGCCTGGCATAACTGCACGATTTGTTTGGTCTTGTGGGTTTTTACATGGGGTCTCAAACGGGTGGGATTCCCCGCGATGGTAATCGCTTTTTCGATGTTCTGGGCGATCTTTTCCTTGTAGAACACTAGTTGAGGGGAGAACAGGGTCTCTGGATTTTTTATAAGGTAACTCTTCTCCATACTTGTTTCCTTTACCTATCTTAGTAAGAGATAGCCTATTGCGCACTATGGTCAAGAAGTCTGGGTAGGCTCCTTTGAGGAACGAATTTCCTCCAGATACGAATACAACGAATATTTGGAAATGTCGTAGAACTTGGCGATTTTATCTCCTGATTTCTTGATTAAGAAAGCTCCTTTTTGGTCTAAGTATCTGATAGCTTCTATCTTGTCGTTCTTTGTCATGTAGGCGAGAGGCTTCCCAATGTGCCTGACCGATTCTTCTATGAGTTTTTGTAATAATTCATTCACATCATTGGCGAAATATTCTTCCACCTCGGGAACTCCTTCCTTATGGTATTGGTCTGTAAAGTAATTCAACGATTTTTCTGCAAGGATAAAGTCGGTTATATCGAAATTAATGCAGAGGGCTCCAATCACTTCCCCTGCTTTGTTCCGAATATATAGGGTGGAAGATCGGAGAATCCTATTTTCCTTTGTCCGTGTAAAATAATTATATTTATTCCCGTCTTTTTCTATCCCTCTTAGAACTTGTAAACCTAAGTTCGTGCCACAATCCCCAATTTTTCGTCCCGTCACGTGACCGTTTTCGATGGCGACAATGGTATGATCATACGGTTGATTTTTCAAATCATGCAGTACGATTTCACAATTGGGACCAAACTGGGCAGCCAGAGCTTTTAACAAGGTTTTAAAGAAAGGTTCCTCATCCCGAATGTCTTCCATACGGATTATTGTAACAGGGAAAGAGAAGAAAGATCAAGAAAAAAACAAAAAAAAATGTAAGATCAAAAAAAAATTTTTCTTGACTAACAAAAATATATCTCCCTATAATGATAGGGAGAGGAGGCGTAACTATGAGAAAAGACACTAGATTCGTGTGGGTATTATTTCTTCTACTTGCATGGAACGTAAATACTGTCCTGTATGCGGGTGGCACCAAGGAAAAAGGGGAGGTGAAAGGAACAGAAGCAAAGGCTCCCAAGCAGATACGGTATGCGACGATAGCTGAGCCACCAAGCCTTGATCAGCAGGTAATCACTTCGGATCAAGCTACCACCATTGCCCAGCATGTGTTTGAGGGGCTGTATACCTTTAACTCAAAATACGATCCCGTGCCTCTTTTGGTTGAAAGTGAATCCATTTCATCGGATGGGAAATTGATTACGCTGAATTTGCGGCAAGGTGTAAAGTTCCACAATGGGAAAGAAATGACCTCGGAAGATGTGAATGCTTCTCTACAACGTTGGGGAAAGTTTGGCGTCCGAGGCCCGGTACTTTTCAATCACGTGAATCAAGTGAAGGTGCTCTCCAAATACGCCATTCAAATCGAGTTCAAAGAACCCTTCGCTCCTTGGAAGGCTCTCTTGGCTTTTATCAACGGCGGGCCCGTCATTTATCCAAAGGAAGTAGTGGAAAATGCTACGAAACAACCCATCCCGGAAAATCAATACATCGGAACAGGTCCGTATAGATTCGTCGAGAGAAATCCGGGAAGGTACATCCTGCTGGAAAAGTTTGCCGATTACCAGCCTAGGAAGGATGATCCCGATGGATATGGAGGGAAACGTATAGCCCTCATCGATAAACTCTACTTCGTGCCAGTTCCTGATGTAGCTACAAGGGTCAATGGAGTGAAAGCGGGGGACTACGATTACGGGGAGCAAATCTCTGGAGACCTGTATGAAATGTATTCCAAGGATAGTTCCGTCCGAACCCTTCTGAATGAGGGAGTAATCATGCCTCTCATGTTCTTCAATTCCAAAGAAGGGATTTTCAAGAACAATTACAAGCTCCGGCAAGCCATCCTAGCCTGTTTGGATATGGATGCTGCCCTGCAGACGGCGGTAGGGCCGAAAAACCTGTGGGCTTCCAATGGTTCCATTATGCCAAAAAGCACTTCATGGTACACTATGGATGGTACGGATTTATACAACAAGAAGAGTCCTAGCTTAGCGAAAAGTCTTGCTACCGAAGCCGGATACAAAGGTGAAAAGATCACCTTTATGGTTTCCTCCGCGTACAAGATCCATGCAGATATTGGAATGGTCTTTTCCAAGACGTTACGGGATGCAGGGTTCAACATCGATCTGCAAGTGTACGATTGGGCAACGTTGGTATCGAAACGGGGAGATTCAAAGCAATGGGATATGTTCTTTACCCATCATGGATTCATCCCAGATCCTATTCTATTCACTTTCATGAGCGATGCGTATCCAGGGTGGTGGAGCACGCCGGAGAAGGCAAAACTCACGGAAGAGTTCACGGTGACCATGGATCCTAAAAAGCGGCTGGAAGTCTGGAAGAAGATACAAACTCTGGTATACCAACAGATACCTATCGTGAAAGTGGGAGATGTATACAATTTTGATGTGTATGCTCCTCGATTGAAAGGGCTAGGCAATACTCAATTGATTTGGCCCAAGTTTTGGGGATGTTCTGTAGACTAAATTAAGCAGGTTAGCTGATTTGCCCAGTAGCGTTCGCTACTGGGCATTCTATTGTTTCACAGAGGTCCCATGCTTCGATATGTGTTAAAACGATTCGTATCAATGGTTCCTTCTCTATTCATCGTTTCCATCATCGTTTTCTTATTCATTCATTTCATTCCAGGGGATCCTGCCCAAATTCTTCTAGGCGATATGGCAACCCCAGAGCAGGTTCAACAGCTTCGCCAAGAAATGGGACTAGATCGGCCTTTGTATGTACAGTATTTGTATTGGTTACGAAATGCATTGAAGGGTAATCTAGGTAACTCTATTTTTTTCCATCAACCAGTATTAGGGGTGATTCTGAGCAGGGCAGAAACAAGTATTCTCCTTGCTAGCATGACTTTCATCCTAATTTTATGCATTGGGATTCCTGTGGGATATCTCTCAGCTACTCGATATGGAAGCAGATTGGATCAGTTCATTTCGAGTGCTTCCATGGCGTTCGCTTCAATTCCTACGTTTTGGCTAGGATTGAACTTGATGATTTTCTTCGCTGTGTATCTGAAGCTATTCCCTAGTTCTGGGTTCCCCTCGATTCTGAAGGATGGCAAATTGTCTAATTTGATCTACCTGGTACTACCCAGCATCACTCTCTCCGCCCCCAATTCCGCCTTGGTGATTCGAATTACTCGGGCCAGTATGTTGGATGTTTTGAAAGAAGACTATGTTCGAACCGCCCGGGCTAAAGGGCTCCCAGAACTATGGATCAACGTGAAACATGTGTTTCGGAATTCCTTGAATGCGGTAATCTCTACCTTGGGATTCACCTTCGCGACATTAATTTCGGGTACAGTGGTGACAGAAACAGTCTTCTCCCTTCCTGGAATCGGACGGCTAGTGGTGGATTCCATTCTTCGAAGGGACTACCCCGTGATTCAAGGGATCATCCTCACCATCGCAGTGGTATACATGATCATCAATCTTTTCGTTGATTTATTGAATGCTTGGCTCGATCCCAGAATCAAATCCGGTGCGGGAGCCTCCGTATGAAAGAGTTTCTGGCGATTGTTCTGTACCGAAAAGTTACGTTGCTAGCAATCGCGTTTATTGCTCTCATCGTGTTCTTTGGATTGTTCGCCCCGATCCTTTCGCCGTACGATCCTTTCGAGATGCGGTCATCCGATCGACTCCAGTCGATCTCAGCCAAACACGTTTTCGGGACAGATAATTTTGGTAGAGACATCTTCAGCCGGATTGTATTTGGAGCTCGAACTAGTCTTGTTTCTTCTGTAGGGGTAGTGCTTTTTTCTCTCTCCATAGGGGTACTAGTTGGGGTTTTTTCTGGGTATTACAAAAAGATAGAAACCTTCCTAATGCGAGTCATCGATGTGATGATGGCATTCCCACCGTTACTGGTAGCATTGGTACTGATGAGTATCTTCGGGAGAAGTCTGATCAATGTGATCCTTGCGGTAGGTATTTCTTATTTGACGCGCACAACTCGGATTGTGTATGGCCTCACCCTGAGAATAAAAGAAGAGACTTTCATTGAGGCATTTCGATCCTGTGGAGTGGGGGATTTACGGTTGATCTTCGTTCATATATTACCAAACATTATCTCACCGATTATTGTCCAGGGGACGTTTACCTTTGCCTTTTCCCTGTTGGACATGGCTGCGCTAGATTTCTTGGGAGTGGGTTTACCACCGGAAATCCCTAGCTGGGGGAATATGCTCTCTGAAGGTAGTATATATCTGGTGCGTGCCCCTTGGTTACTGATGTTCCCGGGTTTATTCATTGTCTTGACGGTTCTCTCCTTCAATTTGATGGGAGATACGTTACGGGATCAGATGGATCCTAGATTCAGACACGATATCCAAGGCGTTTGAGCATGAATGGCGATCCGTTGTTACAGGTTGATCGATTATGCACGTATTTCAAGACTCGAAGTGGATACGTTCGATCGGTTGATGATATTTCTTTCGTGGTCCATAAAAAAGAAATTCTGGGGATCGTGGGAGAGTCCGGAAGCGGAAAATCGGTTACCGCCTATTCTATTCTTAAAATTCTCCCCAAACCTCAAGGTCAGATTGTATCAGGAAGCATTTTATACCATCAACGCAATTTAGTGGAGTTATCGGAAACGCAAATGCGAAATATTCGGGGAAATGAAATCTCGATGATTTTCCAGGAACCGATGACTTCCTTGAATCCCGTTTACACCATTAAGGATCAGATTTCCGAGGCTATTCTAGTTCACACCCGCATGTCGAAGAAGGAAGCGGAAAGTCGGGTAGTAGAGCTCCTTGCCCGAGTAGGTATCCCAGACGCAGGAAGACGAGCGAAGAGTTATCCGCATGAACTCTCGGGCGGGATGCGGCAGAGAGTAATGATTGCTATGGCGCTATCCTGCAATCCTCAACTACTCATTGCGGATGAACCCACTACAGCGTTGGATGTGACGATCCAAGCACAAATTTTAGATCTTATTCTTTCCTTGCAGAAAGATATAGGAATGTCCGTGGTACTAATCACGCATGATTTAGGTGTAATTGCAGAAACAACTGAACGGGTCATCGTTATGTATGCGGGGAAGATTCTGGAATCCGCCCGTACTTCAGAGTTGTTCGAATACCCCTTCCATCCCTATACCCGAGGCTTATTGGATTCCATTCCTTCTCTCAATAAAGACAAAAAACGATTGTATTCGATACCGGGTATGGTTCCGAGCGCAGCCGCGTGGCCAAAGGGATGCAGGTTTCATAATCGATGTGTCCATGCGGACGATACCTGTAGAACCTCCATTCCCCCTTTAGAAGAGGTACGGGAAGGTCATTTGGTAAGTTGTTGGAAATGGGAGAAATTGTAGGATGCCTCAGATTGCGCTACAAGTAGAAAAATTGACAAAATACTTTCATATTCGTACGGATCCATTTTCCTTCCAGCCTCGGCGAATTCAAGCGGTGAACGGTATCAGCTTCACTGTGCTGCAAGGAGAGACATTAGGTTTGGTTGGGGAATCAGGCTGTGGAAAGACCACGACCGGGCGGATGATTATGGGCCTGATTCCTCCTAGTTCCGGGAAGATATATTTCAAAGGGATCGAATTGACCAGTCTAAAAAGAAAGGACTATATCAAAATCCGGAAGCAAATCCAGATGATTTTCCAGGATCCCTACGCGTCGTTGAATCCACGGCTGACCATCGCAGATAACATAGGTGAGCCCTTGGTGGTACATGGGTTGGTCCATACTCGAAAAGAGAAACTAGAGAAGGTGAAAGAATTACTTGTTCAAGTTGGTTTGGATGCTGAGTATCATAAGCGATATCCCTTCGAGTTTTCCGGAGGCCAACGTCAAAGGATAGGGATTGCACGAGCATTAGCAGTAAAGCCGGAGTTGATTATTGCGGATGAACCTGTATCTGCTTTGGATGTTTCTTTACAGGCTCAGGTAATCAATCTTCTGGAGGATCTGAAAGAATCCCATGCTTTGACCTACCTATTCATAGCCCATGACCTAAGTGTGATAAAACACATTAGCGATAGAGTAGCAGTCATGTATTTAGGGAATCTAATGGAAACAGCGCGGAAAGAAGACTTGTTCCAAAATCCTTTGCATCCCTATACAAAAGCTCTACTTTCAGCAGTACCTATTCCAGATCCAAAGCGGAAACGCGCCAGAATCCTTCTTCCGGGTGATCTACCCAGCCTATTGAATCCTCCAACTGGTTGCGCATTCCACACTAGGTGTCCAAATGTACGAGAAGTATGTAAACAGGTGGCTCCTGCGGCCAAGGAGTTGGAACCCGACCATATAGTGTATTGTCATTTATATCTCTAGGTATCTTTTCGAAAGAAGAATTCTTTCATTCGACTTACAATGATTTCAGCTTCGTTGTACTCCAATACCTGCGGATTTAGAATGAGAGAATCCCTTTTTTCTTCTACCACGATGGGCCGTTCCTGTTGCAACAACCAGGCACACAGTTGGGATGCAGAAGCTTTCTGGGGAGATATAATTATTTTTACTTTTGGCACGATGATGGGATGAATACCTGGTTGCGTGGGAACGTAAGGTTCTGCTCGTAGTCCTTCGATTCTATTTAATTCCTCTATCCAGTAGGCTTGAATCTTTTTCCAGAATGAAAATCTTTGTTCCTCGTTTTCTTCCAGGTAACACTCCAGAGCAACAGTGCACCCCACAATGGATTCTTTGGTAATTTTCATGGGTCTGCCTATTCCATAATGGGGGCAACCATTCATCCGTGCAGCCTCGATCAAGGATTTGCGCCCTACGAGGAGTCCAGAAGACTGCGGCCCCCGTATTTCTTTCCCGCCACTGAAAATCACGAGATCCGCACCCCTGTTGTGCAGTTCCCATAGATTCTTCTTGGGGGGCAATTCTGCAGCAGCATCCACGATGACAGGTATGTTGTAGTGGTGGGCGATCCGGATGGTTTCGTCTAATCCGAGGGAAGCGTCCAACATTTCTGATTGGAGCACATAGAATACGGCGGCAGTCTTTGGAGTGATCGCTCGTTCCAGCTCGATCGGGTGTGTTCGAATCGCATCCCCAATCTCCACGAATTCCCCTCCCGCTGTAATCACGGCTTGATCGTACGGATTACGATGGCAACGTTGGATGATGATTTCATTCAGTTCAGGCTTGAAAGCGGGTAATTTTGTTCGGTAGTATGGATCCGCCCCGATCATGCAGGCAGCCGTGGCAAGTACAATTCCTGCTGAAGCTCCCGCAGTGACGAGTGCTCCTTCCACTTTCAATAGCTTGGCTATGTATGAACCAGACTCCTGCAATAACGCATCTACATCTAAGAAGAGGGTACTAGCTTGTGCCATTGCTTCCACAGCTTTGGGAAACATTTTGGAACCGCCATACTTTGTCATCGTGCCTGCGGCATTGATGATAGGACGAAGGTTGAAATTCATTGGAAACCTCTTTGATTCGAGATGTTATATCGGATAGTAACAGGTTTCGGGCAATGTTCAAACTGTCAAAAGCTACAGGAAGGCTCTGGGGAGGGCTTCCCAAAGTAGTATCCTTGGACTAGATCCGCTCCCTGATACGCGAGAAACTCCAACTCTTCTTTCGTTTCCACCCCTTCGGCTAAGAGGGTGATACCGTTTTCTTTCGCGATGGTTCCCAGAGCTTTGAATACCGACTGTTTCATGGAATCGAGGTGTATGCCGCGAACCAGTTCCATGTCTACCTTCAGGTAATCGGGACGGAGTCTGACCAGGGAGTTCTGGTTGGAAAACCCGCTTCCCACGTCGTCTAACGCCGTTTTAAAGCCCTGACTTTTGTAGTAATCCAGGATGGATTTCAGGTGATCTAAATCGGTTACTTTATAGCTCTCCACTACTTCAAATACCAGGTTTTCCGGATCAAAGCCAACTTTCCGGGATAGTTCCAGAGTTGTCTGCAAACAGTAGCGAGGATCATAAATGGTTGTGGGGATAAAGTTCACGAACACCTTTCGATCTCTTATTTCGTGCTGAGCGGCTGATCTTACCGCCGATTCCCTGGCCGCGCGGTCTACGTAAAAAAGAAGTCCCGTGCCATGAGCCGCGTCGAAAATCTTATGGGGTGGGATCAGAGTCCCATCATTGGCTTTACCCCTAAGCAAGCATTCAAACCCATACACCTTCCTGTCTTTGAGTTGAATTACGGGTTGAAAATAGGTAATCAGGTTCCCCCGCTGGAGCATTTCCAAGATTTCCTGATTGCGAATACAATTCAGGTAATTCTTGAGGCTCCTAACTTTCTTTAAAGCGCTTAGAGAGATCGTATCTTCCACCTTTAAGGGGGCGATCTGAATATCTTCCTCTTCATTTTGGGCCAAGTTCCAGTGTACCAACACCCGAAGAAAAGCGTTGAAAGAAGGGCCTTCCACGATAAGAAGGTCTTCTTCGTCTCGTACGCGAAGAGTGGGGATGGAATGCAGAAGGTTTTTGGTTTTCTCCTGAAGCATGTCCGCTTCTGCGAACAAGATGGCTTTGAAGGGTTTTTCCTCTAACGATGGTAGAGTCTGACATCGCTGGCAGAGTGAATCTTCCATGGCAAAGCATCTTACCATGCCATTGGAAGATGTGTAAATTCTTCGTCTTTAGCGGGTTCGTTAGGTTTGGGGATCGATCGAACTCCCAAGCACAGCGACACCGCCCGTTCCTGTCGAGGAACACGGTTATGCATGGGAACGTTCAGCACCTCGACGCCCCCATTGGGTTGCCGGATCACAAACGTCGAGGAACCGCCCCCGTCTAAGAGCAATCCATTCGTCGCACCTAATTTCTTTAAGATCTTTCCCGTCTCTTCCTCCGTAGCGCCAACGCTGCTTCTTCGGTATCCATCAATCACGAGAAGGAAAAGAATGGTGCCCTGGTCGTTCACTCCCGCAGCGGTGCGCGGAGCTCGTTCTAGGTATTTGGGCCCTCCTGCTGTAGTCTCTCCATCCCGTAACACCCTGAAAAAACCACCCACCGCGTACTGGATGAGGTTTGATTGAAGAATTGCCTGGCCATTTTTGATCTCTAGGTAACTCTGATCCGTAACTGCCGCTCTTTTATTGAAGAAAAACACGAGACTCGCGTACTTGGGATGGGGGAAGGATAGAACTTTTCCCTCATGCACGACTATTCCCACGACCCTCCGGAGCTCTCCCTCTACCGCGGAGCTAGGATCGAACGGGTTGGCGTTCACCACCACATTGCATCCGTAATGCTGGGTAAATACGGATGGTTTCACGCTTTTCCCTATCCCGTTCTGGATCTCTTCAGGACCCACTTGAAGCTGAATTGATGGATGATTCAATAAAACCCGGGCCCCCCAAAACTGTAGACTAGGATGTTGGACGAAAACGGAGGTTAGTTCGATTCCTGGCACAAAGGGAACCCATTGGGGCTCAATTTGTTCCAACGATGGAACGGATTGATGAGTCGGTTGCAGTGGTTCGTAATCGGGGCCAAACGCTAGGGATGTCCAGAGGGTAGAACAGGAGAGGAGGAAGAAAGGAAGGATGAAAAGCACAAGGAGCCGGACACTAGATGTAATATTGTATGCGCTCATTGCATTCGAGCTTTTAATTATCACAAATAAGATAGACTGAACAAGCAACTTCTTGTTCGATTCCATACTTGGATATAGAATGAATCAGGATGAAAGGATGGTGCCTTGCGATAGGATTTCTATGGGTTCAACTGAATCTTACTTTTGCGCAAAGTTCTGCGAGCCAGGATGCCCTTATGGAGTATCTTAACTTACCCCTTCCTAGACTTCAAGGAAACATCTCTATCGAAGAGGCTCTTTCAAGACGCCGTTCCGTTCGCACCTATCAAGATTCACCCTTGGGACTCTCCGAAGTCGCACAGCTTCTGTGGGCCGCTCAGGGGATTACCGCTCCTGTTTCAGGTTTCCGCACCGCTCCCTCCGCGGGTGCGACCTATCCATTGGAAATGTACCTAATAGCAGGAAGGATCCAAGGCACGACTTCGGGGCAAAACTTTTTACCAGGAATATACCGATACCTCCCAGAGAGTCATCGTCTAGTACGAACTCTGGAAGGAGACTTTCGACTTGAGCTTTCGGACGGAGCCCTTGGGCAGTCAGCGATCCGACAGGCCCCCGCTACTTTTCTCATCGCTGCCGTATACGGGCGGACCGCAGCGCGGTATGGAAGCCGTGCGGAACGGTACGTACTAATGGAAGCGGGGCATGCCGCTCAGAACATGGCCCTGCAAGCGGTAGCCCTAGGGCTAGGGAGCGTGATGATCGGCGCGTTTCACGATAGGGAAGTAAAGCGGATCTGCAGACTTTCCGCTGAGGAAGAGCCCCTCTATTTAATACCCGTCGGAAGACCTTCTCGCTAAGGGGAAACCATGGATAGAATCAGATTGGGAATCATCGGATTGGGGAGATTAGGACGACATCACGCGGAAAATATCCGATTCCGGATACCAAACGCCGAGCTACGGGCCGTCTGCAGCGTGGTAAAGGAAGAGGTGGATGCGGCGTTGAGGGATTTGCAGCCTGCCTATGGAACCACGGACTATCGTACCCTTCTACAAGACAAGGAATTGGATGGGGTTGTGATCGCCACGACTTCGGCTTACCACTGCGAGATGATCTGCGCGGCCGCGGATGCGGGGGTGCGGAATATCTATTGCGAAAAACCCCTCGGGATGAATCAGACGGAGATCGACCGTATCTGGGATACAGTGACTCGGAGGGGTGTGCGAGTCTTTCAGATCGGGTTTAATCGGAGATTCGACCGGTCTATTCGATCATTAAAGGAAAAGATCGACGCAGGCCGGATTGGGAAACCCATCGTGATCAAGTTCCTCAATCGAGACCCGCTCTGGAAGGAAGAGGACCTCCTGCGGTTTAGCCCTACTAGCGGGGGGTTGGTGTTCGATATGCTCACCCATGATTATGATCTAGCGAGGTGGATTCTCGCATCGGACGCGGTGTCGGTGTATGGGAACGGAGGAGTCTACTTCTACAAAGGTTTGGAGCCCTTGGGTGATATAGACAATTGTACCTTACTGGTAAAATTCAAGAATGGGGTAATGGGGTTCTTCGAAACTTCCCGGAACAGTTCCTATGGATACCATGTGGAAATCGAGGTGTTTGGAACCGAAGGGGCTATGAGGATGGGCTACCCTCCCAGTAGGGACCGCTTGGAGAGTTTAACGGTAGGAGGGCTTGGCCGGGAATGCCCGCGATGGTTCTTCGAGTACTGGGAACCTACCTTTCAAGCGGAACTTCAACATTTTGTGGATTGTATTGCCCAAGGAAAGGAACCAGAGGTAGGCCTTGAGGATGGGTACAAGGCCGTGGAATGGGCCCTTGCGGCTACTCAAGCGGTACAAATGAATAAAGAGGTGCCTTTGAAATAAAGACTATAACCCCAGCTTGTCCAGTTTAGGCCGAATCACGAACACGCAATATCCTGCGTAAGGGTTCTTTCGGAAATAGTCTTGGTGATACTCCTCGGCTGGGTAGAACTCAATTAGAGGAACAATTTCAGTCACGATGGGCGCTTTAGAGCCGGCTTGGGCTTTCTTTTTGGATTCTTCCGCCGCCATACGCTGTGCTTCGTCTTTGAACAGGATGATAGACCGGTACTGGGGCCCCACGTCAGCCCCCTGTCGGTTTAAGGTGGTAGGGTCGTGAGCCTTCCAGAACAGGTCCAGGATTTTTTCCAGGGTAATCTTGGAAGGATCATAGGTTATTTTCACTACTTCGGCGTGTCCGGTGCGGCCCGTGGAGACCTGTTCGTAGGTGGGATTCTTTGCCGTAACGCCTGCGTAACCGGACACGACGTCCACTACCCCGTCGATCCGCTCGTACACCGCTTCCACGCACCAGAAGCATCCGCCGCCTAGAACAATCGTGTCGTATTTAGAGGGAGAGGCGCTCGCCCCTTCCGTCATGGCTGCCCAGAGAACCATAAGCATGCTTACCCTCGCACAGAAGGATTTCATGCAAAAAATATACTAAAACAGTCAAATATGAGCAAGTTTTCTTACCATGAGTCGCGTTGTCGCTTGCCTGTTGTTTCCCGCACGCAGATCTTTTTCTCGGGCTCCCGGGAGCACGTGCGTGAAACAGCTAATTCACCCGTATCCGGAACTCTTCCTCGTACCTTTCCTTCACGCATTCTCGCAGGATCTCTAGGGTAAAGGTCCCTGATTGAAGCGCCTTGAACTGCAGAGTCCCCACTTTGTAGCGGGAAGAGAGGGTTTGCCAGCGGACCGGTCCCAGTAGTTCTAGAGGCAGGTTCGTTTTTCCGTGCTCCCACACCTTATCGTTTAGCAGGAACAAGGTCTTGTTTGGTGGAAGGTTGCAGTTGCGGTGATCCTCATAGAAATCGATTCTCAGGGTGTAGGTTTCGCCCTTGGTAATGTGAATTGTGTTACTCGGTACGATCGCTTGTTTAACTCCCTTAGGGTCGATGAGATTGTAGATGATCTGACACGCGAAAACGGCAGGAGAAAAAATCATCGCACCTAAGAGGAGACCGAAAAACAGAACGAGATATTTTTTCACGCCAACCTCCAACCCTATAGTACTAAACTTTATTGAAAAATCCTTTAAGGGTTTTTGAAGATTCTGTGAAGATCCGGATATCATGATCCGCCAACCCTCTTGCTCTTTCTCTAACTGCGGGCGCATAGTGATGTGTATGATCTACGTCATCGAGGACAATCCCCAGATACGGGAAGTGGTGGTAGAGTACCTGAAGATCAAGGATCATGAGGTGCTGGAGTTTAATGGCGCCAAGGGGGTAGTGGAGGCGGCTTTGCACCGCCCGCCGGATCTCTGCATCCTGGACGTCCTGTTGCCGGATGGGAACGGGTTCGCATTGGCCAAACAGCTGCGGGAGAAACTCCCCGAGGTTCCTTTTATCTTTTTAACAGCTAAAGATAGCGAATCGGACCGGATCCTGGGATTGGAGTTAGGAGCGGAGGATTACGTGGTAAAACCCTTTTCCCCCCGGGAATTAGTGTTGCGGGTGGAGGCGGTCCTCCGAAGGACGGGAAAAGCGGGTACGAAGAGAATAAGGGAAGGGCTTTGGGAATGGGAGGGTTCCTTCATCCAGATCGACGAACAGGCGCATACGGTCGACGTGGATGGAAGGAAAGTGAAGCTCACGGGCGCCGAGTGGAAGATTTTAACCTACCTGGCTTCACAACCGGGAGTCGTGGTGAGCCGTGAGCGGATCCTTGGAGAATGTTTGGAGTATCATTACACAGGTTCAGAGCGGACCGTGGACACCCATGTCAAGAATATCCGGTGCAAACTCGGAAAAGAGGGCTGGATCGAAACGGTGAGGGGATTTGGGTACCGGTTCCAAGGGAAAAGACGGGCAGAAACTGGTTAATAATAATGCAATAGGACAGCCCTAAGGGAGGGAGCATGATGGATCCACAAAGGACGGGCAATGGAGGCGGGAAGGTGAAGGATCCAAGCGGTAAGACCGCGTGGTTTTCCTCTCTGTTCGGAAAAGGTCTCCTGCTCCAAGGGTTTGCTGCATTTCTTCTGGGAGCCCTCTTGCTTTTGGGGATCCTATCGGTCGCTCTATACTGGGGAGTCTCTTCCTCTGTGGCGGGATGGAACCGTCGGGAAGGGGAAGCCATCCGGGAGTTCGCTCGGAAGGTGCTTCAGGAGATCTATGAACGGCAAAGCAAGCTAGACGCGGCGATGATACACCAGGCTTTGGCTGACCGTTTGAATCCTTCTCTTTTTGTGTACGTGGAAGACGCGGGAGGAAACGTGGTATACCTCTACCGACAGGGAGAGGTGATCCGGGGACTGGAGAGGTCGGGACAAGGCAGGAACTTTCTTCGCAGGCACGCTAAACTGATCCAATTGGAAGAAGTCCGATCCAATGGGGTACTGGTCGGACGATTCGCCGCCGGGACCCTGGGGTTCGAAATAACCGATTCAAACGCGCAGTTCCTGGAAAGTTTGAAAAGGTCCGTGCTTTTAGGGCTCGCGGGCGCGCTGGTACTTTCCTTTCTGGTGGGCTACGGGTTTTCCCTATACATTTCCCGGCAGAGCCGTACAGTGGCCGAAGGGCTCACCGCCATCAGTGGGGGCAGGAGGGACGTGGCCTTTCCACAAAATCTCGTCCAGGAACTCCAGGTCATTGCCCAAAACGCGGAAAAGCTCCAGGAACGCTTGTCTCGGGAGGAGACCCTCCGAAGGCAATGGAGTTCCGATATCGCCCATGACCTGCGCACCCCCATCACAAGCCTTCGGGGTCAACTGGAAGGAATGTTGGATGGCGTGTTTCCCCTTTCCCAAGAACGTATCGAGAAGATTTACCGGGAAGTGCTCCGTATGCAGGCACTGGTGCAGGACTTGTCGGAACTCAATCGGATCGAGTCCCCCGAGTTCAGGCCGAACCGTACCCTCGTATATCCCCCGAAGCTGGTATCTGACCTGAAATCGCGGTTCGAAGTGGTAGCTTCCGAAAAAGGGAGCTCCCTGGAAGGATCCTGGTCAGTGGAACAATTTCCCGCGGACGAAAAACTTATCTTTCGCGCCTTGAGTAACCTGGTGCAGAACGCCCTTCAGTACGGGAATCCGGGCCGGGTGGAGGTAAGATTCACGGAACAGGATGGTTGGGTCCGGATCGAGGTGACAAATCCAGGGACTATCCCGGAGGAACAGGTTCCTTTCTTATTCCGCCGGTTGTACCGGGGAGATCCCTCCCGTAGCGGGGAAGGTTCGGGTTTGGGACTATCCATCGTGGAAGCGATCGTAAAAGCCCACGGCGGGAAGGTGGAGTTCTACAACACGGAGGATGGGCAGAGCCGATTCCGGATCTTTCTTCACAAAACCTTCACCAAATCCCCATGAAAACTGCGCAAACCTCCTATACCTTTGGGCAGAAAAGAAGGTTGAAAACCCAGTGCAGGAGGATGGCATGAAAAGAAAGATTACCTATGAAATGTTTTGGATCCTGGTAGCCCTTCTGGGAGTGGGCGCGTTACTGGTACCCCTCGCTGCGGAAAACCCTTCCGGACGGGATATCGGGAACCGGGGGACCTTTAAGACTCTAACGGGGACCCTCGCGGAAAAGGACGGAGAGTGGTACCTCCGCGCTTCAGAGGGAGAGTATGGACTTCATCTGGGGAACTACGAGGTGATCTACCCGAGGGGGATTGACCTAAAGGCCGGAACCCAAGCAGAGGTACACGGCTTTGTTCTGCAAAAAGATGTGGCACCCATCTGGATCAAGAACCAAAACCGGACCTATAAGTTCCGGGACGCTGACGGCACCCCTCTATGGTCTGGAAACGGGCAAGGCCGAAATCGGAACCTGTCGGGGACTGGATCAAGGCGGAATGGCTAAGAGGAGAGACGCTGAATGAAAGGGAAAAAAAATGTTGCCGCCCGGATCCGCTTGAGCACGCAACTCGCCTTTCTTCTACTAATCGTTCTAATTAGCTTAAATCACAACCTATCTTCTTATGGGATCCAGATCCCCCTTGTGGGGTCCGCCTCTCTACATGCTATCTGTCCCTTTGGTGGGGTGGTATCGGTCTACCAGTTCGTTACCCTGGGAAGCCTGGTGCAGAAGGTACATGAGGCCTCCCTCGTGTTGATGGGGATCGTGTTTTTCCTTGCAATCCTTGCGGGTCCCGCCTTCTGCGGGTGGGTTTGTCCCCTCGGCACGGTGGAAGAACTGATGGGGAAAGTCGGTAGGCGGATTTTCAAGAAAACTTATAACGCCTTTGTTCCACCTGTGTGGGACAAGTACCTCCGGTACCTGCGGTATGGGGTGTTGGCGTGGGTAGTGTACACTACAGCGATGACCATGCAGCTTGTGTTCGTTGAGGTAGACCCCTACTATGCCCTGTTCAACTTTTGGACGGGGGAAGTTTCATTAACCGCGATGGGGATCCTGGCGGCAACCCTCATCGGCTCCCTCTTCATCGAGCGGCCTTTCTGCAAATACCTCTGCCCCTATGGCGCCCTATTAGGTCTGTTTAATAAGGTGAGGGTCTTTACGATACAGCGGAACCCAGCTACCTGCATCAATTGCAAGGCCTGTGACCGAGCTTGCCCCATGAACATCACCGTGTCCACGGCCGACCATGTCCGGGACACCCAGTGCATCACCTGCTTAAAGTGCACCTCCGAGGTGGCTTGCCCCGTATCGGAAACCGTGGAACTGATGGTAGGGAGGTTTACGGCGCAACCAGCGGACGCTCCTTCCGCGGGACCCGACCAGTCGCAAGGATCAGGGGTGGAAAAGATGCGGGCTAAGTCGGGTGTTCAAACCGCGAATCGGGAGGTGGTGAAATGAAGGGATATATAAAGTCTCCACTACTGGGAGCTCTGATCGTGGGTCTGTTCGCGGGTGGTATCATTCTGTCCCAAGTGTTGGGATGGTGGGCCACCGAGTCCCGCAAAGTGGCGCGAAAAATCACCACGGGCCAATTTGCCGGAAAAGCGGATCCTGCCGATATCCGGGGTTCCTACTCCTTAGCTGATGTGGAGAAAAACTTCGGAGTACCTGTCAAAGAGCTGGCGAAAGCCTTCGGACTCGAACAGGAGAAAGCTCCCGCTTCCATCCGGGCGAAGGACCTGGAAGGGAAGTTCGCGGGCTTGAGCGCATCTACCCTTGAAATTGGCACCGATTCCCTGCGTCTTTTCGTTGCCCTGTACGTGGGGATCCCCTACAAAGCAAAAGAGAGCACCGGACTCCCGGACACCGCATACCGGGTACTGAAGGAAGCGGGAAAGCTTAAGCCCGAAGAGGAACAGGCAATCCTGCCAATGTTGGTAAGGGTGAGCGGCGGGGGGGCAGCTGTGACTGCTCTAGCTAACACATCCGCGCCGGCAGTAACGACCCCTCCCGCAGTTTCGGTCGCTCCTGGCACTCCGTCGTCGGGAGGAGCATCCACTTCAAGCACAGCCGGAGGGACCGGTTCGAACATAGCGGCGGGGGTGAGTGGCTCTGACTCCAAAAGTGGAACTGTGGCTTCAGGATCAGGAAGCGGTGCCGCGAGTGTTTCCGGTACGGAGCCTCTCATTAAAGGAAAGACTACCTTTAAGGAAGTGTTGGCCTGGGGGGTGACGAAAGCGCAGATCGAGAAAGTGTTGGGACGCCCCATGCCGCCGGAAGGAACGGTGATCAAGGATTGGTGCACTTCGCAAGGACTCGAGTTCGGGACTATTCGGGACGCCTTGCAGAAACTGAAACCGTGAGGATCTAAAAGAAAAGAATATCTTATCTTCTATAAAAAAATACAGAACAGAAAAAGAAATTCTTCTAGTTAGTTAAAAAAGTTAGATTCCCTAGGGCGGTTTTCAAAAGCCGCCCCTTTTTTCGCACTCAAATAATGAAGGAAGTCTTTTATCCCTTCATTCATTCCTCATGGATAGCCCTTGAATTATGGCTGATTATGAAGTTGACGGCTGAATGGTGTTGTACTATGCTTGAATAACATCGGCGTTGCCGGTGTGTGATAGGGGTGGTCGATTAGCGGCTCTACCGCGAGGGAATACCCTACCATTCTGCCTTCTAATCTTCCATCTCCACAGACCACAGGCTTGTCAGTTCCTGCCAGGCCAGCTGTTCACCCCCAATTATTACACTAATCCGGAGGTTCCTATGAAAAAGAATGGTAAGATTTTATTGGTTTGTCTTCTCGCGGTTATCGCAGCGGGAGCTTGCAAGACAGCGGCTCCCACTAAGACCTCGACCGCTCCCACACTTCCATCCAAGACCTCTCCGGCACCGCAGGCCGCTGAAGCCGCAAAACCGACTCCTAGTGCGGGAGACTACTATGGCCCCAACATCAAGCTGGCGGGAATCGGTGATCGGGTAGGGGGGCCCTACACGGTGAACTTCTACACGGCGGAAGTTGTTACTCCTCCAAGCCCCGCTACCAAGAACGAAGGGTTGGTGAGACCCACGGGCAGGGTAGAAGGGTCTTCGGAAAAAGAGTTCTGGACTCCCTACATCGCCTCTTCTCGGCCGGCTGCCAAGGAAGATCTCAAACCAGGGGTGATCGTGTTCGCGGCAGGGGATGCGCAGCCAAGAAGCCGGGAGGAACTGGCCAAAATCCAGCGCTGGGAACTGTTCCGGGTGAAGGATGTCTCCAACCTGTTCAAGGGAACCGTGGTAGTCACCTTCCAGAGCACCTATGGGGGCACGCACTGGAGGGACCGGGAGTATCATGTTAGTAACCTTCGGATCCTCACTAGCGATCTACCCCTGCAGCTGGCGGAATTGCCGAAGTAGAGGTTCTTACTCACTCGATTCAATCGATTAAGTATCCCCCTTCTCGCAGGGCCGTCCGGATTTCCCGGATATGATCGTGCCCTTTGGTTTCCAGAGTGATGGACACGTCCACGTACCCGATGGGAGCCACGGAGTCGAAGCGGTGATGGACGATGTCCATAATGTTTGTTTTGAGATTTTTAAGGATTTCCAGCACCGCGGTGAGGGCGCCGGGCACGTCCCGGAGTCTAACCCTCAGTTCCACGGTACGGCCCGCAACTGTGAGTCCCCGGGTAATGATCCGGTGCAGAATGTTTACGTCGATGTTACCACCAGATACGATACTCACTACTTTTTTTCCGGCGAACCGTTCTTTAAACTTGAGGATCGCGGCCAAAGGGACCGCCCCCGCCCCTTCCACCACGATTTTTTCAATCTCCAATAGGAGTAATACGGCGTTGGCGATCTCGTCTTCCTCCACGGTAACCACGTCATCCACGTATCGGCGCGCGATCTCGTAGGTGAGGGTCCCCACCTGCTTAACAGCGATGCCGTCGGCGAGGGAACTTGCCTGCGGGAGCCGGACGGGACTACCTCTCTCAAGAGCGACGCGCATGGAGGGGCAGGAAGCGGCCTGCACCCCGATCACCTGGATGTTTGGATTTGTCTCCTTCAGATAGGTAGCGACCCCGCTAATTAGTCCGCCCCCGCCAATGGGGCAGACCACTACTTCCGCTTCTTTACCTAGAGGATCGGCGAGCAGTTCCAACCCAATGGTTCCTTGGCCGGCGATGACCAGGATATCGTCGAAGGGGTGCACGAACACCCGTCCCTCTTTGGATTCCAGCTCGCGGGCATGCTGGTAGGCGTCGTCAAAGGATTCCCCATAGAGTACCACCTCGGCGCCATACTCCTGGGTGGACACCACTTTGATCAGAGGGGTGCCCACGGGCATCACGATCTTTGCCCCAATCCGGAGACGCTGGGCATGGTATGCCACGCCCTGGGCATGGTTTCCCGCCGAGGCGGTAATCACTCCTCGGGATCGTTCCTTGGCCGTTAGACTGCTCAGTTTGTTCAACGCTCCCCGTTCCTTGAAGGCTCCAGTCATTTGCAGGTTTTCCAGTTTGAACAGGGTATCACAACCGCATAATCTGCCTATAGTCTGGGAGCGGACAACAGGGGTGCGTACGACATGGTCCTGTATTAAGGCATAAGCCCTTTCAATATCCTGTTTGTGGATCACGTTTGGATTCCTTCCTGGTCAATCCCGAAGGTAGTTCAGGAGCGTCAGCCTTGTCAAGAATACACTTTTCCTTGACGCCCCCGGATCCACTACCCTATCATTATTCCCGAAGCGGTCAGAAGGGAGTGGCGAAAGCGAATGACAGTAAGAAGGATTCACACTATGGCTTCGTTAAGACTAGTAGTGATACTTCTATGCCTCCGGTTTGAATTGTTCGCTATGCCATCTCTCGTTGCCCATACTCTTGAGGAGTTCGACCAACTGATGGACTCCCTCCGTCAGCATTCCCATGTTCCCGCCGTCTCTGTCGCTATAGCCGCCAATGATCGGGTGGTCTGGTCCAAGGGGTATGGAATCGCTGATCTGGAGACCAACCGTCCGGCTACCCCCGATACCACATACCATCTGGCTTCCCTCACTAAACTCTTCTCATCAGCCATACTCCTCCAACTGGTTCATGAGGGCAAGTTCTCTCTGGAAGATCCCATCGAAAAGTACGGAATCTATATTCCAAGCCCGGGTGTTATTCGACTATGGCACCTGATGAGCCATACCTCGTTACATACGCCGGGCTCTGCGTACAGCTACGATGGTTCCCGTTTTACCCACCTCGGAATCGTGATCGAACGGGTCACGGGAGGGAATTTCGCTACCGAATTCGTGCGTAGGATCCAGCGTCCCTTCAAGCTGTTCCGGATCGCTCCAAACCCCGACACGCCCGCTTTTGATGCCACGGGATTGGACCGAGCGGAGTATAAAGCAAACCTCGCTAAATCTTACCGGTACATCAATGGAAGGCACGTTCTTACGGTTCCTCCTTCTATCTTCGACGCTGCCGCGGGCATGACGGGTTCGGCCGTTGACATCGCCCGGTTTTCTATCGCGTTGGATCGCGGAGAGATCGTTCCTGATTACTTAAGGGAACGGTCCTACACTCCCATTAAGTTGCTCTGGGGCCAGACTTCACCCTATGGTCTTGGTTGGTTCACCACCCACTACAAAGGGGAACGGGTGATCTGGCATTACGGCGAATGGATTGCCATGTCCACTTTAATCGTGAAGGTCCCTGACCGGCGTCTTACCTTTGTCGCTTTGGGGAACACGGACGCCCTTTCCACACCCTATGGACTCGGCGCGGGTCGGATCGAAACCTCTGCCTGGGCGCGGGCGTTCCTAGATTCCTTCGTGTTCGGTAGGGCGCGGTTACCATGAACAAAAGGGTGCCTCATCGAGGTAGCTCAATACGATCATATAACAGTATGAGAGGATTAGGATGAAAGTACGGTTCAAGTTTGCCCAGGAGTGGGTTGAGGTCGAAATCCCAGACGAAAATTTAATCGCTGAAATCCATCCAGCGCAGGATATAGGAACGGGGAGGGATGAGGCGAGGTTTCCACAATCGGAAGAAGGCATACGGGACGAGGAAAGGATCGTGAGGGCGGCATTAGAAAAGCCCCTGGGTACCCCTCGACTCCATAAGATTGTGAAGCCGGGCGAGAGGGTGGTGATTGTCACTAGCGACATCACCCGGCCCATGCCTTCCCACAAGGTCTTCCCCGGGGTAGTGGAAGAACTGATCAAGGGAGGCGTCGTGGACGGGAACATTACGGTAGTACTGGGTCTTGGGATACACCGGCCCCACACGGAAGCGGAACGGGAAAAGCTCGTGGGTGCTGACATTGCCCGGCGGATCCGAGTAAAAGACAGCAATCCGGATGACACGGTGCTTCTTGGCCACACGAAGCGGGGGACTCCAGTCCGTGTGGACAGGATGGTCGCGGAGGCGGACCGGAGGGTGCTTTTAGGCAACATCGAGTACCATTACTTCGCCGGCTACTCGGGGGGCATGAAGGCGATCATGCCGGGAGTGTCTACCCGGGAAGCCATCCGGAACAATCACGGCTTCATGCTGGAAGCGGGTGCCGAAGCGGGAAGAATTGAAGGTAACCCCGTGCGGGAAGACATCGACGAGGCGCTTTCCCTCTGTCCCGTGGACTTCATCCTAAACGTGGTCCTCTCCGAGGAAAAGCGAATCGTGGGAGCCTTCGCGGGTCACCCCATTCAAGCCCACCGGCAAGGCTGCCGGATGCTGGACCGGCTGTACAAGACTCCCATACCAGAGCGGGCGGACATTGTGGTGGTTTCCGCGGGAGGCTTTCCCAAGGACATAAACTTGTACCAAGCCCAGAAAGCCTTGGACAACGCCAAGTACGCCGTTAAAGAGGGGGGAATTATCATTTTTCACGCCGCTTGCTCGGAAGGGTATGGCGAACCCTTGTTCGAGGAATGGATGAAAACCAAGCCTCCACGGGACATGCTCCGGGAAATCCGGGAAAACTTCCGCCTCGGAGCCCACAAGGCGGCGGCCATCGCGGCCGTGATGGGAAAAGCAGAAATCTTTTTCGTGTCCGCTCTTCCACCCTCCGAGATCCCGCCAGGGATGCGGCCCTTCGCCACCATTCAGGGAGCGGTGGAAGAAGCCTTCCAGATCAAGGGGAAAAACGCGAAGGTGATCGCCATGCCTCTGGGAGGGTCCACCCTGCCGGTGATTGAAAAGTAGGGACTCAGTACAGAACGTATACCTCCCCATCCCCTTCGGGATCGGTTTTGTCTCCATACACTACCACGCATCCCGAACCATTCCAGACAAACGCGTGGTTGGGAGACCAGTGGTCCGAATCGGTGAAGGTGAGTTGCTTGTCCTGTGCCAAGGGCGTACCGCTGGAATCGAGGTAAGTCATATACACGTCGAAGTTCCCGTCCCGGCTGTCGTGCCAGATGAGGGCGTACTTGTCCCCGCACCATACTAACCGCGGGTACCAGGAGCAGCCGGAAGCGGTGGTGATCTGGATGTCACTGCCGAGTTTGGACCCTTCGCTCGAAAGGAGGGCCACGTATATCTGATGGGGGCCGGTGCGGTTATCGTTCCAGGCAACGGCGTACCTTGTACCGTTCCACATTAGGCTGGGATGTTCGGAATCGCCCCCGGAGTCCGTTACCCTCGTCTCCGTACCTACTTTATTGCCCGAATAGTCCAACCGGGCGAAATAGATTTCCTTATTCCCGTTTCGATCATCCTGCCATGCGATCCCGTACTCCGCGCCGTTCCAGACCAGGGAGGGGAACTCGGCTATACCTGAGCTAATGATCT
>Ga0116210_1000843_pt1 | contig 26989 bp, 21 predicted proteins | sample TshhotsprinmetaG_FD_94483 | JGI IMG/M metagenome (GOLD analysis project Ga0116210, IMG submission 94483) | Hot spring microbial communities from South Africa to study Microbial Dark Matter (Phase II) - Tshipise hot spring metaG | ecosystem: Environmental > Aquatic > Thermal springs > Hot... | reverse complement strand
CGCTACAAAGTGGTCAAGAAGGGCGCTGCGGCGGCGCAGCCGGCCTGAAAATGCGATTGGTAAGGTGCAAGTTCTTACCCTGACGAACCGTCAGGACGATAGCGTTTGTCTAAACTCGAGTTTTTAAGTATGCTTGAGATTCTTGAAGAGCCCTGTTACAGTGAGTGAGGAAGTATATCGCCTTTACCACACTTATCAGCTATAATTCTAATTCAGAGGATCTACCCATGTTCTCTCAAACCCCTCGCCGGCGTCCAACCCTTGGGCGCCTCGCTCTGTTGGGGATGGCCGGCCTGCTCCTCTTCTCCTGCAGCCTATTCCCTGCCGGCCCGATAGCGACGCCCATCCCCTCCCCCAACCTGGATGCCATCGTTGCCCAAACCTTCGCTGCGCTAACGGTGCAAGCTGTCCTCGAGCAACCAACAGCGACGGCCGTCCCTTCCCCTCTTCCGACCGATACGCCCACCCCAGCCCTCGGCTCGATCAGCGGCACCCTCTCCTATCCCTCGCAGTTCATTCCGCCCCTGCGGGTGGTCGCCTTCCTTGTTGACAGCTCCGGCTATCGCTACGTGGATACCGCAGAAAATCAAACGACCTATCAGATCGGCGGCCTGGCTCCGGGCAGCTACCACGTTGTTGCTTACACGCTCGACGGCGCCTTGGCCGGAGGCTACACCCAGATGGTGCTCTGTGGACTACGGGTGGAATGTACCGACCACTCGCTCATCAAGGTTCTCGTGCACCCCGGACAAGACACGCCCAACATCGATCCCGCCGACTGGTATGCCCCTCCGGGCGCCTTCCCTCCCATGCCCCTTCCCTGAAGCCTGTACTTCCCCCGATGTTTACTCCCCTTCGGGCCATCTGCTCAATCCAAGGCTGAACCCGCCGTCTGCGTCGAACGCGCCTCAGGCCGACAAACCCAGCTAATCTCCCCCTATCTTCCTTGCGCCGGACGCAAGAGATCGCGTAGCTGAGCGACCAGCTCCGAAGGCAGGGCCGGCGCAATACGTCGCAAAGTAACCACGGTCATTGAATGCGGTGAGCTCTGGATGGTCTGGCGCAGGAAATGCACGGTTTCAACCGCAGACAACCGATAAAGGGCTTGAAGCAGATCGACCAGATCGCCTTGGATGGCAGTTGGAGCGGCCTGAATCACCGACCTGAGCATCTCAAACACCTTGGGAAGATGGTCAAACCCGCCTTCTTGCAACAATGGGAGCAAGGCCTGAATCCCATTGGCCCACAGGCGCGGCCGTTCAGGATGAAGCCATTCGGCAATCAAGGCCAAGAAACGCTCGGGCATCTCACGGCGCAAACGTTGCAAGCCGATGTCCAACAAGACGGCGCGCACATTTGGATCGCGCACGTGCTGGGTCCAAGCCGTCAAGCGGGGCAATAGGCGCTCCTCGCGCGGAGAAACATCCCCCAGCAGCATAGCCGCCAACAAACTTGTCTCCAACCAGCCTTCTTGCCACAGACGATCGGCCAACGCTAATGCCGATAGAGGCTTGTCCTGTGCCAACCGGGTCAGTTCACGTTGCAAGTGTTTCAGCACTGGTTGAGGAGTGCGGTACGTCGGCAGAGCAGATCCGGGGATGGTTCGTTCAGCAGTGCGCAGAGTGTGATTGGTGTACTCATCGAGCACATCGCGTAGAGCGCGCATGAAAGACTCAGGATCATCGAAGCGATCGGCCAAGTGGGACACTTGCTTGCGCAAACGCGCCAAATCAATGGCCGGCATAGAGGACGTCCTACCTTACCCGCTCAGCGCAAACGCCGATCGGCGCTCAATAGGCCCTGGCGAAATAGGCCCTCACCTTGGCCGGCCGGCCGCACACCACACATCGCCCCTCGCCGCTCTGATCGAAGGGGATGTTGCGGCTAGTCGCCTTGGTGTCTTCTTTGATCTTAGCTTCACACTCCGGGCTCTCACACCACCAAGCAAACGCCCAACCGTCAGCGACGATCGATTTAAGTTCCTCGTAGTCCCCGGGCTGGTGGATGTTAGCATTAAGGAAGGCAGTTGCTCGCTCGAGCAGAGAACGCTGAATCTCGTCCAGCAACCCGCTGACCGTCGGAGGAAGCGCCGCCTGCGGGACAGAAGATTTCCCCTCTCGGCCAGGACGATCGCGTCGGGCCAGGGTGACGACGTTTCGGTCGGCATCATTTGGACCGATCTCGATTCGCAACGGCACGCCGCGCAGCTCCCAATCGTTGAATTTGTAGCCCGGGGTCACTTCTTCGCGATCGTCCAGCTTGACCCGAATACCAGCCCCTTTGAGCTCGGCAAACAGCCGATGGGCAGTCTCCATCACCCGACCCTTCTCGGCATCGTTCTTGAAGATTGGAACGATCACAACCTGAATCGGCGCCAACCGCGGCGGTAGAATCAAACCCTGATCATCTCCATGGGTCATGATGATCGCGCCAATGATGCGCGTGGAAATGGCCCAAGAGGTGGTTTCGCAATACTGGAGCGTGTTGTTGCGATCGAGGAACTTAATGTCGAAGGCGCGAGAGAAGTTTTGCCCAAAGTAGTGAGACGTGCCGCATTGCAGGGCGCGCTTGTCTTGCATCATGCCTTCGATAGAGGTGGTGATCTGAGCGCCGGCAAAGCGCTCCGATTCGCTCTTGTAGCCTTTCAAGACCGGCAGAGCCGCCTCGTTGATCGAAAAGTCGGTGTAGATGTCCAGGATGCGAAGCATCTCCTCTTTGGCCTCTTCGGCAGTGGCGTGCGCGGTATGACCTTCGTGCCAGTAAAACTCAGCGGTGCGCAGGAAAAGCTTGGTGCGCAGCTCCCAACGCATCACCGATCCCCACTGCACGATTAACACCGGCAAATCGCGCCAGGATTTGATCCACTTTGCGTACATGTAACCAATGATAGTTTCAGAGGTCGGGCGGACGGCCAACGGCTCTTCCAATTGCTCACCGCCGCCATGCGTGACCACCGCCAATTGGGGAGAAAAGCCTTCCACGTGCTCTTTCTCTTTCTCAAAGAACGAGAGTGGAATCAACGTAGGAAAGGCTGCGTTGACGTGACCGGTTTCCTTGAAACGTTTGTCGAGGATCGAGGTGATGTTTTCCCACAGGGCCCACCCGTAGGGTCGCACCACCATACACCCCCGCACCGGTGCATAATCGGCCAATTCCGCCTGGAGCACCACTTGGTTGTACCATTCTGAGAAGTCTTCAGCGCGCGTGGGGAGTTTTCCATTTGCCATGTCCATCTCCAAACGAAAGATAGTTTTAGGGATCCGCAAGTTGTTTGCGGGAGAGCCCATCGAGAATGTTGATGGCCTCATCAACGCTGGATGCAAAGTGCAACAAAGCACGTTGCGACGCCGGAACGTAGCGGTCAAACACCTCAAAGAAGCGCTCAAACACAGACTCCCAGCCTTCCCCCACCAGGATCAGGGGTTTCTGCAAGCTGGACCGGACGATCAGTGTATTCCAAAACAAAGCGATCTCGGTCAAGGTGCCCGGACCGCCGGGCAAACCGATGGCGGCATCGCTGTGTTCGATCAATACCCGTAGCCGTTCCAAGAGGGTCTTCTGACGACGTTCTTCACTCACCCAAGGATTTTTCCCACTCGGGCGCCATTGTTCGATCTCATCGCAGGTCACGCCGATCGCCCGGCCGCCGGCCTCGGCTGCGCCGCGCGAGACAGCCTCCATCGTTCCCATATAGCCGCCATTGATCACCACATGACCGCGCTCGGCCAACATGCGACCCAAGCGGTAGGCTTCCTCATAGGCCAGCTCTCCTGCTCTCGGTTGCGCCCCACCAAAGACGCTGATGTTCATCTCGCTCCTTGCTTTCACCACAACCCTGCCGGATAAATAAAAACGGCTCACCAGGTCTGGGAGCCGCTGGACAGCATGTCATACCTCTATCCAGACCTGGACGATGAGCATCGACTGGCAGGGCTTGGGCATTCTGGTTTCATCTTGCACATTATACCTGATTTCCTGCTACAATTGCAACCGATGACGGACATCACCGAGCGACTAACTCGTTTCACAACCCCTGAGCAACGGGAACTGATCCACCTAATTGCTCGCGAGGCCAATCGATTGGGCATGCACGCCTATCTGGTGGGCGGCTTTGTCCGCGATTTGTTGCTAGGGCGGATGGTCAACGACTTCGACATCGTCGTTGTAGGGAACGCCATCACCCTATGCCGATCGCTGGTAAAGAAATACGGCGGTCGCCTCACTCCCCACATCCTGTTCAAGACGGCCACCTGGTTCTTGCCCGAAACTTTTGCCGGCCATCCCCGAGTCTGGGATCTGACTTCCGCCCGCCTGGAGACCTACGCCCGGCCGGCGGCGCTTCCCACTGTAACGTTGGGTACGCTGCACGACGACCTGCGCCGCCGCGATTTCACTATCAACGCCATGGCCCTTTGCCTGGATTCGGACTGTTTTGGTGTCTTGATCGACCCCCTGGGCGGCCGCGCCGATCTGGAGCATGGTCTGATCCGCGTCATCCATCCTCGATCCTTCATTGATGACCCGACGCGTCTCTTCCGCGCTGTGCGCTATGCCGTGCGTTATGGTTTCCGCCTGGCTCCAGAGACCGCAGCGCTGATCCCCGACGCACTCCCTTATGTGGACGATCTTTCGCCCGAACGCCTGCGCCACGAACTGGATTTGATCTTTGAAGAAGGGCAACCGACTCGGATCTTAGAGCGATTGTTTGCCCTGGGCATCTTACAATCCATTTATCCCCCGCTTCCCAGCAGCAAGGCAGACTTGGCTCGCCTTCGGCGCATCCGCTTTCCTTCCCAAGCAACCTCTTCCTCCGAAACGCCCGACCTCCCTCTGCACGAGGCGCGCTGGATCGCCTGGCTGATGGCTCTACCGACCAAAGAGATCCGCGCCATCGCTCGACGTCTGCACTTCACCGCCGACCTCAAGAAAAAGGTGTTGGCGGCTTCATCCATCTTTCACAACTTGGATGCTATGGGGGGATGGACGCCTAGCCTGTGCACGGCCTGGTTAGAAGGATTCCCCGACCAGGCGATCCAGGTGGTATCGCTTTGTCTGCCGGCCGTAAAAGCACGTGACTGCCTAAAGAACTATCTCGAGCAATGGAAAACTGTGCGCCCTCTGACCAACGGCGAAACCTTGAAAGCGCTTGGCTTACCGCCAGGTCCGCTCTACAAAGAATGGCTCTGGCAGCTGCGCGCCGCCTGGCTTGACGGAGCCATTTCGACAGCAGCCGAGGAAGAGATGCTGCTCCACAAACTGATTGAAGAGAGGAGGCAAAAACACGGCGATACAAACGACTTGCAATCCGAAAGAATGTGATAACATTCACTTAACGGCTATTACCGACCATCGCTCGATGCGTCGGAAAATCGAAGCAACTTACCTTTCTCATCTCAGGAGGTTTTTTATGTTAGTCGGTGAACGAATGTCACGCCCGCCTATTACAATCGGGCCAGAGATGAGCATTCACGACGCTCTGGCCTTGTTCCGTCGAGAGCGTATCCGCCGTGCCCCGGTCGTCAAGGGTGGGAAGTTAATCGGCATTATTTCAGAGAAAGACTTGCTGAACGCTTCTCCGTCACCGGCAACTACCCTTAGTGTGTGGGAGATGAATTATCTGCTTAGCAAACTGACGGTTGCTGAGGTGATGACCAAAAACGTGATCACGGTCACCGAGGATACCCCGATCGAGGAAGCAGCGCGCATTATGGCTGACAACAAAATCGGTGGCTTGCCAGTGGTCAAGGGCACGCGCGTCGTAGGAATCATCACCGAGACCGATCTCTTCAAGCTGTTCCTAGAATTAATGGGTGCGCGAGAACGCGGGGTGCGGGTTACGGCGCTGATCGAGGATCAACCGGGAACGCTGGCAAAGATCACCAGAGCAGTGGCCGATGCTGGCGGCAATTTCGTGGCGTTTGGTCAGTTCGTAGGCGAAGATGTCAACACCCGCGTGATCACCTTCAAAGTCAACGGAGTCGCTCTCTCTCAAGTCAAGAAGGTGCTCGCACCACACGTGGTCAAACTGTGGGACATCCGCGAGCTCTAACGCCCTCCACGCGCACTCTATCGCACACCTCTTGTGACAGACGCCTGAACAGGCGTCTGTCTTGACAGAAAGGCTAGAACAGCTCGAGCGGGATAGAGCCGTTCTCGACCTCGCTGCTCCCCTGGGCTGGCTATTCGATCCGATACACTTTGTCGTTAGCGTGTACTTTATGCTCCACTTTCAGGGCAACGTCATCGCCCGGTTTAGCCGATGAGACCGGTTGATGTTCGATCTGCAACGAGGTGACCTGTTGGACGAAATTGGTGGCGCGACCGTAGATGCGAATGGTATCCCCGATCTGAATCGAACCGGTGAGCGAGAGCACAGCGACGCCGATCCGATCGAAATAGTGAGTCACTTTTCCGATTTCTACTTCTGGCATAAGCGCCTCCTGTAGCAAGATGACCAAACACACAAGATGGTTGTAATGCTCCATTCCAAACCACTGCGTCTACTGCAAGGGCAGGCGCAGTGGTTTCATGAACTGGCTCCGAGTTTCTTTTCAATCTTAGACCAAGTGTCCTTCAGGGTGACTGTGCGGTTGAAGACCAGCTTTTCGGGTGTCGAGTCGGGATCTACGCAGAAGTATCCCAGTCGCTCAAACTGGAATTTGTCACCCACCTGGGCGTTGGTCAAAGATGGCTCTATCCAGGCGTTCTCGATCACTTCGAGTGAGTCGGGGTTGATGATGGTTTCTAAGTCGGCTTCGTCTGGACGTTCTACGGTAAACAGACGATCGTAGAGGCGCACCTCGGCCGGCAGGGCGTGACGCGCCGAGACCCAATGGATGGTAGCCTTGATTTTCCGTCCATCAGGCGCCTCGCCGCCGCGTGTGGCCGGATCGTAGGTGCAATGCACTTCGACCACGTTGCCGGCCTCATCTTTCACCACATGGGTACATTTGACAATGTATGCGTAGCGCAGGCGCACCTCGTTGCCCGGATATAACCGATAATACTTGGGCAGCGGCGTCTCGCGAAAATCGTCTTGTTCGATGTACAACACCTTCGAGAAGGGCACCTTGCGTGTGCCGGCCGAAGGGTCTTCGGGATTGTTGAGCGCTTCTACTTCCTCGACCTGATCTTCCGGGTAGTTGTCGATTACCAGCTTGAGCGGACGGAGAACAGCCAAGCGGCGCAAAGCGCGCCGGTTCAAGTCATCGCGGATCACCGCCTCGAACTGGGCCATATCCACCCAGCTATCGTTGCGCGTCTCACCCACGCTAGTCACGAATTCAACGATCGCCTCCGGTGTAACGCCGCGCCGTCGTAGTCCCCGCAGCGTGGTCAGGCGCGGGTCATCCCAGCCGCGCACCACGCCCTCCTCCACCAATTTGCGGAGTTTGCGCTTGCTCATCAGGGCATAGGTCAAGTTCAGGCGCGAGAATTCGATCTGACGGCTGGGGAAGACGCCTAGCTTCTCGATGAACCATTCGTATAGGGGGCGATGGATACGATATTCGTCTGAGCAGAGCGAATGGGTGATGCCCTGCATGGCGTCGTTCTGGCCGTGCGCCCAGTCATAGGTGGGGTAGATGTGCCACTTATCGCCAGTGCGGTGATGGGGAACATGCATGATGCGGTACATGACCGGATCGCGCATCAGGATATTCGGATGGGACATGTCGATCTTGGCGCGCAGCACACGGCTTCCCTCGGGAAATTCGCCGTTTTTCATGCGCTCCAGCAAATCCAGGTTCTCCTCCACCGAGCGGTTTCGATAGGGCGACTCCACCCCCGGCTTGATGTTGGGCTCGGTTTCGCTCCACTTGGTGCCTTTCGGCAGGGTTCCCCGGCCGGCGCTGATCTCCTCCTGCGATTGATCGTCTACATACGCTAAGCCCATCTTAACCAGCTTGACGGCCCACTCATACAGCAGATCAAAGTAGTCTGAAGCATGGGTCTCTTCGACCCACTTAATGCCCAACCAGGCAGCATCCTCCTTGATCGCCTCGACGTATTCGGTATCTTCTTTTGAGGGATTGGTGTCGTCAAAACGCAAGTAGAGTTCCCCGCCAAATTCCTCGGCGGTGAAATAGTCGATCAAGAAGGCTTTGACGTGGCCGATATGCAAATAACCGTTCGGCTCAGGAGGCAGACGAGTGCGAACATAGGTAAAACGACCGGTTCGCAGGTCTTCCTCCACAGCCTCACGAATCAAGCTAGGGATGCGGCTGACTTTTTCTTTCTTTTCCTCGCTCATAGTTCATCCTCAACAACGCTTCTTGAACTTTCCCAGTAAGACAGACCAACTTCTCTCCCTAATCTTTCCATAATAAAGCAAGATAATTATAACGCATGCTGCCAAAGGGTTGCGCAGATTTTATACTATAATCAGCAGCAAGGTGATGGCTGTCATAAACGCTGGCTCGCCGAGTTGCCCCCTGTACGCTTGGTATGGTCAATGACGATCGTCCTACAAAGGCTGAGGGCGCCATGGCTAAAGATCTCTTCCCCTTTTTAGGAACCTACGTTGACCGAGACCATGTCTTCAACGTTTCCCGTTGGGCAGATCGGATTGCGTGGATCATCTTGGCGATCTACATGGTGGATTTGCTGATCGCTTTGTTAACATTTTACAACCAATTCGTCAACAATTTCTGGCCGGCCTGGATAGACACCGTCATTTACCTACTCAGCCTCATCATGCGCCTGTCTTCTGGCATGCTCTTCTTTCTCGCTTTACATGCCATCTCCAGAGGGTTGCTTATCCTGCTGGACATTGAAGAAAATACCCGCCGCGCGGCCAGGAAACAACAGGTCCTGCCATCGTCGATCGCCCACGACTCCTAACCATCCTTCATCCCCCTTTTCGGAGATTGCCTTATGGAAACCAAAGCCGGTGCCCAGATCAGCCGACGAGCCTTTCTACAATCGGTTGTCATTCTATTCGTCCTGATGATGATCGCCGGGGTCCTCACTCTGGTGGTCCCTGCTGGTCAATACACCCGCCTGGAGATAGACGGACGGGAAACAATTGACCCCAACTCCTTCCGCCCCATTGAGCGTCCCTATTACCCGATCTGGCGCTGGTTCCTGGCCCCGATCGAAGTGCTGGGTAGCGAAACTGGCTTGAATGTCATCGTGATCATCATTGTCCTGTTCTTTGCCGGCGGAGCGTTTGCGGTGCTGGATAAGACCGGCACCATCCAAGCTTTCATTGGCCGCATCGTGCAGCGGTTCCGTCGTCAGAAATATCGCTTGCTGTGGATGGTTTCATTGGCCTTCATGTTTCTGGGCGCTACCCTGGGCACCTTTGAAGAAGTGGTGTTGCTGGTGCCGATGATGATCGCATTATCCTATTCCCTGGGCTGGGACGCTCTGGTTGGCCTGGGCATGTCCATCTTAGCCACAAACATGGGGTTCTCGGCCGCCATTTCCAATCCCTACACCCTGGGCGTGGCGCAACAACTGGCCGGCCTGCCGCTGTTTTCGGGTGCCTGGCTGCGCATCCCGATTTTCCTGGTGATCTACTTGGTCTTCATGATCTTTCTGTCTTCCTACGCCCGTAAGATCGAGCGCCACCCATCGGCATCCCTGGTGTACGAAGAAGATAACAACGAGCGCAAAAAATTCGAAGGCCTGGATGCTTCGCTCATGGCCGCCTCCCCTGCTCAGCGCCGCGCCATGGCCTTCTTTGGCTTCTTCTTGCTGCTGATCTTCTTCATTATGATCGTTGCGCCGCTCCTGCCGGCCCTTGCCGACTACGCCCTGCCGATTGTCGGCCTGCTCTTCTTGATCGGTGGTCTGGGTGCTGGCTTCCTCACTGGCGCTGGAGGGCGCATAGTGGTCCGTGGACTGCTCGAGGGGTGGAGCGGATTGGCGCCTTCTATCCCATTGATCTTGATGGCCGCCAGCATTCGTTACATTATTGACAGCGGAGGCGTGACCGACACTATCTTGCATGCCGCTGCGACACCATTTAAACAACTGGGCGCCTTTCCAGCCGCCTTGGTCATCTACATCTTGGCTCTGGGCATAGAATTCTTCATCGCTTCCGGCTCGGCCAAAGCCTTCCTGATGATGCCCATCCTCCTGCCCCTAGCCGATCTGATCGGCGTCACCCGTCAAACCGCTGTGCTGGCCTACTTGTTCGGCGACGGCTTCTCCAACCTGGCCTATCCCACCAACCCGGTCCTGCTGATCAGCCTAGGCCTGACGGTGGTCAGCTATCCGAAATGGATTCGTTGGACGGCGACCCTATGGCTGTGGGTGTTCTTGGTCACAGTGATTTTCCTAGGGATTGCCGTGGCTGTTCGCTACGGCCCATTCTGAACGATTTCCCCGGCGCGGCTCCATGAAGGATCTCTTCCCCCTCACCTATACGGACTCTCGCGCCCGCTTCCGCCAAGACGCCGCGCAGGCTAGCCAACGATGGCCTGTTACGCGGCTCGAAGCGTACCCCTTAACGGTTGACCCCTCGCTCACCATAGACGTTCTCTGGGCTGAACCCCGCCGGCCGCACACCGTGATCCTGATCTCCGCCGGTTTACACGGCATCGAAGGATACGTGGGCGCCGCCATGCTGCGCGTCTTCATGAACGAGCTCGCGCCCCGCCTTCCCATCGAACAGACCGGCCTGCTCCTGGTACATGCCGTCAATCCTTGGGGAATGGCCCATCGTCGCCGCTACAACGAGAACAACGTGGACCTGAACCGCAATTTCCTGTGGGAGGAGCGCTTCGATCCGCATCTCAACCCCGATTACGAGCAACTCGTCGCCTTGCTCAATCCAACGACCCCGATCCGCAGTCTGCTCTGGAGCGACCTGGTGTTCTTCGGGAGATTGTTCAGTAGCTTAGCGCGCCTGGGAGTGTTGCGCATCCGCCAGGGTATGTTGAGTGGACAATATCGCCATCCTCAGGGAGTGCAATTTGGCGGGCAAGCCACGCAAGAAAGCACAGCGGTAATGCGTTCTCTCTTTGAGCAGGCTTTTCGGCGATATGAACGCATCATCCATATTGATCTGCATACCGGCTACGGACCACGTTATCAAATGAGCCTGGTCAACTCGGCGCGTGAGTCAACTTCCCCGAGCGAATGGATCCAGCGTTTCCGATACCCCCGCGTCCTAGCCGCCACGCTCTCGGACTTCTATGTTGTTACAGGCGACATCACCGACTACCTCTATCGTCTGCGCGAAGAGCGCTTTCCAACGACCGAGCTGTTTGCCACCTGCTTTGAGTTCGGCACTTTTGGCGATTCGTTGCCCGCTCAGATCCGCAGCCTGCGTATCACCGTCTTAGAAAATCGCCTCTTCCACTACGATGCAATCTCAGACTCTGTTCGTTGCGCTATCCGTCGGGAATATGAGGAACTCTTCTACCCTTCAGAGCCGCGTTGGCGAGAGCAGGCCCTGGCCGATTATCGTCAAGCCATGGAAGGCCTGCTGAGCGCTTTTGATCTTCTCTAACTCTAAGGCAAACGGCCGGCCTAAGATGGGAGCAGTTCTGCACACTGCTGCTCGGGCCGGCGCCCAAGCTCCTCTTGCCGACCAAAATCGTCCAGGATCCAAGCCATGAAGTCTTTGGCGAACGCAAGATATCTTCGGCAAGGTAGTGGCTCCCATAGAAAAGCGACTTGCACCAGGCGCTTTGCTAGCTATTGATCGCGCCCAGAAGGAGGCAAGAAGGCCAGCAGTGTTTCGGCTTTACCTCTTGCCCCTCTCGCCAAGCGTTTAACGCAGGTCGTAGAGGTAGAGATAGACCGAGGTGCCTGGGAAGCGGGCTTGAAGCCGACGTTTTCCAATCTGGTTCAGGTAGTCTAGGAAGTATTTGCGCTCGTTGTAGTCCCCTTGCTCGTAGACGTGAGAGAAGAGGAACCAGACCCGAGGGTGGCCGCGCAGGGCGTTGAGTTCGACATGGTAGGCCTCAGGCCGGCGATGATGGTCGTTCCCCAGGATAAAGTCGGCCATTTGAAAGCCGAATTTGGGGGCGTAGTAGCGCACGGCCGGTTCAGCCCAATAGTAGATGTAGATCCGATCGCCAGGGCGGCGATGATCCCGCAGGTAGGCCAGGGCCGGCCGGATGTGTTCGCTCATCTTGGGGGCGAGGAAGGCTTGGACGGCGCTTGGGGTGTGGAAGGCAATCAGGGCGACCGCCAGCAGGCTCGAGGTCCAGAAGGAGGCGGCGGGAGATCGGCGGAGAAGAAGGCCGGGGACGTAGGTTCCTTCTCCGAGTAGGATGAGCATGGCCGGAGCGGTGAAGAGTAGCATCCTTCCAGCAAACGGGTAGGCGCGTAGCGCCGAAGCGACCAGAGAGAGCAGGATCGGCAGGATCAGCAGGGCAGCGAGGGCGCGATCGCGCCGAACGAGGCACGCCCCGCCGGCCAGGATCAGCAATAGACCGAGCCAGGGCGGAAGGTCTAGGCCAAGGGTGAAGGGGAAGAGCGCTTGAGCGGTTTGTAACAGCCAGGGCCTCAGGCGAGCAGAGAGGGGAAGGAAGGCCTCGTCCCAATAGTCTGTCAGGACATCGGCAGTGACCGAGCGGTGGAGGAAGAGCAGGTAGAAGAAGCCAAAGCTGGTCAGCCAGAGGCCGCCCACGGCCAGGGATTGGAGCAGGGTGGGCCGGCTGGGATGGGCGAGAGCTTGCGCTAGCCAGATCAGCCCTAGCGCAGACAGGGTGAAGACTGCCGGATGGGAGAACCAGATCGCCAGGGCGCCCAGGAGGGCCGGCCAGATCAGATCTCGCCAGGGGAGATCGGTTGTCGATCGGCGAAGCACGGGGAGAAATGCCCACAGCAGCCCCAGGGCGACCAGCACGTCTACGATGTATTGCTTGGCTTCGGAGGTGTAGTAGATCAGGGTGTCGGAGAGGGCGAAGAAGGCCAGGGCAGCGTTGTCGCTGGGGGGCGGCAGGAGGCGGGTGAGGCGGTACATCAGGACCAGCGCTAGGCAGCCGGCCAGGAAGGGAACCAGCCGCAGGGCGAACTCGTGATCGCCGAAGAGCAGTACGGCGGTCTTTTGCAGCCAGAGGAAGCCAATCGGCGCTTGTTGGTCGTAGTCCAGCCAGCGCGTTAGCTCCAGGTAGGAGCGGTTGACGATGTTGACAGCCAGCATGGCTTCGTCGAGCCATAGGGAACGGTTGGCCAGATAGGGTCGCAGGCGCAGGATCAGGCCGATGAGGACGATGGCAAGACCTAGTTTCGTGTGGATCGAGAGGCCGGCCCAGGATCGAAGATTGGGGAGAGGGAGGTTCATCTTATCCAAGGTGAGCATGGGCACTAGCGGCGGCTTTGGCTTAAGGAATCCTTGAGCTGAGTGAGGGCATCTACCGGTGTAGGGTCAATGCCGTAGGCAATAGCTAGGTAGTAGGCCAGGTAGTCGCCGAATAGGATCAGGCTCCACATGTGGGCTAGAGGGCCATCGCCCGTGGCATCGAGCACATCGGTATTGGCGCCTTCGAGCAGGAAGTGTTGCCGGGTGAGGTCGCTGCGCAGGCGGTTGCGCGGGTGATCGGAGGGGGCGCGCAGGAAGAGGTGCATGGTGCGGGTTTGAAGCAGGTCGGCAGGTTGCATGGTTCCGGCCAGGGTGTTGTGATCGGCTTCGGGCAGGATCTCGAAGGTGGCCGCGGCCTTGGCCAGTTCGTTGATCTGGGTTTTCATGCGGCGAGCTACGGGGGCTAGGCGGCCGGCACCGAAGACGGTCACCCAGCGCTCCATTAGTTGGCCAGCATATCGCTTGGCCGGGTTGTGGACGGTTTCTACTTCCGGCCGGAGTTGTTGTTGGAGGGCACGCATGGCTTGTACTGCCTGCTGAACGTCTTGGGTTTGATCGGGGATCAGGCCTAGACGGACGAGCAGGGCCAGCAGGAATCCAAAGGAAAAGCCGAGGGCAGCGCGCGGCTGGCCGCGATGCTCAAAGATCCAGAGAGGGATGCCGGCCTGTCGGGCGCGCCGGGCCAGTTCGCCGCCGGTGCAGAGGGCAAGCAAGGAGCATCCCGCGTTGCGGGCGGCCTCGAAGGAATCGAGGGTTTCTTCGGTGTTGCCGGAATGGGAGGAGCAGACCACCAGGGTGGACTGGCGGCGAGCAAAGGCCGGCAAGCCGTAGTCGCGGTGGACCAGGATCGGCACGGGACAGAGATCGGCTACGTAGGCAGCCAGGAGATCGCCGCCGATGGCTGAGCCGCCCATGCCGGCAATCACGATCTGAGCGAGCGGATCGGGTCGAGGGGGGGCCGGCGCGTTTAGGCCGAGGGTATAGGCCTGCTCCAGTTGATCGGGGAGGCGTTCGATTTCCTCCTGCATGCGCTGTGAGTCCACTTGTTGAAGACGATCGAGGTCATCCAAGAGCATTTTGGCTTCTCACGGGTTTGGAATGGTTAGAAGTCGAGCAGGTATCGGATTTTTTGTTGAATATCGCTCACCTGGGGCAGGACGGCATTCATTAGGCCGAGGTTGTAGGGGATAGGCACATCGGGCGCAGCCAGGCGTAGGATGGGCGCATCGAGGTCGGTAAATGCCTGTTCGGCAATTACGGCGGCGATCTCGGCGCCGAAGCCGCAGGTCAGGCCGTCCTCGTGGACGATCAGGCATTTGCCGGTTTTACGAACGGATTGGAGGACTCGCTCTTGATCCCAGGGGATGATGGTGCGCAGGTCGAGGATCTCGACGCGGCCGGCGAACGCCTGAGCGGCCTCAAGCACCCGATAGGTCATCGCCCCCCAGGTGATCACCGTCAGGTCGCTGCCGCGGGTGAGGAACGCCGCTTGGCCGAAGGGGAGGCAGTAGTCGTCGCCGGGGTAGGGCCGGCGGGCGATGGCGGTGTCGAGCAGGGCCCGGTGTTCGAAGAAGAGGGTTGGGTCGTCGCTGCGCAGGGCGGTGCGCAGCAGGCCGGCGGCGTCGGCTGCGTTTGAGGGGTAGGCAATGCATAGACCGATGGCATGGGCAAAGAACGCTTCGCCGCTCACGGAATGCCAGGGGTCGCCGATTTTTTTGCCGAAACCCACAGGGATGCGGATCACCACCGGCGCAGAGAATTTGCCGGCCGTGCGCCAGCGCAGGGTGCCCAGATCGTTGATCTGCTCGGTAGCCGGATCGGCGTATTTGCGGAACTGGATTTCGGGCACCGGTCGTAGGCCGGCCAGGGCCATGCCCACTGCGCTGCCGACAATGGCATCTTCGGAGAGCAGGGTGTCGAAGACGCGCTGTTCCCCAAAGGCCTTTTGTAGGCGGGCGGTCGCCCCATGGACACCGCCTTTGACCCCAACGTCCTCGCCGAAGACCAGCAGGCGCGGATCGCGGGTCATTTCCACTTCCAGGGTGCGGCGCACGGCGTCGATCAGGTTGATGCGCGGACCCTCGGGCTGCGGCAGGGGGTCGGGTTCGGAGGCGCGGCGGGGGGCAAAGACGTGATGGGTGGTCGAGGCCGGATCGGGGTCTGGCCAGGAAGCGACTTCGTCCACGACAGCGCGCACTTCGGCGGCCACATCCCGCTTGAGGGTAGACCAATCCAGGTCGGGGAGAAAGGTTTTCAGGCGCAAGAGCGGATCGCGTTCTTGGTCGCGGAGACGTTCTTGATCGGTTTTGTACGCTTGATCGTCCACAAAGGTGTGGCCGCTGATGCGCGGCACGCGCAGGTGAAGTAAGCAGGGTCCTTGGCCGGCCCGGACGTAGGCCACGGCCTCGGCGATCTGCCGATCGGCTTCGAGCGGATCGGCGCCATCGCCCTGCAAGACATACAGGTTCTGAAAGCAGCGCAGGTTGGCTGAGATGCTGCCGCCCGGGGTTTGCAGGTGAGAACGTACTGAGATAGCGAAGCCGTTGTCTTCGATGAAAAAGAGCATGGGCAGGCGGCGCGTGGTGGCCAGGTTGAGGGCCGCCCAGAAGCCGTTGGCAGCTGTGGAGCCATCGCCGCCATGAGCGACGGCAATCGCCCCTTCCCAGTCGGCCTGGCGGAGCACATCTCGATGATATAGGATGGCTTGGGCCCAGCCAGCTGCCGGCGAGTATTGTGCGCCGACGTTGCCGGAGGTGGGGAGGATGGTCACCCCGCGGCGAGAGGGTAGGTTGAACATGACGCCGGCATCGCGGCCTTCGGAGGGGGAGCCGGCTTTGGCCATGGCAGCAGCGACTGCTTCGTGGAGGCTGAGGCCGGCGGCTAGAAGGAAGGGACGCGAGCGATAGTAAACTGCAGCTCCGTCGTGAGGATGGGTAAGGCGCAGGGCAAGCAAGATTTGAGAGAGCTCGTGTCCTTTGGCGGAGAATTGATAGGGCACGCGGCCGGCCGGGGCCAGTTCGCGCTCCTCGAGTTCATCGAGCAGGCGCGAGGTGAGCAGCAAGCGAGCTACAGACGGCCAATCTGAAAAGGGGGAAGAAGCGGTCATGCAGGACCTCTAAAGGGATGCGCATGGTTGATTTTACCCCAAGGCTTGGAAAAAACAACCAAAAAGCCCGCCTATACAGCGGGCTACGTTCTCGAATAGAGTGTGTTAGAGGGCGCTGGACTTAATCGTCGGCGGCATGCCGAACGTGGCGCGGGTAAAGGTCCAGATAGCGCACGCCCAGGGTGAACCCCAGCAGGGCATAGGAGAGGATGCCCAAGGTCACCAGGAGTTCAACGAGTGAAGGGGCATACGAGACGGCAACAGGATTGCCCAGCACACCTGGGGACCAGGCCGGCGGAGCCACCAGGCCGGAGAGGGTGACGTTCCAGCGATTGACGATGACGCCGAAGACGATAGCCGCCAGGGCGAGCATCGCCAGATCGCGGCGCTCACACAAGTTGGGCAAGAGCAGGATCAAGGCCGGCGCCAGGCCGCTCAAAACGACCTCGATGCCCCAAAAGGTAGCAGAATAGGGCGTGGTGACGTTTAGGCGTTCCAACATGTTGGCCATGTCTGGGTTGTGGCTGTAGTAATTGGTCACGGCCCAGTCCCAAATCTTAATGTACAGGTAGCCTAGGGTGATGAAACCGATGGCTTTGGTCACCCCGATGCACACCGAAGGCGGCAAATAGCGCTGATGGCGGAGACGTCCAACGATCATGGTCGCCAACATGGTGAGGGACATGCCGCCGGCAATGGCCGAAATAATAAACATGATCGGCATCGAGGGTTTGTACCAAATCGCCCGGCCACTCAACACGCCGTAAGTCGCACCTAGGGAGGATTGGTGTAAGAGCGATAACCCCATCCCGAGGATGGCCAAGAAGGGGGTCATACGGTGGGCCAGGTGCCCCAAGCGGCGTAGACGCTCCCAACGCTTGCCTAGTCGCGACTCGCCGAGCACCCCCAGCACTTCTAACATCAACACCATCGAATAGAGCACAACGCACCACGTGACTTCCCACAGGACCGAGTGAACATTCCAGTACACCAGGGGATGCCAGAAGCGATCTGGGCGTCCGATATCCATAGCCAACACTAGCATGGCTGAGGTGTAGCCTAAGAAGCCGATAAAGACGGCAGGGCGGACCAAGATTTCTAGGCTACGGATGCGGAAGATGTATACCGCCGCCGAGAAGGTAAAGGCGCCGGCGCCCAGAGCGATGGCTGATAGATCGAGCGTAATCCACAATCCCCAGGGGACGCGGTCGCTCAGATGAGTGACCTGGAGCCCTTGAAAGAGGACGATCACCATGGCGATCAGGCCTATGACAAACGTAATACTCAGCGAGATCAGCCAGATCTGAAGAGGACGGTGGGTCAAGCGATAGGTAATAGCTTGTAACATCTCAACCTCTGCTTGTCATCCTTGATTGCCCGTCGGGCGGACGTAGTGCACCTTGGGCTGGGTGCCCCATTCCTCGCGCAAACGGAACGTATCGTGTTCGCGAAGATAGCGCGAGACCGGACTTTCTTCATCCAAGATATTGCCAAAGATGCGAGCGTTGACTGGGCAGGCGACCACACAGGCCGGCGTAGCGGCGCGATCTACACCCGGGGTGAGCCCTTGCTCCAACCCGCGATCGATGCGATGGACACAGAACGTGCACTTCTCCACCACACCGCGCGGTCGTCGCGGGACCTCTGGCGAGCCCCAGTTCGGCGCGTAGGGATTGGGCTCGGTCACCGTGCGCCAGTTGAAACGCCTCACGTCGTAAGGGCAAGCCACCTGACAGTAGCGACAGCCGATGCACCGATCGTAGTCCATCATCACGATCCCGTCGGAACGCACCCAGGTGGCTCCCACGGGACAGACGCGCACGCACGGCGCCTCCTGGCAATGCTGGCAAGGGCGGTTCATGTAGAACGAGACGCCCACTTCGGTCTGCTCTGGAAAGACCACATTCCACCGCATGTCTTCGTCAGGAACGTCGTTGGTAGCCTGACAAGCCCAGACACAGTATTGGCAACCGATGCAGCGTGAGAGATCGATCACCATGTGCCACTGATATTTTGTGCCATCGGCAATATGGTCATCTTCTCGCTGCAAACCTTGCACCGACTCGGCGGAAAACGGGCCGGAGATCACTAGCTGACTAATGGCAGTCACCGTGAGCGTAGCAACGCCGATCTTGAGGACGTCTCGCCGGCTCAACAAGGGCTTCGCCGATGTTCCTTGAGAAGCATGGTCTGCTTCAGACGGGGGCACTGGGTTAGACATGGCCATCCTCCTGAAAACCGATAAACCTCATTCCTTCTTCGGTTGTTCCGAACGATCCGGCTGGTTGCGTCGAGTAAACAGGCCGCCGATCGTTTTGGTCGCTTTAATCATCCATTCAATACCGCGCTCAATGTAAGTCAGGGTTTGTTCCACGACCTGATCTACTACTTCTCCGTCGGAGGGGATGGTTTCCCTTTCCGCCGCTTCGTCGGAGATACGCTGCTGATTGCGGCTCAAGTAATACACAGTTATTCCGCCCAATACCAATCCGATGATCGCTCCCTGGAAGAGCGAGGAGAATCTAGCGCTAGCCAAAGCCGCTTCCAGAGCTTGGATGCGTTGTTGTGTTTCTAGGAGGGCAGCAGTGGGAATTTCGGTTTTGGCTTCGAGCTTGGTAGATTCAGCGGGCGCTTCTTGATTGGCCATGGCCGCTTTGGCACCGTTCTCGTAGCCAGGCAATGAGAAGCCAGCATGCAATGTATCGGTATGGCAAGCTACACACGTTTGCGGCGTCAGGATGAAGGAGTGTCCTGTCGGCACCAGACCATCTACAGGGACTGGATCGGGCGGGATAACCAGAGCATGACAATCCACACAGCCGATCCCTTTCTGAGTGTGCAAATCTTCCAAATAGCGCCCCATGTCATCGCGGTGACAATTGAGGCACAGCTCATCGGGATTGGCGAACAGCGGGTCCTGGCTATGGGCGTTGTGACAATCGATACAGGTGATGCCGGCGCGGGCATGGCCCGTGAGACGCCATTCCCCCAAGGTGGGCACATGGCAGGCACCACAGAATTCAGCATCGGTACGCACAGGCATCACCGCCGGCGGATGTCCCTCGACCCGCGGACCATGGCAGGCCTCGCATTGAATGCCTTCTGCAGTATAGGTGCTCGAAAAGGCCTGGAAATTTGTGGTGTGGCAGGCAAGGCATTCTTTGGGGTTGCCCAACCCATTCCAGCGGTCTAAGAAGACCGGATCGTCATAGGCATGGGCGTGAGAGCTAGTCTGCCACTCTTTATAAATGTTCACATGGCAACCGATGCATTCCTCTGAAGCCCCATCCGAATAGACAGGTTCTTGCTCAACTTGATCGAGCAGAAGAGAAGACCTTTCATCTGCAATTGGCTGAGCCGCCTGGGCGATCGTGACGATCAACGCCATGCTGATCAACCCCACAACCAAACCGATGGTCAGAATTGCCAGGGATCTTTTGCGCAATGGGCTAAGTTTCATAGATGACCTCTCATAGCAGAAATATCCTCTTACAATAAAGCAGATAGGACGCTATGGGGCTGTGGGAAGGCGCGACTCTGCGGTCACAAAATCCCAAAAGGCCTTCTGCGCCCCACTTTCTATACGGCGGTTGTTCCGCCCGATGTAAATCTGACGACAGATATCCATATTATGAATATGCACCTCCGCTACTCTGTCCCGGCATAAGCGATCGATCACTATTTTGGAGACAAATCCAACTCCAATGCCCTCTTGAACGGCCAACGCAATCGCCTCAGCGTTGCCCAACGTCAGCAAAATGTGTAAATCAGAAATGGAAATATCGTGTTTGGCCAAAGCTTCGCGAATCGCCAGGAAGGTTCCTGAAGATGGCTCACGCATGATGAATTGCCCTTCCAGCAATTCTCTGGGCTCGATCTCCTTGCGCTTTGCCCAGGGATGATTCAGGGGAGCAATCAGTACGATCGGATCGCAAGTAAAGTCAATGACATCAAGGGCGGCGAATCCTTGGTGAGGCAGACTAAACAAAGCGAAGTGAAATTTTCCTTCTTCTAGCTGATGCAAGGCCTCCATTTGAGGAGCGACCTGGCAGGTGACACGCACCTTTGGATATTTCTGGTGAAACTGGGCCAACAAGTGGGGAAGGACGTACTTGCCAGGGGTCGTTGTGCAGCCGACGATGAGATGGCCATATACTCCTTTTTTGAGCGAAGCCATCGTCTCTTCGATATGCAGCGAGAGACGAACCGCTTCCTTGGCGAGGGGGAGCAAGGTTAGGCCGGCATCGCTGAGTTCCAGACTGCGTCCATTACGCACGAAGAGAGCTGTGTCAAAGTGACGCTCTAGGGATTGGATATGCTGGCTCACACTCGGTTGGCTCATGTGCAATTGTTGAGCCGCCTGCGTGAAGTTCAAGGTTTCAGCAGCGACGACAAACACATGGAGCTGGTGAATGTCTAGCATGGGCACCTGCTTGCGAATAATAACACAATTTCATAAGAAAAGGCACAGATCTTTTTTATGAATTATAGAACTTTCTTATCGCTTATCATAGAGAAAAACTATAAGAAATTTTTATGCGATTTAGAACTAATCTGTTATACTATTTTACAGAAGTTGTGAAGTAAAGCACAAAGGCGACAAGTATGATGAGACGAGAGAGATGGTTAACGATATGGTTTCTTCTGGCGCTCCTGTTAAACAGCTGTGCGCCTATGGCGACAACCCAAGCGAGCACTCTGATCGGGACTGAGCCGGCCCAGCCAGCCGTGAATGCGCCAACCGCTCGGCCAACTACAACAACCGCTCCACCAACGGAGCAGGCCGTCAACCAATGCCTGAACTGCCACTCGGACAAAGAACGCTTGATGGTCCTTGCCAAACCAGAAGAGGTGGACGAAGGCGAGTCGAAAGGGGTTGGCTGAGGGGGTGAGGTGGCTCCGTTGGAGCCCTGGCAGAAAGTTTTTGTGGACTCTAAGAAGTTCCCTCAGACTGTGCATGGTGCCATTCCCTGCACCGATTGCCACGGCGGCGTCCAATCGCCGGATATGGCCGTCGCCCATACCGATCTGGTTGCGCGGCCAAGCGAAGGACCGCAGAACGTATGTAGCTCTTGCCATCCTGATATCAGCGCCTCCTTTGCCAACAGCCTGCATGCGACGCTGGAAGGGTATTGGACAGTGTTCCACAAACGCAGCAGTCGGGTGAATTATCCGGTCTTGGAACAGGCGTTTGACAATCACTGTGCTAAATGCCATACCTCATGCGGCGACTGCCATGTGGCGCAGCCGGCCAGCGTAGGAGGCGGCTTGTTTGAAGGTCATCTCTTCTTACGCACCCCACCCATGACTCGCTCGTGCACCGCCTGCCATGGTACCCGGGTAGGGAACGAGTATCTAGGCAAGATCGAAGGCCTGCCAGGCGACGTGCACTTCCGTGAAGGCCGGATGAACTGTATGGATTGCCATACCGCTCGCGAGCTGCACGGGCAGCCGGTCAACTGCAACGAATGTCACAAGGGGCCTGAAGCGGCCACGGTGCCGCCTCCCAACCATCGCTACGACGGCTTGCAGATCCCCAGCTGCGAGTCCTGCCACCCAAATGTCGCCCTGGGACGCGACAACATCCAGATGCACGTCGTCCATGGAAAGGATCTCTCTTGCCAAGCCTGTCACTCCATCACCTACACTAACTGCGATGGTTGTCATGTCGCCATTAGTCAGAGGACCGGCAAGCCATTCTTCGAGACCCAGGCTACGTACTACACCTTCGTGCTTGGATTGAATCCTCTGCGCAGCCTCACTCGGCCGTACAAGTACGTCCCGCTGCGCCACGTGCCGATCAGTCCAACCAGCTTCTCCTTCTACGGAGAAAACCTGCTCCCCAACTTCAACAACTTGCCGACCTGGGTCTACGCGACACCACACAACATTCAACGGCGCACTCCCCAGAACGCCACCTGCAATTCTTGTCACGGAAACGAGGCATTGTTCCTAACGATTGACAAAGTTGCTCCCGAGGAGGTGGAAGCAAATCGAAACGTAATCGTACCGGAGATCCCCTAAACTTGCTCATCCTTTATCCGAATTCTTGCTACTATGAACCCTCTACTTCATCCAACTACTTTGACATCAGAAAGGAGAAAGAGAAATGACCCGTAAGATTCAGTTTTCGCTCGTGCTTGCGCTCATTGCCAGTCTGATCTTGAGCGCATGTGCTCCGACTGCGGAGCCGGTTGCACCGGTCGTCACCGAACCGCCGGCCGTAGTGACCGAGCCGCCGGCTACGGCGACCCCAGTTCCGGTAATAGAAGTTGCTCCCGACGCGCAAGCCTTGTTCGCCGAACTGGTGGCTGGCCTGACCTCGGAGAACGGCTACGGCACCATCAGCGCAGCTAAGCTCAACGAGCAGATGGCCGAAAAGGCCCCCTTCTTGCTCGACGTGCGCGAGGCCAAAGAATTGGAAACCGACGGCTACATCGAAGGGACGGTCCACATCCCAGTCCGCGAAGTGCTCAATAACTTGGACAAATTGCCTGGCCTGGATGAACCGATTGTCATCTACTGCGCTTCCGGTCATCGCGGCGCCATGGTGATGGCCGCCTTGAAGCTGCTGGGCTACACCAATGTTCGCAACCTGGGCGGCGGCCTTGGCGCCTGGAAGAAGGCCAACCTGCCGGTAGTCACCGGATCGCTACCCGCTGCGCCGGCCTCCATCAGCACGCCAATCGTGGAGGATAAGGCCCTATTCGACCTACTGAACGGCTTCTTGAGCAACTTGCCAGACGCCTTCTACGCCGTCAAGGCCGACAAACTCTCCGAAGAACTGGCTGGTCAGGCCCCAATCCTGATTGACGTGCGCAGCACAGCGGAATGGGAAAAGGATGGCTACATCGAGGGAGCGGTTCTCCTCCCCTTCAATGAGGTGTTCGCCAACCTGGATAAGCTTCCCGCAAAGGACCAACCGATCGTGATCTACTGCACGTCTGGCCACCGCGGCGCGATCATCTTGATGGCCCTGAAGTTGATGGACTATGAGAACGTCCGCAACCTGGCTGGAGGCTTGAACAGCTGGAAGGCCGCCAAGTTGCCGGTGGCCGGCTGGGTGGATTGGTCGGTGAAATGGCCGGAGTATCTGGCTTCGGTGCCGGCTGACTACAGCGCCATCAAAGCTCCCGATCTGAACACCGCTCTGGCCGATCCTAACCCGCCCTTCCTGCTGGATGTGCGTGAACCGGCCGAATTGGAGAAAGATGGCTTCATTGCCGGCGCGGTCAACATCCCGGTGCGCGAGGTGCTCAACAACTTGGATAAACTGCCGGCCCAGGATCAACCGATCGTGATCTACTGCGCGTCCGGCCATCGTGGTGCGATGGTGATGGTTGCCCTGCAGATGCTGGGCTACACCAACGTGAAGAATCTGGCCGGCGGCCTGGGTGCCTGGAAGAAGGCGGAATTGCCCGTCGCCACCGGCGCTCCGACGGAACCCACGGTGGGTACGGCCCCCTCAGTAGACCGTGTGCTGTTGCGCGATCTGAGCGCCTTCCTGAGCAACCTGCCCGATGGCTTCTACACGGTCAAGGCGCCCGATCTGCAGACCGAGCTGGCCGGCTCGCCTGTCCCACTGCTGATTGACGTCCGCAAACCCGAAGAAGTTGCCAACGGGTACATCGAAGGCTCAATCAACATCCCCTTCGAGGGGTTTGCAGCCAATCTATCGCAATTGCCGGCTGATAAGAGCGCCTCAATTGTGATGATTTGCCAGTCCGGTCATCGCGGCGCGATTATCATGATGTACTTACGCATGATCGGCTACACCAACGTTCGCAATCTGGCCGGCGGCATTAACGCCTGGCAAGCAGCCCAGTTGCCCCTGGTCAAGTAATCCCTATTTAATCCTCAACACTGCCTGCGATTGACACGCAGGCAGTGTTTTTTGTCCGGTACTTGTCTTTCGGCTGAGACCCAACGGCCAAGGCAGCATAACGTTTGATGCAAGGCATATGCAATCCCTGCTTTTTACGATGGCGAGAGCGTATACAGCCGGGGCCGGCTTTGGCTTAGAAGCCTGGTTGTCACCCTACAAAAGCTATGGTTGGTCTCAATGCTGAGCCTCCTTGGTCATCATCAAAAAAAGAGCGGATGCTCGGCTAGACATCCGCTCTTCCTCAGTGTTCAAGAACCGTTTACGGCCGCGTGTACTTGCTCACATTGCCACCCATTACCTCGATCGAGTCGATCAAGATCTGGATGACGTACTTCGGGTTGTGAGTGTAGGCGCCAGGATCTTTGCTGGCGTATTGGAAATTGAACGCAGCCTTGAGCAGGTTAGGCGTCCAAGACGCATACGCCATGGAACGACCCTGTTCGTTCTTGTCGGGTTTTCCATCGCCATCCTTGTCCTGTAACCAGTACGGATAATAGGGGCTATAGACGATCCCGTCCAGCTTCTTCGCCTTCACGTATTTCAGAATGGCATCGTACAGGGCCAGCCGTATGGTCTCGATCTCCTGGGAGATGCCCTCGGTCACATTACCATCCCCGTCGTAGTCCACGGTGCTGATGCGGATGGTCTTCGGGTCAGTGACGCCTGTGTGACAGGATGCACACTTGGCCTGGATGTCGATCTCCAGGGCGTGGACGTTGTGGCAGTCGGCGCATTTGTTGTTCATCGGGTGTTTGTTGAAGCCGACGTACGACTTTCCATCGAATTCATAAGCGCCCTGGGCTTCAGTGCCGAACACCGTCACGCCAGCCGGGAAGAAGTGGATGTTGCGGAAACTGAGGGACACCTTATTCCCACTGGCATCGGTGATTGGCTCCGGCACAGCGTCCATGTCGGTCGGGTTGAAGGAAGCGATGAACTTATCGACGCTGGTCTTGGACTCCCGACCCTGATGGCACTGCAGACACAAGTTGGACCCATCGTTTTCGCCAAAGGAGACCACCGCCCCAGAAGGCATGGTCACTTCTTTGATGGCGTATAGGTTGGGCCAATTGGCTGCGTCGTGGCAGGTGGTGCAGGTGAGGCCATTGCTGGAGGCCACGCCCGTCTGAGGCAGTTCTTGGCCGGCTAACAAGGCAGGTAGGGCGCTAGCGGTATGGCACTTGGCGCAGGCAACCGGAACCGTGAAAGCCGGCTTGGTCTCGGTAGCGGCATCCCAGAAACGGAACGCCAGCGCCGAACCATCAAAGTGACCGGCATCCACACGGTGCATCTTGCTCATATCGGTCTTGGTGGTCAGTTTCGGCGCAGCGTTGAGGTCCTCGATGGAATCATAGAGCAGTTGGATGATGTACTTGCCGCCGTGAGCGAACGCGCCGGGATCTTTCTTGCTGGTCTGATAGTTGTAGGCGGCTTTGAGCAGGCGCGGCGTCCAATCCACATAGGGCACCTTTTTGCCCTCGGCTTCATCGGCCTTCCCATCCCCATCCACATCTTTGAACCAGTAGGGGAAGGCGGCAGGGTCGTAAACGATACCGACGCCGTTCACCTCTGTGGCGTAGTTGAGGATGGTGGCATACAGGGCTTCTTGCAGGCCCTGAATTTCATAGTATACGCCTTCCTGGACGTCGCCGTCGCCGTCGTAGTCGCGAGCTGAAGACGGTTCGCGAATGTTCTTCAGACCTTCTGCCGTCTTACCTTCCTCGCCATGGCAGGTGGAACAGGTATCGAAGCGAATCTCCGAGCTGTGAGGATCATGGCAACCGATGCAGGAGTCAGCCAGCGCTACATGGAAGTTCTTCACATCGTAGGATTTGCCATTATACTCGTACCCGCCCTTCACTTCCGAGCCGTACAGCGTCGCCGCAGCAGCATAGAAGTGGATGTTCAAGAAGCCCAGGCGGACCTCCTTGCCTTGAGCATCCTTGTAGGGAGCCGGGACGACGTCGGGATCGAGGTTCTCCCCAAATTTCGCCAGAGTGTCATCCACGGTGACCTTAGATTGGCGTCCCTGATGGCAGTTCATGCAGATGGAAGAGGGACCCGCGGCTTCCGCACTAACCACGGCACCCGAGGGGAAGGTGACTTCCTTTTGGGCTTGGGCGGCATCGCTATGACAGGTATTGCAGTTCAGGGGTTTGCCGGGGGCCGGCACGGCTGCCGTCACCTTGCCGTTGGTCAGAAAGTCCTGGAAACCAAACGGGCTGTGGCATTTGGCGCAGGCTACTGGGATCTCTGGCGGGTTGGCCTTGTCCCAGAAAGTGAATGCGAGCGCCGTTGCATCGGCGTGTCCCGATTTGGCGAAGATCTCCGCTATGATCGCCTTCGGATCGGGCGTAGGAGTGGGCGGCACCGCCGTAGCAGTGGGCACTTTGGTTGGTGGTAACGGTGTGGGCTGGGGTGTATGGGTTGGCGCAGGGGTGGGTGTTCCACAGGCAATCAGGATGGCACCGGCGAAAAGCAAGGTTCCAAGGACGATCAATAATCGTTTCATTGTGCACTCTCCTTAACATGGGCTTTCTTCACTCAACCAAACGCGTTCACAATAAATCAAAATCCGGTTTGTAATCGAGCCGAGAGACCACCTCCTTTCCTTAACTCACCTTACGCAGTTGGAGTAAACTTGGTGCATGAAAAACGGCAAACTCTTTGACCTGTACAGCGATTATCTGATAAGCGCCTTCGGGCAAACCACGGCGACCGGGCTGTCTGCACT
>Ga0116210_1000840_pt1 | contig 27025 bp, 21 predicted proteins | sample TshhotsprinmetaG_FD_94483 | JGI IMG/M metagenome (GOLD analysis project Ga0116210, IMG submission 94483) | Hot spring microbial communities from South Africa to study Microbial Dark Matter (Phase II) - Tshipise hot spring metaG | ecosystem: Environmental > Aquatic > Thermal springs > Hot... | reverse complement strand
GCCATTCAGGCCGAACATCAACGCAATCTCCTGGTCTGGCTCGAAGACCAGTTCCGGTCGGGCATCACTGCTGAGCAGCTCTATGCCCGCCTACCAGCATAGTCACAAAGTGCAAAGATAGTGGCAATAAATGCGCCGAGAGGGAATGACATTGACTGCTGTACACATGCACGATCCTGCTGTCTCCGCGCCGGCCGACACACCGGCGCCGCAGCCCGGCCTCCTGGTGGCCGACCGCTTCTCGCAGGGGCCCAACTATCGCAGTCGCCGCAAAGCCGGGACGCGTGATTGGCTGCTGACGTTTACGATCGGTGGCGAGGGCCGCTATGAGTGCGCAGGCCAGGAGTTCTTCTGCCGCACCGGCGATGTGATGCTGCTTCAGCCAGGAACGCCCCACGATTACGGCACTTCGCCGACGACCGGACAGTGGCAGTTCTACTGGGCGCATTTCCTGCCGCGGCCGGCGTGGACCGCCTGGTTGCTGTGGGATGAGCTCGCCCCAGGGCTGCGCAAGACGCATGTGTCGGACGCCCCAGACCGCTCCCGGCTGGCTGCCGTCTTTGAGCGCCTCCGGGCCGATATCAACGGCCCAGAACCCTGGAGCGGACATCTGGCCGAGAATGCTCTCGAGGAGGCGATCCTGCTCATCGCCCAGGCCCACAGCCACACGGCGGACCGGCCACTTGACCCCCGCGTGGCGCACGTTGTGCAGGAGATCGTGCGACGCTATCGTGAACCGTTGACGGTGGCCGACCTGGCCGCAACCGTCCATCTCTCCCCCTCCCGCCTGGCACATCTGTTTCGCCTGGCCACCGGCGAGGCGCCGATCCAGATGTGCTTGCGCCTGCGCCTGCGCCAGGCCGCCCGGCTGTTGGAGTTCAGCACCCTCAGCGTGGCAGAAATCGCCGCCGAGGTCGGCTTCGAGTCGCCGTTCTACTTTTCGCGCCAGTTCCGCCGCCAGTTCGGGGTCAGTCCGGCGCTGTATCGCGCGCAACGCAGCGGCCTCTAGCCGCCTTCATGCGGCCCGCGCGCGTCGTTGTGGGCGAACTTCAGCCTTTTTCCGCGGCCCATGTGGGTTGTGGTACAATCGGCGTATCTTTGCTGCGGGAACTGCGCTTTGAACACATCCTATCTCGGCGAGCTGGCTGCGCTGACTACGGCCACGCTCTGGTCTATCTCCTCTATCCTCTTCACCATCGCCGGCCGCCGCGTGGGCGCGGTCATCGTGAACCGGGTGCGCCTGGTCTTTGCCGTGGCACTCGTCGGCGCCATGCACTGGCTGCTCTACGGCCGTCCTTTTCCGGTCGAGGCCGAGCTGTATCGCTACGGCTGGTTGGGCCTCTCGGCCCTGATCGGCCTGGTCATCGGCGACGGCCTGCTGTTTCAAAGCTATCTGCTGGTCGGGCCGCGCATCGGGGTCCTCCTGCTCTCGCTGGCGCCCGTTTTCAGCACCGCGCTGGCCTGGGTCTTCCTGGGAGAAAAGTTGACGTCTCTCGAACTGCTCGCCATGGCGGTGGCGTTGGCCGGGGTCGCCTGGGTCGTCGTGGAACGCGGCCGCAAGCAAACGCCGCACGCCGACTCTGGCCGGGCCTACGCGCGCGGCATCGCCTTCGGCTTGGGTGCAGCATTATGTCAAGCTGCAAACCTGGTGATCGCCAAGCCCGGATTGGCCGGCGGCTTTGCGGCCCTATCGGGCACGATGATCCGCATGTCGGTGGCCGCGCTGATGCTGTGGGGATGGGCCGCGGCGGTCGGCGAGATGGGCCGCACCATCCGCAGGGTGCGCGCCGATGGTCGGGCTGTGCATGCCCTGCTCGCCGGCGCCTTCGCGGGACCGTTCCTCGGCGTGTGGCTCTCGATGGTCGCGATTCAGTCCGCGCGCATCGGCATCGCCTCGACCCTGATGGCGATGACGCCGGTGCTGTCGTTGCCGCTGGTGCGGCTCGTCTTCAAAGAAGAGGTCACCTGGCGCGCCGTGCTCGGCACGCTGATCGCCATGACGGGCGTGGCAGCGATGATTCTGGTGTAAAAAACGTGCCGGGCACTCGCGAAGCGCCCGGCACGTGGGAGAAGAGACAGGCGAAGGCCGTCGCTATTTCGTCAGCGCGGCGCGCACCGCCGGCAGCTGACCGGCGCTGCCCAGCTTCTCGTTCTTGTGGGCGATGAACTTAGCGTATTCGGCCATGAAGATCTTGCCCGGATCGCGCAGGTCGAACTTCTCCGGATTGTCCCGGAAGAACTCGCGATGGACGCGCGTCCAGACCAGCCGGCCGTCGGTGTCAATGTTGACTTTGGTGACGCCCAACTCGGCCGCACGCTTGAACTGATTCTCGTCCACGCCTTTCGCGCCCTTGATCCGGCCGCCTGCCGCGTTGATGCGCTCGACCTCTTCCTGCGGCACCGAGCTAGAGCCGTGCATGACCAGCGGAAAGCCGGGCAGCCGTTTCTGGATCTCGGCCAACACGTCGAAGCGAACGCCCTGGCCGCCGGTGAATTTGTACGCGCCGTGGCTGGTGCCGATCGCGCACGCCAACGAGTCGCAGCCGGTGCGCGCGACGAAATCCTTCGCCTGGTCGGGGTCCGTCAGCTTGGCATCGGCCTCGGCCACCGACACGTGCTCTTCGACGCCACCGAGCTGGCCCAGCTCGGCCTCGACGACGATGCCACGGGCATGAGCAGCCTCGACGACCCGGCGGGTGATCTCGATGTTCTTTTCGTACGGTTCGTGGCTGGCATCAATCATCACCGAGCTGTAGAAACCGCTCTCGATGCAATCCATGCAGGTCTTCTCGTCGCCGTGATCCAGATGCACGGCGAAGATGGCTTCGGGGAAGATCTCATCGGCGGTGCGAATCATCGCCTCGAGCATGGCCTTGTGAGTATAGGAGCGCGCCCCCTTGCTGATCTGGATGATGAAGGGCGCCTGGCTTTCGATATTGCCGCGAAACAAACCCATGCACTGCTCCAGGTTGTTGATGTTGTACGCACCGATTGCATACTTGCCGTAGGCAAGTTCGAACAGTTTCTTGGTAGTAACAATCATAGGAACCTTCCCGAGAGATGAAGTTGTGCGAATGCACACCAAACGCATTGTAGTGCATTTTCGGCCCGACGGCAAACCAGGCCGTTTCGTTTCACGTGCCGGGCACGTCGGGCCGCCATTTTCGAGAGCGAGGAAGAGAGATGACAGGTTGCGCTTTGGGCGTGGACATCGGCGGCACGAAGATCGCCGCCGCACTGGTGGATGCACACGGCCGCGTGACAGGGCGCCAGACCACGCCGACGCCGGTTGTGGACGGCGCGGCCGCCATTCTGGCGGCCGCGCTCGACCTCAGCCGTCGCGTGCTGGCAACACATTCAGGGCCGAAGGCGGTCGCCGTGGGGGTCGGCTCGGCCGGCGAAATAGACGTGACGCGCGGAGTCGTCACGTATGCCTCTGCCAACCTGCCCGGCTGGGCCGGGCTAGACCTGGCCGCGGCCTTCACTGCGGCGACCGGGCTGCCCGCAGTGATTGACAACGACGTCAACGCGCTGGCCATCGGCGAATGCCAGTTCGGCGCCGGCCGGGGCTTTCGCGATGTGCTCTGCGTTGCGGTGGGCACCGGCATCGGCGGCGCGCTCGTGCTGGATGGGCAGCTGCGTCGCGGCGCGAACTGGGCTGCCGGCGAGATCGGCCATCTGATCGCGGCCTGGGACGGCGACCGGGTCTGTAGCTGCGGCCATCGCGGCCATCTGGAGGCTTATGCCGCCGGGCCGGCGCTGGCCGCGCGTTATCGCCAACTGGCCACGACGTGGCCAGAGGGAAGCGCGAGGGCACAGCCCGCCGTCGCCGACCCCACCGATCTGCGCGCGGTGGCCGCGCTCGCGCGGGCCGGCGACCCTCTGGCGCGTCGTGTGATTGCCGAAGGAGCCGAGATCCTGGGCCTGTGCCTGGCTGGCCTGCTCGACGCGCTCGATCCGCAGGCGCTGGTGATCGGAGGCGGCGTGACCGAGCTGGGCAACCTGTGGTGGCAGCCACTGGAGGCAGCCCTGCGCAGCAATCCGCTGCCCGGTCCGGCGCAGATTCCCCTGCGCCGGACGCAACTCGGCGCCGACAGCGTGCTGATCGGTGCGGCCTGGCTGGCGCTGACGATGCGCTGAGCCGCCCGCATTGCGCTCACCATTCGTACAGGAGCAGCGCCGAAATGGCCGCGAACAGCAGCGCCACGGCCACCAGCTGCGGGTTCTCCGTGATCGGCGTCAGGTCCACGCTGATGTGCACGACGCCGCTCAGCAACAACGCCAGCAGGATCAGCATGGCCGTGGCCAGCGTGAAGCTGACGACCGGCCGGGCACGATAATAATGACGCATGGACAGACCTCGCTTGCGCCATCTCCGGCGCGACCAGACGCCCGTGGCCGGACGCGCCTCAGCGGCGCATCACCAGCACGGCAGCGGCGCGCGGCGCCAGAGTCAAATGGCGGACGATGCCGTTTGAGATGCGCACTCTGCCGCCGTTCCACACATCCTCGGCAAGGCCATCCGGCAAGAGGTCGCCGGTGTCAATGTTGATCACGCGCGCTTCCCGGCCGGCATTGAAGGCCACAACGGCCGCTGTCTCGGGCAGCCGGCGCCCGAAAGTGCACACGTCGTCGCCGGCGTAGTAGCGCTCGAATTCCCCGCGGCGCAAGACGGGATGGGCATGGCGCAGGGCGATGGCTCGCTTGACAAACGCCAGCAGTTCCCTGTCCCACGCGGTCTCATCCCACGGGAAGGCTCGCCGGCAATCCGGATCGGGCCCGCCCGTCATGCCGATCTCGGTGCCGTAGTAGATGCAGGGCGCGCCGGGGATCGTCATCAGGAGCAGGATCGCCAGCTCGAGCGCGCTGCGATCGCCGTTGGCCTGGGTGAGGAAGCGGGCTGTATCGTGGCTATCCAACAGGTTGAGCTGGGCCAGGGTGATCGGCCACGCGTAGCGTTTTATCAGGCGCTCGATCTCGCGCACGAACTGGCGGGCGTCCATCTCGTGCAGGCGAAACCCGCCGGGGCGATAGTCCCGATCGAAGGTCGCTGCGGCGAAAAAGCCGAGCGCGGCACGCGCGACGCCGTAGTTCATCACCCCGTCGAACTGATCGCCCTGCAGCCAGCGATCGGCTTCGTCCCAGATCTCACCGACGATGTAGGCCTCGGGGTTGGCTGCCCGCACGCGGCGACGGAACTCGCGCCAGAACTCGTCGTCGTCAATCTCGCTCGGCACATCCAGCCGCCAGCCGTCAATGCCGAACTCGATCCAATAGCGCCCCACTTCCCAGAGGAACTCGCGCACGGCCGGCGTGTCGGTGTTGAACTTCGGCAGCGCCGGATTGCCCCACCAGCAGCGATAATTCGGCTGCTTGCTGCCGTATGGACGCAGCGGCCAGTCTTCCACTGTGAACCAGTCCAGATAGGCCGATTCCGGCCCATTCTCCAGGATGTCGTTGAACTGGAAGAAGCCGCGGCTGGCATGGTTGAACACGCCGTCGAGCACCACCCGGATGCCCCGGCCGTGCGCGGCGTCGAGCAACTCGCGCAGCGCGGCATTGCCGCCGAGCATGGGGTCTACCCGGTAGTAATCATGGGTATGGTAGCGATGATTGGACGCCGACTGGAAGATCGGGTTGAAGTAGATGGCAGTGATGCCGAGATCGGCCAGATAATCCAGGTGCTCGACCACACCCAACAGGTCGCCGCCCTGGTAGCCATGGTGGGTCGGCGGGCTGCCCCACGGCTGTAAACCCGATGGCTTGGGCATGCACGAGGATCGGGCGAACCGATCGGGGAAGATCTGATAGAAGACCGCATCTTTGACCCATTCGGGGGTCTGCACTTCAGGCATGCTGCATTGCTCCGGCGAAAAAAGCGATGGCGCGCGGCGTCGTTGGATCGCCGTGTTGAGGTAAAGACAGGAGAGTTCATCCCTGCGGCATCAACCGGCTGGTGGGGATGCCACACAGAAAGCGGAACGGCCCATCGCCGGCATTGGCGTAGCAGTGACGGACGCCGGCCGGCACGAAGATCACGCTGCCCGGGCCGACATCGTGCCAGGCGTCGCCGATGCGCACCCGGCCGCGGCCCTCCACCACGAAGTTCTCGTGCTCGAACGGATGCGTGTGGTCGGGCGTGTGGCCGCCGGCCGCCACCTCGATCAAACGCAGCGCATAGTTGGGCGCGCCGTCGTGCGCTTCGTCTATCAACCAGCGGATCGTGGTGCCCGGCGCCTCGGCACCGAACACCTGGGCCGGGACATCGGTGTAGTGGATCACTTTTGCGGTCGGTTCAGGCATCGGAATCACCTCCTAGATGTCATATGCAGCCATTATACCTGTCCGGCGACCGGCGTCAAACTGTCGGGCAGGGCGCCGGTCACTGCGGAAACACCTTCCCCGGATTCATGATGCCCAGCGGATCGAGCGCCTGCTTGATGCGGCGCTGGATCTCGATGGAGAGCGGGCCGAGCGCCTTCTCCATGTAGGGCCGTTTGAGCGCGCCCACGCCATGCTCGCCCGACAGGGTACCGCCAAGCGCCAGCGAGATGGCGAAGATGGCCTCGACCATCTGCTCGACCGCGGCCCACTGCGCGGGATCGCGACGGTCGAAGAGGATGTTGGGATGCAGGTTGCCATCGCCGGCATGGCCGAAGATGACGACCGGCAGCCCGTAGCGGGCGCTGACCGCCTTGATGCGCCGGATCGCCTCTGGGATGGCCGTGCGCGGCACGGTGATGTCTTCGCCGAGCTTGTTGGGCGCTTTGCGCGCCAGCGCCGGCGACACCGACCGCCGCGCGCGCCACAGCGCGGTGCGCTCGGCTTCGCTGCGCGCCACCTGCACGCGCCGTGCACCAGTCTCGCCGCAGATGCGCGCCGCGGTCTCGATCTCGTCTATGACCGCAGCCTCGTGGTTGCCGTCGGTCTCCAGGATCAGCAATGCCTCGACGTCCAGTGGCAGGCCCAGGTGCATGGCCTCTTCGATGCAGGCGATGGCGGTCTCATCCATCAGCTCCAGCGCTACCGGCACGATGCCGGCCGTCAGGATGGCGTTGACCGTGCGCGACGCATCGTCGAGCGAGGGGAACTCGGCCAGCGCGGTGCGGATGAAACGCGGCCGGGGGATCAGGCGCAGCAACGCCTCGCAGATCACGCCGAGCGTGCCCTCCGAGCCGGTGAAAAGGGCCGTCAGATCGTAGCCGACCACGTCCTTGATCGGCTTGCCGCCGGTCCGCAAGATACGGCCGTCGGCCAGCACGACCGTCAGGCCGAGCACGTAATCACCGGTGACGCCGTATTTCAGGCAGCGCGGGCCGCCCGCGTTGCACGCGATGTTGCCGCCGATGGTCGAGTGGCGGATGCTGGACGGATCGGGCGGATAGAAAAGGCCGATCTTCTCAACCGCGGCCTGCAGGTCTGCCGTGACGACGCCGGCCTGCACGTGCACCGCGCTGTTGCCCACATCAATCTCCAGGATGCGGTTCAGCCGCGTGGTGACGAGCGCCAGCCCGCCGTCGCACGGCACCGATCCCGCGGCCAGCCCCGATCCCATGCCGCGCGCGATCACCGGCAGGCGCTCGGCGGTGGCCAGCGCCACCACCTGGCTCACCTGCTCGGTGGTCGTCGGCAGGACGACCACGTCGGGACGGCGATCCATGAAGGTGCCGTCGTAGGCATAAACGGCCAGGTCCTCAGGCGCCGTCAACACCCCGCCCGGCCCGAGAATGGCATGGAGTTGTTGGATAATGGAATGAGCGATCATGGATGCAGGAAACGCCCGTCACACATGGCACTTAACATTCAGCACCTGACACCTGACACTTCCCAACCTTCAACTTCCCTCATACGCCCGATCCAGCAGGACGATGGGATGGGTGACCTGGATGGCGAGGCCGTGGCGCCGCACGCCGACGTTGAGCTGCATCTGACAGCCCGGGCAGCCCGAGGCGATGATCTGCGCGCCGGTAACGGCCACATTCTCCATTTTGCGGGCCAGCACGCGCAGCGAGGTCTCGTAGTGCGTGATGAGCTGGCTGCCGGCCGAGCCGCAACACCAATCGGCTTCGGGCAGTTCGACGAACTCCAGGCCGTCAATCAACTGGAGCAGGTGCCGCGGCTCGCGCCACACGCCCTGGCCGCGACGCAGGTGGCATGGATCGTGATAGGTGACGCGGCCGTCCAGGCGACCGGTCGGCTTGCGCAGCGGCAGGCTAACCAGGAACTCGCTGACATCGCGCACTTTGCGGCTGAAGGCGGCCGCGCGCGCGGCCCAGGCCGGGTCATCGCGCAGCAGTTCACCGTACTCGCGCAGGGTCGAGCCACATGTGGCGCAATCGGTGACGACGACCTCCACAGCGGCCTGCTCGAAAAGCGCGATGTTGAAGCGCGCCTGATCGCGCGCGGCCGCAACGTCGCCGTAGCCGCGCGCGGGCATTCCGCAACACCGGACAGCAGCCGGGGTGATGACGGTGCAGCCGTTGCGCGCCAGCACGCGCACGGCAGCCGCGCTCTCCTCGGCAAAGAGGACGTTCTGCGCGCAGCCCAAAAAGAAGCCGACGCGACGGCCGGCGGCCGGGTTCTCGCGCGCAGCGTGCTCGTCGGCGGTCGGATCAGGGCCGGCGAAGCCCAGCGCGGCCGGCGTGACGACCTCCGGGATGTGCTGGCGGAGCGGACGCTGCGGCAGACACGGCAACATCGCCTCCAGATCGCGCAACCGGGCAGGCAGAAGCCGGCGCAGCCCCAGCGCATAGGCCAGGCGACGCAACCCCAGGCGTTCGTAAAGGCGCAACGGCAGCGTGGCCAGCTCCAGGCGGCCGGGATGGGGAATCAGGCCGCGGAACAGAGGGCGTTTCCAGCGAGCCGGATGCATCGCCTCCTGGGTCGCGCGCAGCGCCAGCGCCAGGTCGGCCGGCCGGATGCCCACCGGGCAGATCTCATTGCACGCCAGGCAGTCGAAGCAGGCATACATCTGCTCGAAGAGGTTCGGGCTGAGCACCAGCTCGCCCTCCAGCCCTTTGCGCGCCAGGGCCACCCGACCGCGCGGCGAGGCGGTCTCGGTCAGGTACTCTCGATAGATAGGGCAGACGGCCAGACACAGGCCGCAGCGGATGCAGTTCAAGTAGGCCGACTCAGGCGGCCGCTGATCGTGCGATGCAGTCATGATGTGGGCCAAACCCGATAGTACATGAGCCACTGCTCCGGCCGCTCGGCGATCCAACGTTCGAGGACCGCCAGCACGCGGCGGGCATTGTGCTCGATGTCGCGCGTCCGGTCGCCGGTGAGCTCCAGCTCCAGATGCGGCACGGTCAGCATGTGATAGCCGCGCCCGGCATCCCAGCGGAACGCGACCGGCAGCAACACGGCACCGGCGTTGATCGCCAGCCGAATATAGCCGGTGGGCAGGCGTGCGGGCCGACCGAAAAAGGTGATGCGCTCGTCGGCCGCAGCGGCCAGCGGCCAATCCACGCCGGTCGCCACCATGCCGCCGCCGGCCAGGCGCTGCATGGCCTCTCGCAGCGAGGCGACGCTGATCGGCGTCTCATGGAATTTGGGGCTGCTGCGCAGCTCGTGCATGATGCGGAAGCCGCCGGTCATGGTGGGCGGCACCAGCACCTGGATCTGTGGTGTCTCGGCACGCTGCGAAAGGCACAGGAAGCCCAGGTTGAAGTTGCTCATGTGGCAGCCGCAGATCATCACCCCGCGGCCGGTCGCCATGGCCCGCTGCACATTCGCCCACACCTGATCGTCGAAGGTCATCGCGTCGCGCAGTCGCGCCTCGCCGCCGGCCAGATAATACATCAGGTCATAGGCGGTGCGGCCGACATGCTCCAGCACGCGGCGCACGGCCGCGTGCAGCTCCTCCGCCGGCATCTGGGCATCGTGGATGGCGGCCTGATTTTCGTAGAGGATGCGATAAAGGCTGGAGTTACGTCGCCGGCTGACGATGGTCACCGCGAGATGGGCGACGCGGTAGCCGGCCCAGGGCGGCAGCCAGCGCCCCAACGACATCCACAGCTTCGTGCCGAATCTGGTTGTAACGAATTCCTGGAGGGTCATCTCACTGCCCGTACTCCCACCAGAAATCTTCCAGAGCGGCTTCGGCATCGGCCGCGGGCTGCCACAGGCCGCGTTCTTTCAGGTGGCTCATCATGGCGAAGGCGCGCTTGAACTCCTGGGCGGCCAGGGAAATCTCAATCTCGCGCATTTCGGTCGGAAAGCGGCTGGCCTGGCTGCGCAGGCTGGCAAGCAGCCGTGCGCCGAAGGCTGCTTCATTCACGGTCACGGGCTCCTGGTGTAAAATTGAAGTAGCCTTAAAGTTTACACCTGTTTTGCCTCCAGCGCAACCGGCGCCACCCTTTATTTAAAAAGCAGGCGAAGCAACCTTGCGGTCACCTCGCCTGCGCCAGGGCCGACGGCGAACCCAGAACTCAGGAGCGCGCTGCCAGCTGCCGATCCAACATGTAGAGCGCGGTCCCCGAATTGCCGACCAGCTTGAGCGTCTCGATGATCTGCGTGGCGCTCTGCTCTTCTTCCACCTGCTCGTTGATGAACCACTGCAGCATGATCTGCGTGGCATAGTCCTTTTCGGCCACCGCGATCTCGTAGAGTTTGGTAATCAGCGCGGTGACCTTTTTCTCGTGGTCAAGCACCTGCTGGAACAGGTCGAGAAGCGATGTCCACTCGGCGGGCGGCTGGGCGAGCGGGCCCAACAGCACCCGCCCCCCCTGCTCGACGATGTAGTCGTAGAGTTTCATCGCGTGGCCCTGTTCCTCTTTGAACTGCACCCGCAGCCAGTTGGCGGCGCCGGGCAAGTTGTTCGCCTCGGCCCAGGCCGACATGGACAGGTAGAGGTAAGCCGAATAGAATTCGTGCTTGATCTGCTCGTTGATCGCGGTTTCAACGGTTTTGTTGATCATGGTTTTCGCTCCTTGCAAGCACTGGATGAACTGCCAGACATGGCCATTGTAAAGTAGGGAGCCGAGGGGTGTCAAGGAAGCCGGCTGACAGTCTCGTCACACCGGTGACCACATCTGCTCGAGGACAACATCCCGCCGAGGCCTTTCCAGGGCCGGTCGGGCTCCTCGAAGTTGAGTGCTTTCAATACGCGTTCGCGCGGCGACAACATGTCTCCCTGAGCCCTGCTACGTCCGTTTTACCCCGCGCAGCGTCAGCTCCCTGGCGCGATGGCAGCTGACGAAGTGATCCGCTGCCACCTCCTCCTGTTGGGGCGTGACAGTGCGACAGAGATCGAGCGCATAGCGACAGCGCGGATGAAAGTAGCAACCGCTGGGCGGATTGGCCGGGTCGGCCACCTCGCCCTCCAGGAGCATCCGCTGTCCTTTCAGGTCGGGATCGGGCTTGGGCACGGCAGCCAGCAGCGCCTCGGTATAGGGGTGTTTGGGCGCGGCGAAGAGGGTGGGCGTCGGCGCGGTCTCCACGATGCGGCCCACATACATCACGGCGACGCGCTCGCTGATGTGTTTGACGACGCTCAGGTCGTGGGCGACGAAGAGCAGCGTGAGTCCGAGCTGCGCCTGCAGGTCGAGCAGCAGGTTGAGGATCTGCGCCTGCACTGACACGTCGAGCGCGGAGACCGGCTCATCGGCGATCACCAGGCTGGGATTGAGCGCCAGTGCGCGGGCGATGCCGATGCGCTGGCGTTCACCGCCGCTGAAGGCGTGCGGGAAGCGGCGCATGTATTCGGGCCGCAAGCCCACCAGCTGCAGCAGTTCGGCCACCCGATCCATGCGCGTCTGCCGGTCTTTGATGCCGTTGACGAGCATCGGCTCGCTGACGATGTCGAAGAGGGTCATGCGCGGGTTGAGCGACGAATATGGATCCTGGAAAATCATCTGCATGTGACGGCGCCACGGCCGCAGCTGTCTTTTGGGCAGCGGTGCCAGGTCCACGACACCGTCGGGGCCGCGCAGCAGGATCTGACCGGACGTCGGCTTGAGGGCGCGCACGATGCAGCGCGCGGTCGTCGTCTTGCCGCAGCCGCTCTCGCCCACCAGCGACAGCGTTTCCCCTCGGCGGACATAAAGGGTGACATCGTCCACGGCCCGCACATGGCCGACGACGCGACGCAGGAATCCTTTCTGGATCGGGAAGTATTTGCGCAGGTTCCTGACGTCAAGCAGGATCTCTTTGCTCTGATCGGTCACGTTTTTATTCCCCGGCTCAGCTCATTGCGATGGGTGATACAGGAAGCAACTGGCTTCCTGGTGCTCGGCGACCGGCTGCAAAGCCGGAGTCTGCACGTCGCACAGGCCCGGCATGACATGGGCGCATCGCGGATGAAACGGGCAGCCTTTCGGTCGTTTATAGGGATGGGGGATGCTGCCGGTGATGGTGGGCAGCTTCACGCGCGGCGCGGCCTCGATGCTGGGGATAGAGCGCAGGAGCGCCTGCGTGTACGGATGTCTGGCGTTGTGGAAGATCTGGCGCACCGGCCCTTTTTCGACGACGCGGCCCAGATACATGACCACGACCGCATCGCACATCTCCGCGACGACGCCGAGATTGTGGGTGATGAGCATGATCGCCATGCCGCGTTCTCGCTGCAAGCGTTCCAGCAACGCCAGGATCTGGGCCTGGGTCGTCACGTCCAGGGCGGTGGTCGGCTCGTCGGCGATCAGGATGCCGGGATCGCATGCGAGCGCCATGGCGATCATGGCGCGCTGGCGCAGGCCGCCGCTGAGCTGAAACGAGTATTCGTCCACGCGGCGTTCTGGCTTGGGGATGCCGACCAGGCGCAACATCTCGATGGCGCGCGCACGCGCCTCGGCTTTGGACAGTTTGAGGTGCAGGCGGATCGCTTCGGTGATCTGGTTGCCGATCGTGTAGTGGGCACTGAACGAGGTCATCGGTTCCTGAAAGATCAGGCCGATGTCTTTGCCGCGAATTGCGCGCATGAGCGCGCCGTCGGGGTTGAGTTTGGTCAGATCTATTTCGTCGGTCTGCCCGTTGGGCTGCTCGCGGCGCAGGATGATCTCGCCCTCGACGATGCGGCCGGGCCGCTCGACGATGCGCAGCACCGAGCGCGCGGTGACGCTTTTGCCGCAGCCACTTTCGCCGACGATGCCGAGGGTCTGTCCCCGATAGAGGTCGAATGTCGCGCCGTCCACCGCGTGGACGATCCCTTCGTCCTGAAAGAAATAGGTCTTGAGGTTGCGCACCGAAAGGATGGGCTCTGGCCCATGCTCCATGGTAGGCTCCAGTATCATCGAGAATTTCATCCGTACGGGTCGGCCGCATCGCGCAGGCCATCGCCGAGGAAGTTCAGGCTGAGGATGACCACGATCACCGGGATGGTGGGGATGACCAGCCAGGGCGAGATGGCCAGCGACTGTACGTTCTGCGCGTCTTGCAGGAGTACGCCCCAGCTGACAGCAGGTGGCCGCAGTCCCAGGCCAAGGAAGCTGAGCGCGGTCTCGCTGATGATCATCGCCGGGATGGCCAGGGTAGTGGCGGCGATGATGTGGCTGAGGAAGGAGGGCACCATGTGACGGAAGATGATGCGCAGCTGGCTGCAGCCGGCCAGTTCCGCGGCGGTGATGTAGTCCTCTTCGCGCAGGGACAGGAAACGGCCGCGCACGACGCGCGCCAGCTCGGTCCAGCCGATGAGGGAGAGGATGACCGTGATGGCGAAGTAGACCTGAGTCACGCTCCATTCCCGGGGCAGCGCGGCCCCCAGTCCCATCCAGAGCGGGATGGTCGGGATCGAGCGGATGACCTCGATCACGCGCTGGATGAAGGTATCCAGCGGACCGCCGTAATAGCCGGAGATGCCGCCCAGCAAGATGCCCAGGAACAGGCTGAGCGTGACGCCGAGAAGGCCGATGGTCAGCGAGGTGCGGGTGGCATACATCAGGCGCGACCAGAGGTCGCGGCCCAACGAGTCGGTGCCGAGCAGGAAAAGCACCTCTTCGGCCGGCGCGCCCTCGACGGCGAGGAGGTGACGGTCGAATTTGAACCCCAGGAACTTCCACTCAAAGCCCTTGCCGAAAAAGCGAAGGGGATACTTCTGGCTGGTGTCGGTGACGTAGACGCGCTTGAAGGTCACCGGATCGCGCGTACCTTTCAGGCCATAGACGAACGGCGCGAATTTGCCGTCATCGAACCACTGGATGCCGTGCGGCGGCAACAGCGAGCGCTGGGCTTCGACGTAGGTGGGGTCGGAATAGGCCAGGAAATCGGCCAACAGGGCCACGAGATAGAAGAGAATGACGATGACCGCGCCGATTTGGGCCAGGGTATGCTTGCGAAAACGCCACCAGATGAGCTGCCACTGCGTGGCGAGGGAGATGCGTTCTTCGGCGTCGGGCTGTTGCGTCTGGATCGCCATGGTTGCCTATCCCTCCATCCGGATGCGCGGATCAATCCACATCAGGATGAGGTCCGACACGAAGGTGCCGATGACGGTCATCACGCCGAGCATCAGGACGATAGTGCCGGCCAGGAACATATCCTGCGCCACCAGCGCGGTCAGCAGCAGCGGGCCAACCGTGGGCAGGCTGAGCACGAGCGAGACAACGATGCTGCCCGACACCACATAGGGGAAGTAGTAGCCGATCGTGCTGGCGAACGGGTTGAGCGCGGCGCGCACGGGGTACTTCAGGATGACGCGCGTCTCGGAAAGCCCTTTGGCCCGCGCGGTCACCACATAGGGTTTGCGCAGCTCGTCGAGCAGGTTGGCACGCATGATGCGGATCAGCTGCGCGGTGCCAGCCAGGCCCAGGATCAAGGCAGGCAGGATCAGGTGCTGCAGGAGGTCGAGGACTTTGGCCAGGCTCCAGGGCGCCTCCGCATATTGCGGGGAAAAGAGGCCGCCGATGCTCATGTTGAAATATTTATAGCCCACATACATCAGGATGAGGGCCAACATGAAGTTGGGGACGGCGATGCCGATGAAGCCGATGAACGTGAACACATAGTCGCCGAGAGAGTACTGGCGCACAGCCGAATAGATGCCGATCGGCAACGCGACCGTCCAGGTCAGCAGGATGGCGGCGATGGAGACAACCATGGTCAACGTCAGACGGTCGCCGATGATCTCCTTGACCGGCTTGTTCCAGGCCAGGGCCATGCCGAAGTCGCCCTGGAGCATCATGCCCATCCATTTGAGGTATTGGATGTACATCGGCTGATCGAGGCCATACTGGGCGCGCATCGCCTCGGCCTGGCCGTAGGAGATGGGGCTGCCCGACGACTGAAGGGCATTGATGTAGATGGTCACGAAGTCGCCTGGAGGCAGCTGGATGATCACGAAGGCGAGCACCGTGATGGCCCAGACGGTTACGATGGCCAACAGGAAACGACGCAAGATGTACGACAACACCGCAGGATTCCTCTAGAGCCGTCTAGAGCCGTCCTGGGCTGCACGAGCAGCCCAGGACGGACGCTCTCTCGTGCCGGGCACGGGCCTGGGGCCGTGCCCGGCCGCGTCTGACCTACGACTTGAAGAAGATGGTCGTCGGCCGCGAGCTGGTGGGGGTGCGCATGTGCTGGGCATTCACATGGCGCGCTGGGATGTTGCCCAGCTTGTTGCTGGTGATGCGCAGGCCGAGGAAGGCTGGCGAGAGGCCCACCGTGCCGATGGCCAGCACGGCGTCCACGTAGATCTTCCAGATCTCCTGGGCGATCTTGTTGCGCTCCTCCAGGTTCTTCGTCTGCGCCTCGTCATACAGCTCGATGCACTTCTTGAGGTCGGGATCGGGCGGTGCCATGCCCTGAGCGCCGCCGGTCGAGTACCACTTGGCGATCTCCGGCCCCACCTGGCTGTTCACCTGCACAGGCAGAGCATGGATGGGATAAAGATAGAGGAGCTCGGTGCCGCCGTTCGACCACATCATGAGCTGCTGCTTGTTGGCGTTGCGATTCGCCTCCAGCGTGGCGCGCTCCAGGTTCTTGATGTCCAGCTGGATGCCGATCTTCTTCCACTGCGGGACGATCATCTCGGCCAGCTTGGGGTAGGGCAGGAAGGAACCAGTGCAGTCCATCTCCAGGCGCAGGCGACCCTTGCCATCGCTGCGCAGGCGATAGCCCTCGGCATCCTTCTTGTCCAGGCCGATCTTGTCCAGCAGCGCGTTGGCCTGCGCGATGTCCAGCGTATGCCATTTGGTACGCCACTCGTCGCCCGGATACTCGGGCATGACCGGGTCGGGGATGGGCGATCCGGCGGTGCCGAGGCCGAGGAAGAAGGCTTCCTTGATCTGTTCGCGGTCAATGCCCAGCGACAGGGCGCGGCGGAAGTCCTTGTTGAGGATCCATTTGCGGATCTCCGGGTCCTCTTCGTAGGAGAAGTTGAAGTAGATGTTGGCATCGCCGCCGTTGGTGCCCGGGTCAATGTGCACGGTGTAGTTGCCCTTCTGCTGGTTTTCGATGAAGACGGGCAGCTTCTGCACATCGAGATGGCGCTCTTGCTGGTCGTACTCGCCGGCAATGGCCCGCAGATTGATGACCTCCACGTTCTCGGCCAGCGTGAACTGGATCTTGTCAATGTACGGCAGCTGATTGCCCGCCGTGTCCACTTCCCAGTAGTACGGGTTGCGCTCAATGACCCATACCGACTTGGTGATGTCGGCGCCAGCAACTACTTTCCAGGGCTGCACGCCGGGCAGCTCCGGATTGCGCTCCCAGTCCTTGAGCACCTGGAAACGCGCCTTCCAGTCGGTATAGCCGGCCGCCTTCGCCGCAGCGTCGAGCTCGGCCTGCGGTTTGTACTTCGGCAGGAACTGCGACAGGTAGTGCTTGGGCGCGTAGCCGCCGTAGTACCAGCTGGCGAACTGCCCTGTTGCCTGGCCGCGGCCGGGCAACATGTCGCCGGCCAACACCAGTTCGAAGAGCCAGTAGGGGTTCTCGAAGCGAAACTCGATGGTCAGGTCGTCCACTTTGACCATCTTGCCGTGCTTGCCGCCCGGCGCCAGCGCTCTGTCCGGTGTGGGCACCAGATCGGGATTGGAATAAAGGTCCTCAAACCAGAACAGACAATCGTCGGCGGTGTACGGTGTGCCGTCAGACCACTTGAGGCCTTTACGCAGGTAAATGGTAGTGGTCTTGCCGTCTTCCGAGACCTTCCAGCCCTTGGCCAGGCTGGGCATGATCTTGGTGCCGGTATAATCCCAGAAGAGCCACTTGTCCACCGAGACCATGCGGTTGCCGTTCTCGCCGTCCGCTGGGCCGATGAAGCCGCGACGCCAGGTACCGCCGTACTGGCCGATCTCGCGCAGCGGCTTGGTCACGCATGGCTCATCGGGCACCCGCTGCTCGACGGGCGGCAGCTTTCCGGCCTTGACCAGCTCGGCGAGCATGGGGGCTTCCTTCAGATTGGCAGGCCTGGCCGCGCCGACCTGAATCTCATAGCCTTCGAGCTTGCCGATGTACTGTGCGCCCAGGGGCGCGGGCGCCGCGGCTGCCGCTGTGGGCGCAGCGGTCGGTGCGGGTGCCTTCGTGGGAGGGGCAGCGGTCGGGGGCGCTGCGGGCGCTGTGGTGGCCGGCGGGGGTGCCGGCGCGGCTGTCGGTGGGGCGCCACAGGCCGCTAATGCCGTTGCGCCGGCGGCCATGGCCGCTACTTTAAAAAACTCTCGCCGGGTTTTGATCAGGCGCTGTGCCATGAATCACCTCCTGAATGGGGAAACGAAACGCGCGAAGAAACCTGACCGGAATTTAGGATAACACGACCACTCTTGCCTGTCAAACGCGTTCTCTACATCACCTCCTCTGCCGCTGTTTAGACCGGAAACGCCGATGCCGAATATGTCTTCAGGGCGCCCAAGCAAGCTGGCATTCGAAAGAAAGAGGGTATGATCAAAATCAAAAACCAGGAACACAAAAAACGTTCACGATCCAGCTCAAAACCGATCACACGTAAACAGTATACACGAATTCGTCGGGTTTGTCAATCCGTTAAGAACACATAATCACCGATCAACGCGCTGCTGGTTGCCCCTGCCGGCCGATAATGCCGCATCTTCTGGCACCGACACGCGCGAGATAGCCCGAAACAGCTCCGCCAGGCCATCGTCTGCTTCATCGGCGGCGGTTTTGCCATCTCGGTGATTTTCATTTCAAACATCATACTTTTGCCCATAACAACGATCTGATCAATAATGATCAATTTTTTTTCGGCCACAAAACACGATTTGCGACCGAACACAAAACACGCTGTTGTGATTTGGCGCGCAAGGCGCGCGACACAGGTGCCGTGCTTTTGACGGCAGGGCATGGTGTGTTACACTGTGGCCGCGCCCGTAATCGAAAGTCTGCAGCGGCCGGCAACGCGCCGATCGCACACAGGAGCCTCAATGCCGCAACACCTCGTCTATGACCTGAGACACGGCTACATCCACGACTGGCTGGTATTAGGGCCGGCCATCTTGCCGGTTGATACGTCGTCGGAAACCGGCGGAGAGGCCGGTTTCGATCGCCCATCCCCGCCTTCGGCCGCGGAGGCTCAGGCAAACGATTTCCCGCAGCCACCTCAGGAACTCGAAAAGATCGAACGTTTCGGCCCGCCGCTCTATTGGGAGGTAGCCCATTGCCAGGATGATCACCTGCTCGGCTGGGAAGCGACCCCCGCCATCGTCAGCCGCGTGTGCGCGTGGGCATTTGTCCGCCTGGCCTGCCCTGCGCCCACGGCCGCGACATTGCAGCTCATCGTCTCCTGTCGGGCCGCTGCCTGGCTGAACGGCCGGCTGCTGGTGCCATACGAACAACACGAGCAGGAGTCCGGCCAGACCGCCGCGCACATCCCGATCGCTTTGCAGCCCGGCGACAACGACCTGTTGATCCGTCTCGAACGCCTGGCGGCCGGACCGACGGCGCTGATGCTGGGCGCGCGCCTCGACCTGTCATCGCAGGCCGTGGTCAGGGTAAAAGTGCCGACGATCACGGACAGACCGGAGCAGCGCCAGGAGTGGGAGCAGGCGCTGGCGCACGCCCATCTCGATCAGCCGGTCTATCAGCGCGAGCAGATGGTCACGGTCGTCTGCGACGACGAGATGCCCGGCGTGCGCGGCGGCGCGGTGCGCCTGCAACAGCCGGACGGCATAACCTTCGTGCGAATGGACGTCACGTTCAAGGCCGGCGCGCGCCTCGAGGGCCTGCTGGCCGCGCAGCTGGCGCCTGGGCGCCTGCAGGCAGTGCTCACGCCGCCGCTCGAGGACTACTACACGCGCGGCTTTCGAGCGCGCCGCATATTGCCGTTCGTCGCCAACACGGGCTTCATCATCAATGAACCGGCCACCGCCTGGGATGACCGGCTGATCGCGCTGGTGCGGGAAGCGGCGCGCGGCCCTGATCGGCTCTACGCCGGCATCGCCAAGATGGCCCTCGGCTGGTGGGCGGCGCTGGACACGCGCGACATACGCGGCGCCATCGCCCGTGTCCGCCGCGGCGAGTACGACTGCCTCTCCGACCTGCTCGGCCTGACCGCCATGCGCCTGCGCATGGCCGGCCGCGCGCAATTCCCGGTCGAGCTGCTGGCCGAGGTGGATGCATGCCTGCGCAGCTTCGATTACACGTGCCGCAGCGTGCCCGCGATTGACCTTTCCCGCGAGAGCAACCAGATCACCCTCTACGCGGCGCAGACCCTGGCCGGACAGGCACTCGGCCGCAAGACAATGGCCGCCTCGGGCCTCACCGCACGCCAGGAGCGTCTGCGCGGCGAAGCGCTGGCCGAGGCCTGGCTTCGCCGCCGCGGTCAGACCGGCCTTGCAGCCTGGAATTCACACCTGGACTGCACGGTTGCCGCGCTCGCCTGCCTGGCCGACCTGGCCCAGAACCGGAATGTGCGCGATCTGGCGACGGTGCTGCTCGACAAGCTGCTCTTCGGCCTGGCGGTCAATTCGTTTGCGGGCGCGTATGCTGCCCCGCGCGCCGAGGCACGCGCTGCCTGGCTGCGCAGTGCTGCGCTGGCGCCGGAGGCGCCGCTCAACTACCTGCTGTGGGGCATGGGCGGCCTGAACACCCACGTCCGGGGCGCGGTCAGCCTGGGGCTGGCCGGCGCGCGGTATCAGGTGCCAGAGCTGATCCGGAAGATCGCCCTCGACCGCTGGCCCGACATGCTGTCGCGCGAGCGCCAGCAGACCGCCGACGATGCATATGTCAACACGGTCGTCTTCAAGACGCCCGATTTCATGCTGGCCTCGGCGCAAGACTATCGCGCCGGACAGCGCGGCCGCCGCGAGCACATCTGGCAGGCGACGCTCGGCTACGACGCGCTCGTTTTCGCGAATCACCCGGCCAGCTTCAGCGACGGCGATGCGGTCGAGGCGGGCTGGTGGTGTGGCAACGGTAGTCTGCCGCGCGTTGTGCAGCACCGAGACGCCCTGATCGCCCTCTACAGCGTGCCCGAGGATGACCCGCTCGGCTTCACCCATGCCTTCTTCCCGACCTATGCCTTCGACGAGCATGTGATCGAAGCTGGCTGGGCCTTTGCACGCTGTGGGGACGGCTATCTGGCGCTGACTGCCACGCCGGCCATGACGCTGCTGCGCGCCGGCCCCGATGCGGGCCGTGAGCTGCGCGCCGTGGGCCCGCGCAGCGCATGGCTGTGCCAGATGGGCCGCGCCGCGCTGGACGGCAGCTTCGACGACTTCCGCCAGGCGGTCCTCGCCCGCAGCGTGCGCGTCAACGGCCTGCAGGTGGCGTGGGACACGATTCGCGGGGAGCATCTGGCCTTTGACTGGAGCGGCCCGCTGCTCGTGGACGGCGCGGTTGAGCCGCTCACCGACTTCAAACACGTCGAGAATCCCTATGCGCTGGCCGCGTTTCCGGCTCAGAGCATGGACATCGGCTATGGGGAGGACATGCTACGACTCCATTTTGCGTAGCTGTCTGCCAGCACCTTCTCACCATCACGTTGCGCTGCCCTGAAAGTCGCCGGTGCACGTGCCAGGCATCTTGGAGAGTGCCTGGCACGTGGTCACGGTTCATTTTCATGGCTTGTTGTGCGCCGACCGGCGCATGGGCAACAGAAAGGAAACCATCATGTCGCGAGGATCCATCAGTCGGGCCTTTGTTGACGCCGACAATCCGCTCAACATGACGCGCCGCGGCCATGTGCGCGCCATGGGCTACACCGACTACGACATGGGACGCCCCATCATCGGCGTCTGCAACCCGTGGAGCGAGCTGAATCCCGGCCACTGGCACTTCAGGTCCCTGGCCGATGCTGTGAAGCGGGGGATCTGGGCGGCCGGCGGCTTCCCGCTGGAATTCCCCACCATCTCGATGTGCGAGGTGTTTCATAACATCTCCACGCTGATCTATCGCAATTTGATGGCACTCGACACCGAGGAGTTCATGGACTCGATGCCCTTCGACGGGGTCGTGCTCCTCTCGACCTGCGACAAGGATGTGCCGGCCCAATTGATGGCGTGCGCCACGGTCAACAAGCCGGCCATCATCATCACCGGCGGCACGCGGCTGGCAGGCTATTACGAGGGGCAGACGGTGGCCTGCTCGACCGATACGCAGCGCTTCGAGTGGAACTACAAGGCCGGCGTCATCGGCGAGCAGGAGCTGAAGGAAGTCGAGGAAAACGGCTTCTTCAACACGTGCGGCGCCTGCGGCGTGATGGGCACAGCCAACAGTGTGCAGTCTATGGCCGAGGCGCTGGGGATGGCGTTGCCCGGCACGGCCAGCATCCCGGCCGTCTACGCGCAGCGCATCCACGCGGCCGAGGCGACCGGCTTGAAGATCATGGAGCTGGTGGCGCGCGACATCAAACCGCGCGATATCATGACCCGGCCGGCCTTCGAGAACGCAATTCGCGTGCTGATGGCCACCGGCGCCAGCACCAATCTGGTGATCCATCTGATCGCCATCGCGCGGCGGGCCGGCGTGTATCTGACGCTTGACGATTTCGACCGGCTGAGCAAAAGCACGCCGTTCATCACCGACGTCAAGCCGTGTGGCTGCGTGACGGTCGAGGAGCTCTATCACGCCGGCGGCATCCACGCGGTGATGAAGACGCTGGCGCCGCTGCTCGACACGAGCGTGCTGACGTGCAGCGGCAAGACGCTGGCCGAAAACCTGACCACGGCCCGGGTGCGCAATCCGAACATCATCCGGCCGCTCGACCGCCCGCTTGATCCAGAGGGCGGCCTGCGCATCGTGCGCGGCTCGCTGGCACCCGACGGCGCAGTCATCAAGACCTCGGCCGGGTCGCCACACCTGCTCAAACACGTCGGCCCGGCGGCCGTGCTCACCTCGCGCAACCAGGAGGACATTGACCGGGACTTCGCACATATCACCGCCGATCACGTGATCGTCAACCGCTACATGGGGCCAGTGGGCGCGCCGGGGATGCCCGAAGTGGGCCCGGTCGGGCTGCCGCGTCACCTGCTGCGCCAGGGCGTCCGCGACATGGTGCGCGTCACCGATGCGCGCATGAGCGGCACCTCGTTCGGCACGGTCGTCCTGCACGTGGCGCCCGAGGCGGCCGTCGGCGGGCCGCTGGCGATCGTGCAGGACGGCGATCTGATCGAGCTGGACGCAGAACGGGGCGTGCTCAATCTGCTGGTGGATGCGCGCGAGATCCAGCGCCGTCTGGCCGCCTGGCAGCCGCCCGCGGCCAAATACGAAAAGGGCTATCGCGCCCTCTGGATTGACCAGGTGCTGCAGGCACCGGACGGGTGCGATTTCGAATTCTGCGTTAAGGAGAACTGGCTCTCGGAGCGAACCAGAACACGCTCCCGATAGAAGAACCGATGACAGGGCTTCCCGACCTGTTGCGTTTTCAAAATGGCGAGATCGTGCAGCGCGCGGCGGATTGGCCGCGGCGCCGGCAGGAGCTGCTCGAGGCAATCGTGCCGCTGGAATACGGCGGGATGCCGCCGGCGCCACGCGGCACGCGCGCCGAGACGCTGCACGCCTGTCCCACGCGCCATCTCGCAGGCGGACGCTTCATCACCTGTCGAGTCATGGCCGAGTACGAACGTCCGTTCACCTTCCTGCTCTATCTGCTCGTGCCGCCGGGAGCCGGCCCCTTCCCGGTCATTCTCAACGGCGATGCCTGCTGGGGCTATGTGACGGACGAGATCGCGGCGGCGGTGCTGCGCCGGGGCAACATTCTGGCGCAGTTCAACCGGGTCGAGATCGCTGCCGACATGCGCGAGGCGGGCCGGGATGCCGGCCTCTACCCGTACCACCCCGCTGCGACCTACGGCGCGCTGGCGGCGTGGGCCTGGGGCTACCATCGCTGCGTGGATGCGCTGGCCCACTTCGACTGCGTGGACATGGCGCGCATTGCGGTCGTCGGCCATTCGCGCGGCGGCAAGGCCAGCCTGCTGGCCGGCGCCACCGATGAACGGATCGCCCTCACCGCGGCCAATGATTCCGGCTGTGCCGGCGCGGGCTGCTATCGGCACCAGGGGCCAGGCTCTGAGACGCTGGCCGACATCGTGGGGCGTTTTCCGTATTGGTTCGGCCCGCAGCTGGCTGCTTACATCGGCCGAGAGGCGGAGCTGCCGTTCGATCAGCATTTCCTCAAGGCGGCGGTCGCACCGCGACGGCTGCTCACCACCGAGGCGCTCGGCGACCTGTGGGCAAACCCATCGGGCACCTGGCTGACCCACGAAGCAGCGCGCCAGGTCTATCGGTTTCTGGGAGTCGAGGAGCGCATCGGCATCTGGTATCGCGAGGGCGGCCATGGGCATGGCCAGGCCGATTGGGAAGCGCTGCTCGACTTCATGGACTGGCAGTTTCGGGGCCATCCGCCGGTCTTACGTTACGATCTGAACCCATTCCCCGCAGCCTGATCTGCGACTGTTCAAAGCGGAAGCCGCTGGGGACTTCCGCGACCTCTACACGATGACGGCGCCGGGCTTTGCGCGCGTCGAAATCTGGCGCGCATTTGCGCCGGACCTGCCTCCGCTGCCCGCGCTGGTCTCGAATCTGATCTACTTCGACGCGTAGTCAGATCGAGCCGGAGCAAAAACGGGCCCCCTTCGTAATCTGTTTTGTAATGTTCGCCTATATAATGAATATGGAGTGTTTCCAATTAAGTAAGTGTTTCGGAAGCAGTAACCTGAATATCCCAAGTGTGCTGCCTCGTTGGGCATTGTATGTTGGGTTCTTCTTATTAGCTGAGCAGTGAGGTGTTGGAATGGCCTTCTTGCATATCTCCCCGCCGTTTTCGCGTGCGCTTGGGCTGGCAGTTATCGGACTAATTCTGGTGTCGTTGTGGATTGGCCTGAGCGTGCCGACATCATATGCCATCCTCATCGGCGACCACGAGATCAGTTTTGTGACCGTCGAATACAATACGCCGGTCAGTGGCCAGTCCACCTGGTACTACCGGGTGGTTTCGGGCGGCTCGTCCGCCATCAGCCACGTCGTTTTCGGCGTGGGCACCTGTGCGACGATCCTGGATGCCGGCACCTGGGATGGTCAGAACACGAGCAGTCGCGTTTCGGGCGGCGACAATCCGGACCTGGCGGATTCGTTGGGCACACCGCGCTTGGATTCGACGACCGGTTTGTCTGGCATTAAGTTCGATCAGGGCTTCGCAGAACGCGAGACCCGTTATTACTACTTTACGCTAGACGGCAATTATGCGGCTGCCAGCGTCTCCGTTGCAGTCAAGAGCGGTCCCGCTTATCAGACCGGCACGGTGACCGGCGCGAGCCCAACATGTTCGGGAGAGACAGCCACGCCGACGGCGACATCTACAGCGACCCGCACTGCAACGCCAACCCGTACTACGACGCCTGCCGGCTTCTGCCCGGCGGGCCTGCTCGCCAACCCGAGCTTTGAAATCGTGAATTCCAGCGGCTTCCCGACCGGATGGACGCTGGAGAGCGGTTCTGCCTCGACCACTGATTACCTGCCGAACGAGCCGGACGGCGCGCGCATCGGCTGGGTGCGCTACAACAACGGCCAGGTCGGCGTCCTGTCGCAGCAGATCGCAGTCACACCCGCCACCATCTACAGCATGACCTTCTATGCCGGCTCGCACAATCCGAGCTCGGCGACAACGATCGCGATCCGGTTTTACAACTCATCGGGCGCACAGGTCGGAACGGCGGCAATTTACACGGTGATCTATGACATGGAGAGCAGCGGCCCGAACCCGAGCCTGGGCGGGCCGTATACGCTCAGCGCGACCGCGCCGAGCGATGCCGCAACGATGAAGGTTATCCTGCGTGATGCCGACTCGTCGGGGAACGCCTATACCAAGGCCGATGCGATGTGCCTTGTCACAACGGGAAGCGCGCCGACGCCGACCCCGACGGCCACTGCCACCGCAACGGCCACCCGTACGCCGACAAAGACCCCAACGGCCACCCAGACAGCGACGGCGACGGCCACCGCCACCGCAACGGCCACCCGTACGCCGACAAAGACCCCAACGGCCATCCAGACGGCGACGGCGACACATACGCCCACCAAAACACCGACGGCGACGGCCACCGCCACTGCAACAGCCACCCATACCCCAACAAAAACGCCCACACCGACGCAGACTGCCACCCCGACACACACGCCGACCGCGACCGCCAATCCGCCGCACCTGGTCACAAACAAGCAGGCGACGCCGCTGGCAGCCTGCCAGAAGGCCGAAGTGCGCCTCCAGGTGTCGGGCGCCGGCAGCGCGCAGATCGAACGCCGTCCGCTGGAAGTGATGCTGGTGCTCGATCGTTCCGGCTCGATGGGCGAGGACGGCGGGGCACCGCTGGCTGCCCTCAAGACGGCCGCCAAGCTGCTGGTGGACCAGCTGGACCCGACCCTGGATCGGGTGGGGCTAACTTCCTACTCCACGACGGCGACGCTGAACAATGCCCTCACGTCGGATTTCGCGTCTGTAAAAACGGCCATTGATAGGCTCACCGCCAGCGGCTACACCAACATCGGCGGCGGTGTGCTCGTCGGCCAGACGGAGCTGGCCGCGCATGGTCGAGCTAACGTGCCGCGCGTGCTGGTGGTGATGTCGGACGGCGTAGCGAACCGGAGCGCCAGTGGCACCTCCTGCACCACCTGGCCCACTTCACCCAACACGTGCACCAACGACGCGATCGCGCAGGCAGCCGCCGCCAAAAACGCCGGCACAGTGGTGTACACCATCGGCCTCAACTTCGATGGCATCGAGGCTTCCTACCCCGGCGCGGGCGTCCTGGCGCGCCAGGTGCTGCAAAGCATGGCCTCCAGCCCAACGAACTACTATGAGTCGCCGACGCCGTCTGAACTCAACGGCATCTTCGCGCAGATCGCACAGATCATCACGCATGTTGCCGCCACCAACGTGGTGGTGACCGACATCCTGCCGCCCGGCGTCCACTACGTGCCCGGTTCCGCTATGCCCGAGCCGTCGAGCATTTCCGGCCAGACCCTCATCTGGAACCTGGGCATCATCGGCATCACCCAGACGCACACCATCACCTTCCAGGTCAGCCTGGACTCGCCCGCGCCGGATCAACTGGTGGATGTCTACCCTGACTCGCGCGTGGATTATGTAGACCATCAGGGCCAGGCAGCCTCGGTGCCGTTCCCGGAGACCCGCGTGACGGTGTCGGCCTGCCCGATCCCGGATTATGAAATCAGCAAGACGCTGCTGAGCGCCAACCCGGCCATGGTCGGCTGGGAAATCTCATACAGCATTCGGATCACCAACACCGGCCAGACGACCCTCACCACGCTGCCGCTGGAAGACACTTATGATCCGGCAAAGCTCCAGTTCCTGAGCGCCGCGCCCGCCCCCGATGATGCGCTGGACGACGGCGTGCTCAACTGGAGCGACCTGACCGGCGCCGCGCCGGGAGGGTTCGACGTCGATCTGGCGCCCGGCCAGGCCTTCGAGGTCCAGGTGCGCTTCCTGGCAAAGGCGTCAACCATGTCGGGGCTGGCCGCAGCCAACGCCGGCGGCCGGAGCCCGTTCGTCGTGCTCTGTCCCATCGGCACACCGAACCTGGCAGCGGCGAGCGGAGTGCTGGACGAGACCGGCGCGACGCTGCCGCCCAAACAGGATGTGGCGTGCGTGGACATTCAGCCGCGGCCGGGTGCGATCGGCGACTACGTG
>Ga0116210_1000820_pt1 | contig 27565 bp, 24 predicted proteins | sample TshhotsprinmetaG_FD_94483 | JGI IMG/M metagenome (GOLD analysis project Ga0116210, IMG submission 94483) | Hot spring microbial communities from South Africa to study Microbial Dark Matter (Phase II) - Tshipise hot spring metaG | ecosystem: Environmental > Aquatic > Thermal springs > Hot... | reverse complement strand
GTGAAGACCACCCCAGGCGATCATAGCCAGGTGTGCGCCGTGCCAGAATCCGCTGGCCAGCATGGTAAGCAACGGCGGCAAGAGGACAGCCGGCATGACCCAGCGGTGTTGAAGTAGCCAGCGCGGTTTCAACGCCGATCGAGTGAGCACGATCACTCCTCTATGATGCGATAGTCGGTCATTCGTTGCTCTTTACGGCCTGAACGATGTCGGCCACATGTTGCGGGGTAGAGCCACAACAGCCTCCAACGATGCGCGCTCCAGCTTCGATGTATTGTTTGGCGAAGGCGCCCATTTCCTCCGGAGTCACCTTGTATACGGCCTGGTTATCCGGCCCCATTTCGGGCAGGCCGGCGTTTGGCTTGGCCCACAGGATGGCCTCGGGGGCCGCAGTATGGTATTCTCGGATCACAGCCTCCATGTTCTCCAGAGTGGTCCCGCAGTTGGCGCCAATGACGTCGACTCCCAATGGCAGAAATGTTGAGATAACTTGCGACGGTTTGACGCCCATCATGGTGCGTGTCCCTCGATCGTAGCTAAAGGAGACGACAACCGGTAGGTCGGTAACCCGGCGCACTCCTTCAAGGGCGGCTCGCGCTTCTTCGAGGGCAAACATGGTTTCGATGACCAGCAAGTCTACGCCTCCTTCGACGAGACCCTTGGTCTGTTCCTGGTAGGCCGCAGCAGCTTCTTCGGGGGTGAGGGGGCCGTAGGGTTTGAGGAGCAGGCCGGTCGGTCCGAGGGAACCGGCGACGAGAACGGCGGGGCGTTGGGAGGCGGCTTGGCGAGCCAGTTCTGCAGCTCGGCGGTTGAGTTCGATGATGTTCTCCGCCAGCGTGGACTCGCGCAGGCGCAGGCGCGTTCCGCCGAAGGTGCAGGTGAGGATAATGTCGGCGCCGGCCTCGACAAAAGAGGCCGCTAGGGAGCGAATGGCTTCTGGCCGTTCAAATACCCAGACTTCGGGGGGCAAGCCCGGAGGTAGACCCATGCGCTGCAGGTTGGTGCCAGTGGCGCCATCGGCAACGAGCAGATCGCCACGGTGAATACGTTCGAGGAATCGGGTCATGGGGTTCTCCAGAGACGTGATGGGAAACAGTATACCAAAGTTGCACGGGAAATTCAGCGCGAAATTGGTGAAGGATGGAGGGCAAAGAGAAGTCAAAAGAAACTTGACGGGTATGGTTTCTCCATATAAAATCAGCGTCCGCCAGGAGTATGAGGGTGGGCATGTTGCGCCTACCGGCGGTTTCGTCGCTCTTCGTGCTCCAGCAGTTGTGACAACCGAGTCATCCTATTTTCTATCCGGGAGGATCGTAGTATGCAGATTTGGTATGCGCTTGAAGAGGCCGGTGAGGTCATGGGCCGCGCTCCCATTCCTTTGGTTTGGTGGCTTGGGCCGCTGATGGCTCTGCTGGCGTTGGCCGTTGCGTTTCTGGTGTACCGGCGCCTATTGAGCCTGAGTGAGGGAACAGAGCGAATGCAGGAAATTGCTCAAGCGGTTCGCGAAGGCGCCATGGCGTATTTGCGGCGTCAGTACCGCGTGGTGGCTGTGGTCTTTGCCATCTTGTTTGCCATCTTTCTCGTTCTGTCGTGGTTTGATCTGCAGAACCCGATTGTGCCATATGCCTTTTTGACCGGTGGGTTGTTTTCTGGGTTGTGTGGGTACATTGGGATGAGAACAGCAACCAACGCTTCGGCGCGCACAGCGTTTGCAGCCACCAAGAGCCTGAACAGCGCTTTGCAGGTGGCGTTGCGCGGCGGCGCAGTGATGGGATTGGTGGTGGTCGGGTTTGCTCTGTTGGATATTGCGGTTTGGTTCCTCATCCTGTATTACGTTTTTCCTGTTCTTTTCCCTGAGAGCTTCATCAGTCTGGCCGCTAATCCGCTGCCGCAGATCACGGCAGTGATGCTCAGTTTCGGTATGGGGGCTTCTACTCAGGCGCTGTTTGCCCGCGTGGGGGGTGGTATTTATACTAAGGCGGCTGACGTGGGTGCCGACCTGGTTGGTAAGGTGGAGGCCGGCATCCCGGAGGACGATCCGCGCAACCCGGCTACTATTGCCGATAACGTGGGCGACAACGTGGGCGATGTGGCCGGAATGGGCGCCGATTTGTATGAGTCGTATGCCGGCTCGATCTTGGCGACCAGCGCCTTGGGGGTGGCGGCGGTCAAATTCTTGAGGCCGGAGACGCTGGGCGGCAAGTCGTTGCTGGAGATGGGGTTGATCTATATCACGGCGCCGATCGTGATCGCCGCTGTGGGCATTTTGCTGTCGATTTTGGCTGTTTTCCTGGTTCGGGCGCGCGAGGAGGCCGATCAGGGTGAGTTAATTGCCGCCCTAGGTCGCGGTTTGTATGTGAGTTCGGCCGGCATCGCTTTGTTGTCGCTGCCGATCTTTCTCTGGTTAGGCATTCCCAATCCCTATTCTCTGTGGGTGGTGGTGTTGGCGGGCTTGGCGGTAGGCCTGGCGGTGGGGAAGTTTACCGAGTATTACACCTCTCATGCCTTCCGTCCGACCCGCACAATCGCCTATCATGCCAGCACCAGCACGGCCACGGCCTTGATCGAGGGGCTAGCAGTGGGCATGCGCTCCGGCGGGTTGCCTGTGGCGGCCATTGCCCTAGGGATTGTGATCAGTTTCTATGTTTCGGACGGTGTAGACAATATTTTGCTGGGCTTGTATGGGGTAGGGTTGGCCGCGGTCAGCATGCTCTCCACCTTAGGGTTCACGCTAGCGACCGATGCCTACGGCCCGATCGCCGATAACGCCGGCGGCAACGCCCAGATGTCTCAGCTCGATCCGATCGTGCGCCATCGCACCGATGAGCTGGATGCAGTGGGCAATACCACAGCTGCTGTGGGCAAGGGGTTTGCTATCGGGTCGGCAGCGCTGACGGCCATGGCCTTGCTGGCAGCCTATTTGGAGGAGATCCGCTTGGTGTTGCATGAGTTGCGCCGCGTGGAGGTGATTCTGGTGGATGGGCAGATGGTGAAGGTGGTCGAGATGACCATTGATGATTTCATGCGTTTCTACAACGTTTCTCTGCTCAACCCGGCGGTGTTGGTAGGAATCTTCGCCGGCGTGGCGACGACCTTCTATTTCTCGGCCATGGCGATGAGCGCTGTGGGGCGCGCTGCCCGGGGCATGGTGGAGGAAGTGCGCCGGCAATTCCGCGAGATTGTGGGACTCTTGGAAGGCAAGGCACGCCCGGATTATGCACGCTGTGTCTCGATTAGCACAGCGGCAGCTCAACGAGAGATGGTCGGGCCGGCGATGATCGCCATTCTTGTGCCGGTAGTGATCGGCGTCTTGTTTGGTGTAGCTGGGGTGTTGGGTTTGTTGGCCGGCGGTTTAGCCACTGGCTTTTCGCTGGCCATCATGATGGCCAACGCCGGTGGCGCTTGGGACAACGCTAAGAAGTACATCGAAGGTGGGGAATATGGCGGCAAGGGTTCTAGTGCCCACAAGGCAGCGGTGGTGGGAGATACAGTAGGCGATCCGTTTAAGGATACCGCCGGTCCATCGCTCAACATTTTGATCAAGCTGATGTCCATGGTCTCGGTGGTGTTTGCTGGCTTGATCGTGGCCTTTGATAACGGCAAAGGGCTGCTCTCGCTGTTGCTGGGCCAATAACTGCTACGATGAGCAACGAGCGCCCCGAAGAGCTGGCAAGGCTCTTCGGGGCGCCTTGATTTTCGGGTGGGGAGAGACTCTGGCCGGCGAAGGTTGCAGAGAGGTTCAGATGGGCATCGAAGCCGTCAGACCGTTTCCCGTCGATTGGCCAGGTGTTCAATGATCAGCACGACGATCACGCCAACGATCATCAGCAGCACGGCTAGGATTACCCCACCGTTCCAGGCGGCCGGCAGGATGTTGATCTCGCGCACCATCGCCCCCGTTGGTTCGATGATCTTCCAGGGCCACACTTTGCGCAGCGAGCCGAGCATGAAACCGGTTAGGATGGCCACCATCAAATCGTGGTTTTTGTTCAACATCCAGCGCAACACACGAACAAAGACCAGCAGCCCAACCACCGCGCCCGCAGCTACCAGGATCAAAGGCAGCAGGTCGAAGCTTTTCACAGCGCCCAGGATGTAGCGGTATTTGCCGAGCAACACCAAGATAAAAGCGCCAGAAATGCCCGGCAGGATCATGGCGCAGATAGCCAGCGCGCCGCTCAAAAAGAGGAGCAGCGACGTGTGGGGGGTTTCGGCCGGTGTGAGACCTACCAAGATATAAGCTCCGACCGCGCTCAGCACGGCGGCGGTCAGGTTAAGCATGTTCCAAACCCGAACTCGCCGGCGTACTACCAAAATGGACGCCCCGACCAGGCCGAAGAAAAAGGCCCACACGAACTGCGGTTCGTTTTCCAACGCCCAGTGCAACACTTGGGAAAGGGATAGGATGGCTGCGCCGATGCCGCTCAGCAGCGCCAGCAAGAATTTCCAGGGGAAATCGGCAAAGGCGGCGCGCCATTGGCCGCTGAGCAGGCGTCGCACGAAAGTCAGGTTGACGGCATGGATAGCGTCGAGCAATTCTTCATAAATGCCGAGGATAAAGGCCATCGTTCCACCGGAAACGCCCGGAATAATATCCGCTGTGCCCATGGCAAAGCCGCGCGCAGCAATCCAGAGATAGTCGACCCAGGTGCGTGATAGAGGTTTCATTTACAAGCCTTAAGGGGAGAATAGCGGCAGGATTATACCCGCTTTTTTGTGGAGAAGACGCAAGGTTGGCAACCCTCACAAGGCGCGTTCTAGGATTTCGCGGATTTCGGCGGCGCTCAGCGGCAGCGGGTTGCCCTTCATGCTGCTGGCCCGCTGGGCTTGTTCGACCAGGATCGGGAAATCTTGCGGGGTGACGCCGTAGGTTGCCAGGCGGGGGATGGCCAGGGTTTCGACGGTGTCGCGCAACCAATCGAGCAGACTCTGGGGGCCGCGGTAATCCTCCCCCAAGAGCAAGCGCCCGGCCTCATCGTATCGGGCCAGCGCTTCGTGATCAGGACCTCGAGCCTGCAACGCCCGAAGATTCATTTCCACCACCTCGGGCAGCAAGCGGGCACACAGGGCGCCGTGGTGGGCTTGGGGGTAGCGCCCTCCCAGGGGGCCGGCCAAGCCGTGCACGGCACCCAAGCGGGCGTTGGCCAGGGCCAAACCACCACACAGCGCAGCCAGCGACATGTCGTAGCGCGCTTCTCGATCGGCGCCATTCTCGTAGGCACGGCGCAGCGAACGGCCGGCACGACGCAACCCTTCGCGGCAGATGGCATCGGTCAGTGGATTGGGAGCGTTGGAAACGAATGGCTCCAGGCACTGGGTGAGCGCATCTAGGCCGGTGTAGGCGGTGATGTCAGGGGGCAGGGAATAGGTTAGCTCGGGATCGACCACAGCCAAGCGTGGCAGCATCAGCGGGCTGCGCAGGCTGACCTTAATCCGATGCTCGGGAACGGCGATCACAGCGTTGCGAGTGACTTCAGCGCCGGTGCCGGCGGTGGTGGGGATGGCAATGCAGGGGAGCGGGGGGTGTTCCAGGGGCCGGCCCCGTCCGACCACTTCTAGATAATCGAGCGGGTCGCCGGGGTTGAGAGCCAGCGCTGCAACCGCCTTGGCGGTGTCGAGCGCCGATCCACCGCCGATCCCGATCACGAGGTCGCAATCGCTTTCGAGCAGGTTTCGTGTAGCCGAGAGAACAGTGGAGACATCTGGCTCCTTGGTCACGGCAAAAGGGATCGCTTCCAAGCCATGTCGGGCCAGCTTCTCGAGCAGCGGGGCTGCGCGCTCCAACAATCCACTCACCACGAATGCCCGACGCCCAAGCAAGGCCGCCAGCTTGGGGACCTCGGCGCAGGTTCCAGGTCCGAACAGGATGCGATTGGCAGTAGCAAATTCAAAACGCATGGTTGGGTTTGGTTGCGAAGATCGTCAAGATCGCTGTTGGGCGAGAAGCCATTGCGCACGCCAACCGGCGATGGCCGGCAAGACAGGTGGGCTATGCGATCGGCGTGTTACCATCCCTCATCGGCTGGGAAGAGATTGGCATATACTACCCGCGTACGTGGCTCGGCCATCATCGGCTCAGCCAGTTCGCGCCACTTGTTGTAGTGTGCCGTCTCGCGGTGTTTGGCAGGGTCTTCGGGAGTGCGATAGACTTCTACCAACACGAAGCGCGTGGGATCATCGGTCTGTTGGATCACATCGAAGCGAGCAATCCCAGGTTCCTGCACGCTGTTGCGGGCGTTTTCGATGGTGATCTCCTTGAAGGCTTCCACAAATTCCGGTTTGACGTGGACATGGACATGAACAATGTACATTTGGGACCTCCGGTCGTCGGATTGTGGTTTACGGGAAATCCAGGCATCAATATGCCCCTCCTTGGTAAAGCGCTGGATCGGTCGGCGTTTTGCCAGAAGGGTCATGGATGTACACCCAATCGCCTAGGCGGGCCCACTCGAATAGCCAGCGGGCATCGCCGATGGAGAGGTTGACGCAGCCGTGGGACTGAGGGAAGCCGAAGCGCGTCCGCCAGTAGGCGCCGTGCAGGGCACGGGGGCCGTCAAAGTACATGGTGTAGGGCACATCTTCTAGGTAGTAAAAGTCACTGGGGTCGTTGTTGCGCATGGTTTCGCGCTCTTTTTTCTCATAAATTTGAAACAACCCTGGGCGGGTCCAGAATGGCTCGGCGCCCGAGGCGATCAGTGTGGCAAAGATCAGGCGCCCGCCTTCGTAGACGGCCAACACTTGCTCTTTCAGGTTCACCTCGATCCAACGATCGGTGTCCACGCCTTCGGGGGGCGTGGGGTGGGGCGTCACCAGGCCCACTTTGCGATCCTCCACCCACTCTTCGGGGCCGATTCGGTACCACTCCATCCCATCGGCAATTTGGATGGCGTATCCCTGCACCACGCTTTCCGGCGGCAGCCAACGACCGGTCTCCGGCGAGAAGTAGCCCGGCGCGGCCTTGACCGGGATCTGCTCGATGGTCCAACCGAAGGCATTGCGGGGCGTCTCGTGGAAGAGCAGGCCTTGGAAGGCGGGGATGACGCCGACGCGCGCACCCTTGCCCGGGATCCAGTAGCCCGATTGGGTTTGGTAGTATACGCCGCGGCCGGTGTCTACCCGATCGCGATAGGAGATGTAGGAGAAGCCAGAAGGGAAGAGCAGGGCGGGGGTGGATTTGGCCTGGGCGTCGGCCAAGGTGGAATAGAGCGGGATCGTGTCTTGGTCGAGGCGGAAGTAGCGGTAGGGGATTTCTCGGAGGGATGGATCGGGAAGCGAGGCGGGTAAGGGGCGCAGGGGAAGGGTCAATCCGAGGCGAGCCAGTTCGGTCAGGTAGACGGATGGGCCGAGGGGTAGGCAGTCATCGGGGGCGATCAGGTAAGCATCGGGAGCGCATACTACAGCACCGCCGGCCGGCTCCTCGGGGAAGGAGGCTTGCCGCTGCTGGGCCGGCCAGGAGAATCCGCCGATCAGCAGGAATGCAATCAGTAAAGCGTTGCTAAACCACCAGTTATTCATCATGACACGTGTAGCGATTTAATTATAGCATGAGCGGACTTTACGGTTCTGTTTGGAGAGGCTTTCTGCGAGTAACTGCAACTTGACATAATTGGTAGCGTGTTCTAAAATAACGGCATTCCATTCCTAGCCACCCATCAACGCTGATGCGTGGCGCGAACTCCTGTAAGGAGGGCAGCTTTGGCCAAGTCTCGAACCCAACAAATGGTTGAACGCCTGCGCGAATTGCAGGCTTCTTCTCCCGATATTGAGGCCTCCGCTGTGGTTAGCGTGGATGGCCTGAGTATTGCCTCGGCATTGCCCCAAGGTGTGGAAGAGGATCGCGTGTCGGCGATGTCGGCGGCCATGCTTTCCCTGGGTGAGCGCATTGCAAGCGAGTTGGGCCGCGGTTCGCTCGAGCAGGTGTACATCAAGGGCGAAAAGGGATACGTGGTCCTGATGTCGGTCGGGCAGGATGCTGTGTTGACCGCCCTGGCCCGAGAGCAGGCCAAATTGGGCCTGCTCTTTTTGGATATGCGTCGCGCTGCGGAAGATTTGGCAAAACTGATCTAGTGGAGATGGTGATGTCCCCTGTTCAAAAAAGTGGCTTAATGTATCCAAACAAGTTTGGTCGCATCATGCTGCGCGCGCTCGAAGAGGTGATGGGCCGCAACGGTCTGCATGCTATCCTCAACCTAGCCGGTTTGAGTCACTATATCGAGAATCCCTTCCCGGACAACCTAGAGCGAGGATTTGACTTTGCAGAAGTGGCGGCGATCAACATGGCCCTGGAAGAGATGTACGGCCCGCGCGGTGGACGCGGTCTTGCCTTGCGTGTGGGGCGTGCCATCTTTGCAGACGGCTTGCGAAACTTCGGCGCGCTGGCCGGCGTGGGTGACCTAGCGTTCAAAGTGTTGCCTCTGCAGGCCAAATTGCGCATCGGCCTGCCGGCGGAAGCCAAGATTTTCTCGCAAATCAGCGATCAGTACAGCACGGTGGAAGAGCGCGAAAACGAATTTGTGTACACGATCCACAAGTGCTCAGAATGTTACGGTCGCCATGGCCTGGATAAGCCGGTGTGTTTCATTGCCGTTGGGCTCTTGCAGGAGAGCCTAAAGTGGGTCTCTGGCGGCAGTGAGTTTCGGGTGAACGAATCCAAGTGTATAGCGATGGGTGATCCGGTCTGCGAGTTCATCATCCAAAAGGAACCGATCTCCTGAGCGGGGTGGATATGGCCAACGTACGCTATAAACTCCTGATTGTCGAAGATGATGTGGATGTGGCCGAAATGATCACGGCCTACTTCCGTGCCCAGGGCTATGAGGTGATGACCGTCAACTGGGGCGAGGATGGTGTTCGGGCGTGTCAGACCTTTCATCCCGATCTGGCGATCCTGGATATCCGCTTGCCCGACATTGACGGTTATGAAGTGGCTCGGCGTCTGCGTGGCGATCGACGCACCGCTCACGTGCCGATCATCTTTTTGACCGAAAAGCGTGAGCGCGCCGATAAGCTGCAAGGCCTGGAACTAGGCGCCGATGATTACATCACCAAGCCGTTTGATATTCAGGAGTTGCGTTTGCGTGTGCGGAACGCTTTGCAGCGCATCAGCCAGGGATCGCTGACCAACCCGATCAGCGGTTTGCCGGAGGGCCGCTTGGTCGACGAACATCTTGGGTCAGTCTTGCAAACCGACCGAGTCGGTTTGCTTTTGGTTTCGCTGGAAAATCTGGACGCTTTCCGCGAGATGTATGGCTTTGTCGCCTCCGACGATGTGCTGCGCGCGTTCAGCGTGATCATTCAGAACACGATGAACGAATTGGGCATCCCTGACCACTTCTTGGGGCATCTGGGTCCTGCTGATTTTGTTTTGACCGTGCCCTCGGCCAATGTGAGCCTGTTGCATGAACGATTGCAGAGCCGCTTGACCCAATCGCTCGATTACTTCTATCCCTTGAAGGATCGCGAGCAGATGCTCAATCGCCCGGATCGGTTAGCTGTGCGCATCGTGGAGATCAACCCCCTTCGCGGTCGCTTCTCTGGCGTGGATCAGCTCAAAGTAGAACTGTTGCGCATCCGACATTGACGTGAGTATTGTTGTGGTTCTTCCTACATATAATGAAGCGGAGAACCTGGCGGATTTGGTCTCCGCTCTTTTTTCGCTTCCTTTGGAACTCCAGGTGTTGATCGTGGACGACAACAGTCCTGACGGTACTGGTCAGATCGCCGATGAGCTGGCCGGCCGTTTTGCGGGGCGGGTGTATGTCCATCATCGGCCGCACAAAGAGGGCTTGCGGGCCGCCTACCTGGAAGGATTTGCTCGGGCGCTTGCCCTGCCGGCCCGGGCCATCGTTCAGATGGACGCCGATTTCTCGCACGACCCGGCGGTGTTGCCGGTGATGTTCGACCGCCTAGACGCGTGCGATGTAGTGTTTGGCTCGCGCTACGTGGACGGCGGGTCGGTGGATCGGGAGTGGCCGCTGTGGCGACGCGGGTTGAGCGCGTTCGGAAATTTTTACGCGCGCACCATCTTAGGCCTGCCGTTGCGCGATGTGACGACCGGCTATCGGATGTGGCGTCGCAGTGCCCTGGCCGGCCTGCCGCTGGATCGCATTCGCTCCAACGGCTACGTCTTCTTGGTTGAGATGGCGTATCTTGCCTATTGCCTGGGGTATCGAATGGAAGAGACGCCGATCTATTTCGCTGAGCGCAAGCGCGGGGCGTCGAAGATGTCGTTGCGCATTCAGATGGAAGCAGCGCTGCGCGTGTGGCAGGTGTGGTGGCGATGTCGAGATTTGCGTCGTTGGCGGGGCGTGGAAGGCGAGCGATGGCGCCCGGGCTAGCTGCGCCGGCCGGGGGCGCGTTGGGCTGCATATCGTTCGGCCAGGGCGCCCCATTCCTCGATCGAGAGCGTTTCTGCGCGACGAGTCGGATCAATGCCTGCTTGGTGGAGCAGGGCTTCCACGGCGGCCGGCGCTAAGCCCAGGTGGTGGGCCAGAGCGTTGCGCAGTTGCTTGCGCTTCTGACCGAAGCCGGCTCGCGCTAGGGTGAAGAAGGCCTCCAGGTGTCCCCAGGGGATGCGCGGCGTCGGTCGTAAATCTATGCGCACGATGGCCGAGTCCACCTTGGGGCGCGGGTAGAAGGCGCCAGCCGGCAGGGTGGCGATCAGGCGCGGCGAGCCATATACTTGTACTGAGAGGGCGAGCAAGCTCAGATCGCCGGGGCCGGCGCACAATCGCTCGGCCACCTCCTTCTGAACCGTCAGCACCAAGCGGCGCGGTTGAGGGCGGGCTTCCAGCAGGTGGCGGAGCAAGGCGGAAGTGAGGTAGTAGGGGATGTTGGCCACTACCAGATAGTCGGCATGGTCCACGATCTGGCCGATGGATAGGTCGAGGATATCGCTACACAGGACAGTGACGTTCGTGTAGCCAGATAGAACCGAATCTAGGATCGGGAGCAAGGAAGAATCGATCTCCACAGCAATCACCCGCCGGGCGGCGCGCGCTAGATAGCGCGTTAACGCTCCCAAGCCGGGGCCGATCTCCAGCACGGTGTCGTCGGGCAGAATCTCGGCGGCGGCGACGATCCGCTCCAAAGCGCTTGGATCATGCAGAAAGTTTTGGCCCAGCGAGCGCCGAGGGCGCAGGCCATATTGACGGAGCAGCTCGGCTGGGTGAAGGGGCGACAGGGGCGGTGGAAAACGCGCGGTCATGTGGCCAGGTCTCTCGAAAGGGATGGAAGCAAAGCCAGTTCCTTTTGGGGTTATCGCAGGAACCAGGGGATCACTGCCGGCTCCGGCGGCAGGAAATACACCGTCACCCAGCTGCTCCAGGGCACATAGTTCTCGTCGCTGTATCCCAGGTCGATCCATGGCTTGCCCTTGCACCCTGGACAGACATCGGCAATCACGCCGATGCCGTAGCCGGGCACGTACACCCGCACGCCCTTGAGCGCCAAATACCATTCCAAGTTTACCGCCACCACGCCGTGTTGCACTCGCATGCCGCTGGCCGTGCCGTAGGAGCAGCCGCTGATGCCCGAGCGGCAGGGGGAATATGAGGTAGCATACATCTCCTTGGCCGCCCAGAAGGAGCTGAGCACCTGACGCGACCGCGCCGGGCGGAGGGTGACTTCGCTCTCGGTCAGGCGGGCGATCTCAACGCCGTCGTGGTAGCGGATTCGGGTGCGGCGCAGGATCACCCCCACCTCGCCTGGGTCGATCACCTCTTGGGCCGGCGGTGTCAGTTTGGAGCTGACGATGCGTTCGGTCTGGATCGGCAGGAAGACGTACTCGCTCTCGATGGATTCGCTCACCCGAATCAGGCGTACCTGCCCATCGGCGGGGAGCGGTTCGTCCTCCGACGGAACGGCGTGATCGGCCCCGATCAGCGGGATCCCGGCCTCGGCCAGCGCCTGCCCCACGGTGGAGGCTGCGGTGCGGATGCGCAGGGTCCGCGGGCCGGCATGGAGTACCAGCTCGCGCCCAGGGGTAATGGTGATGGTCATGCCAGGGGTGAGGGGCGTTTCGGGGGGCGGTTCGACGCGGTCGCCAAGGTAGAGTTCGATGCCTAGCGAGCGCAAGGCTTCGCCCACCGTGGCGGCAGCCGTGGTGAGGGGAAACGTTTGGGATGGGGTGACGATCTGGATCGGCCGCGCCCGCTGCAGGTCCAGGATGAGAGGCGCTTGGGAGGGGAGGGGGACGTCGATCGGGACGGGAGATCCGTTTAGGAGGAGGCGGTCGTCTAGCGAATAGGGGATTCCTGCCTGGGCGAGGAGGTGGGCCGGGGTCAGGTCGCTCGCGGCGAGGTGGTGCACTGTTCCGTCTACCACCACCTGAAGGCGTGGCGCCGGCGCAGGCGAGCAGGCCGCCAGCAGGGCGAGTAGAAACAGCAACACAGGCTTCATAATGTGTATTGTAATGTAAGTGGGCGTTAGCCGTCGGAACGTTCTTCGCGCAGTTCGCCACGGCGGTAGCTGCCCAACACGCGCAGCATAGGGGCGTATTCGGCCAGGTTTTCTAGGGCGCGAGCGACATGGGGCTGGTGGGCGGCACCCAGGAAGTCCACGTAGAACAGGTATTCCCAGGGTTTGCCGGGGATGGGGCGAGATTCGATCTTGGTCAGGTCAATGTCGCGCAGGGCGAAGACGCTCAGGGCTTTGAACAGGGAGCCAGGCTGGTTTTTGAGGGTGAAGACGATGGAGGTTTTGGCGTCCCCTTGGGGTTGGACCGGCTGGGGTCCGATGACCAGGAAGCGGGTGTAGTTTTGGGGGTTGTCTTCGATGCCTTCTTCGAGGATGTGCATTTGGTAGCGTTCGGCAGCACGGCGCGAAGCGATGGCGGCGATGTCGCGCCAGCCGTTTTCGCGCAGGAGTTTGACGCTGCCGGCGGTGTCGTAGACGGCTTGGGTTTGGAAGCCGTGACGGCGCAGGTAGCCGGCGCATTGTTCGAGGGCTTGGGGATGGCTGATCACGGTGCGGATGTTCTCTTTGCGGGCGCCAGGCCAGACGATCAGGCAGTGACGCACCCGTAGCAGGTGTTCGCCGATGATGTGCAGGGAGTGGCGCAGCAGGAGGTCGTAGTTTTGGTGGATGCTGCCGGCCAGGGAGTTTTCGATCGGGATCAGGCCGGCTTCGACTTGGCCGCGGGTGACGGCTTCGAAGACGGCCGCAAAGGTTTCACAGGGCAGGGTGGAGACGTCGCCGAAGTGTTCGAGCGCAGCTTGTTCGCTATAGGCGCCGGGTTCTCCTTGAAAAGCAACGATCATGGTGCGACCTCCAAGGCGGTTATTGGCGATCGAGCCAGTCGAGTAGGGCGCGGAAGCCGGCTTCGACCTCGGAATCGGCAGCAGCGAGGCTCATCCGTAGGAAACCCTCCCCTTGTTCGCCGAAGGCCGCGCCGGGCACCAGCGCTACGTTGGCCTCTTGGAGGAGGCGAGCGGCCAGCTCATGGGAGGGCAAGCCGACGGCGCGCAGGTCGAGGAAGAAATAGAGAGCGCCACGCGGCGGACGGACGGCGATCGCCGAGCTGGGTCGTTCGGCAGCGATTGCTAGCACGCGCGCCCGACGACGGGCATAGGCGGCGCGCATTTCGGCGGCAGTTTGTTGCACGTGGGGATCGGTGAGGGCGAAGGCAGCAGCTCGTTGTATGAAGGGCGCCAGGCAGGTGATCGAGTTCTGTCCGGCTTTGAGGGCGGCTTGGATGATCGGGGCCGGCCCGGCCAGGTAGCCCACTCGCCAGCCGGTCATGGCGTAGGTTTTGGAAAGGCTGTTGACCAGCAGGGTGCGCTCTTTGGCGCCGGCCGGGGCGGCGGCCGAGGCCGGCGGTTCGTCGTAGTAGAGGTTGTGGTAGACTTCGTCGCTGACCATCCACAGACGATGGGCTGCAGCGAATTCGTGCAGGCGTTGTAGATAGGCGAGGGAAGGATAGGCGCCGGTGGGGTTGGAGGGGTAGTTGATGACCAGGGCGCGCGTGCGGGGGGTGATGGCTTGCTCCCAGGCCGAGAGGGCGGGCAGGAAGTCGTTCTCGGCCGGGGCCGGCACGCGAATGGGCCGGCCCCGCAACAGGATCACCAGGTTGGCATGGGTGGCCCAGCTAGGGTCAGGGATGAGCACCTCGTCGTCCGGGTTGAGCAAGGCTTGCATCGCCACGTAGTAGGCGTGGATGCCGCCATGGGTGACCAGGATTTCTTGTTCGGGGTCATAGTCCAGTCCTCGATCGCGATGTAGGGCGTGGGCGATGGCTTGGCGCAATTCGGGCAGGCCCTGGCTAGGAGCGTAATGGGTGAGGCCGTCGTGTAGGGCTCGTTCGGCCATCTGGATCACAGGGGGCGGCGTGGGAAAATCCGGATCGCCCACGTGGAGAGGGTAGATGGGCCGGCCGGCGGCGCGAGCGGCCACGATCTGATCGTGCAAAGCCACCGTGGCCGATAGACGGAGGTGTTCCAGATGTTGATTCATGCTCCTCATCCGACGGAGAATGTGGGCGATTATATCGTGTTTTCCCCAGTTGGGTATGACTTTCTGGCTTGATGACATCAATACAACGAAAACAATTGGCTCGTTGCGGAGAAGAAGATATGCGCCAGAAGATAGTTGAGCATTTTGCTCCGGGGTGGTTTGCATCGGTAATGTCTACGGCGGTGACGGTGGTTGCCGTCTATGCTTTTCGCTCCATCCTGCCGTTTGCCTGGGGGTTGCAGCTGATGTTTTTGGGGATAGCGGTGGTTCTGTTCGTGGCTTTGCTGATCCCGTGGAGCCTGCGCTGGCTTCGGTATCCAGATGCGGTGCGCCGCGATATATCGCATCCCATCGCCGGCCCGTTTTTTTCCACGCTGCCGATCTCGTTGGTGGTGTTGGGGATCGCTTTGGAAAAGACGCCGTTGCCGTTCTTGCCCGAGGCCGTTTTTTGGAATGTTGTGTTGGCGTTATGGGCGTTAGGCGCAATCGGCATTGTGGGGTTGGCCTTATATTTGATCAACGTGTTCTTCCATCAACCAGAGATGAAGTGGGAGCAGTCCACCTTCGGGTGGCTGATCCCGCCGGTGTCCGCGCTGATCGTGCCGATCCTGGGGAATGCACTGGCGTTACACTTTGCCGATCGGCCTCTGGGATGGACGATCTTGTTGATCAGCCTGATGTTTTTGGGCATCGGCGGCCTGTTGTTCCTGATGGTGATGGGCATGGTCTTTATCCGTTATGTGTTTTACGCGCTGCCGCCGATGCATCTCACGCCCACATTGTGGGTGGGGGCGGCGCCGACTTCGATTTTGACCATTGCCTTGCTGCGCTTGCCGGCCGTGTTGCAGGCGGTGATGGGCCTGGATGAGGCGACAACGGCCGTGTTGAACGTGTTGGCTCAAACGGCGGGGGTGGCGCTGTGGGGCTTTGGGGTGTTTTGGTTGCTCTTGGCGGTATGGATCACAGGGGAAATCCATCGGCGAACGCGGTTGCCGTTTGCGTTGAGTTGGTGGGCGTTTGTCTTTCCATTGGGGGCGTTTACCGTGGCGACGGGCGTACTATATCAGAGTTTGTCGTTTCCTGTTTTTCTGTGGATCGGGGCGCTCGGCCTGGTCGGGCTGTTCGTGTTATGGGGGGTGACGTTTGTGCGCACGCTGTACGGAGCGTGGCGCGGCACGCTCTTCGCTCCACCGATTCATCATCAGAAGGAAGCGCTGTAGGAGCGATGGTTTGTCCGTGATTGACCGATCGCGTTCGGCCGGACGGATTGGTTGAAAAAGAGCTCGCCGTTCCGGCGAGCTCTCTTGGTTCAGTCGGCCGGCAAGGTGCTTGGCGCCGCCATCAGGCGATATCGTTGCTCCTGTTCGAGGAGGAATTGTTGAGTGTACAGACGATAGTAGTGGCCGCGCTTGCGCAGCAGCTCGACGTGGTTGCCCGTCTCAACGATTCGTCCGTCCCGAATGACCAAGATACGGTCGGCGCGGCGGATGGTGCTCAGGCGATGGGCGATGATGAACGAGGTGCGACCTTTCATTAGGGCTTCCATGCCGCGCTGGATCAGGGCTTCGGTGAGCGTGTCTACACTGGAGGTGGCCTCGTCCATGATGAATAGGTCGGGCTTGGCCAGCACAGCTCGGGCTAGGCTGATCAATTGTTTCTGACCCACCGAGAGCAGGTTGCCGCCCTCACCAACTTCTTGGTCGTAGCCCTTCTCAAAGGTAAGGATGAAGTCGTGGGCGCCGGCCATTCGGGCGGCTTCTTCGATCTCAGCGTCGGCGGCGTCGAGCCGGCCATAGCGGATGTTCTCGCGGATCGTGCCGGAGAACAGGTGCGGCGTCTGCAGCACTACGCCGATGCGAGCGTGAATCGACTCAAGGGTATACTCGCGGTAATCCCTTCCGTTGATGCGGATCGTGCCTTGGGTGGGTTCATAAAAGCGGCACAGCAGGTTGATCAGGGTGGTCTTACCGCTGCCGGTAGGGCCGACGATGGCGATGGTCTCGCCAGGTTCCACGCGCAGAGTCAAGTTGTGAAGTACCGGTTTGCCGTCATCATAGGCAAAGGAAACGTGATCGAACTCAATGACGCCGCGCAGCGTCTTGGCCGGGACGGCGCCGGGTCGATTTCGGACCTCGGGCGGGGTGTCCAGCAAGGCAAAAATGCGCTCAGCCGAAGCCAGGGCGTGCTGCATCTCGGCATGGACGCGCGCTAGGTCTTGCACCGGCCAGATCATGAAGGTCAGATAGGAGACGAAGGCGTGCAGGTCGCCCACGCTGAAGGAATGGGTCAGGCTTTGCAGGCCGCCATACCAGATGATGGCGCCCAAGGCGAAGGCAGAGATCACCTGCACGGTCGGCAGGAAGAGCGCCGAAAGCCAGGCAGCGCGGTAGGATGCCTGAAACATGTTGTCGGTCAGGCGGGAGAAGTCCTTCAGGTTTTCGTCCTCGCGTCCTAAGACTTTAACCACGAGCACACCTTGGATGGTCTGGTTGTATTCGCCAGTGATCTGGGAGTTGGCGCGGCGCGCCCAGCGAAATTCTGCTAGGATTCTCTTGCGAAAGTGAATGGCGATGACCAGCAGCAAGGGGATGATCGAGAAAACGATCAGCGCGAGCTGCCAATTGATCATCACCATGAAGACCACCGAGGCTATCACGCTCACCACCGCCCAGGTCACGTCGAGCAAGCCCCAGGTCATCAGGCTGGAGACACGCCCAGAGTCGGAGGTGACGCGTGCCATCAGCCGGCCCACGGCATTGCGGCTGTAGTAGGAGAGGGATAGCTCTTGTAGGTGGTTGAAGAGCGCTTTGCGGATGTCGTATTGAATCCGTTCGCCAAGGATGCCGGCCAAGTAAATGAACCCGAACACCAACGCGGCTTGGATCAATTGCAACCCACCGTAGTAAGCGGCATAGCGCAACAGAGTCGGGATGGATCGGCCGGCAATGCCTTGATCGATCATGGCGCGGTTGATGTAGGTGAAGAGAGCATCCAGGGCGGCGGTTGCTGTGATGGTGATCAAAAACCCAACCACCCAGCGCCAATGAGGTCGGAGCAGGCCGAGAATGCGCTTAAGCGTAGAGGCGGTCAAGCGACCGGTGTGATCTTCTTCTTCCAGCTCAAACAATTCGTTTTCAGACATATACAAACTCCGAACGTGGAACAAACGTCCTCTCTGCCAGACAAAGGGCAGAGCCTCGGTGCTTCCTCATTCTTCCTCCATCCTGGTCTGGATCTCGTAAATCCGTCGATACATCCCTTCTTGTGCTAGCAACTCCTGATGGGTGCCGATTTGTATTACCTGTCCGTTGTCCATCACCACGATCTGGTCGGCGTTCATCACCGATTGAATGCGATGGGCGATGATAAAGGTAGTGCGATTCTCCATCAGGCGCTGCAAAGCAGTGCGGATTTCGGTTTCGGTCTCAGTGTCGACGCTAGAGGTCGAATCGTCCAGGATGAGGATGCGTGGGTTCTTGAGCAGGATGCGGGCAATGGCGATGCGTTGTCTCTGACCACCGGAAAGCGTCACGCCCTTTTCGCCTACCAGGGTGTTGTATCCCTGAGGGAAGCTGACGATGGTATCGTGAATGGCCGCTGCTCGGGCGGCTTCTTCCACCTCGGTCTGCGACACATCGCGCCCGACCCCATAGGTGATATTGTCGCGGATGGAGCGGCTGAACAGAAACGGCTCTTGTTCCACGATGCCAATTTGGGAGCGCAGGTATTGGCGTGGGTAGTCCTTCAATTCGATGCCGTCCAGCAAGATGCGTCCCGAGGTGTACTCATATAAGCGCGGCAGGAGATTCACCAAGGTGGTCTTGCCAGAACCGGTTGGTCCCATCAACGCTACCGATTGGCCGGCGTCCACCGTGAACGAGACATTGCGCACGGCGTCGGCGTGGCCGTTCTGGTATTGAAACGATACGTTTTCAAAGACCACTTTGCCGCGCACCGGGCCGGCCGGCTCTACCCGTCCTTCCGTCGGCGGTTCGCGTTCCTGACGGACGATGTCCATGATCCGCTCGTAGGACACCAGGCCAGTGGAGGTGTTGACGATGATCCGCCCTAAGTTGCGCATTGGCCAGATCAACCAGACCACGAGCCCTACATAGGCTGGATAGGCGCCCAAGGTGATCTCACCTTGGATGATCAACCAGCCGGCGTAGATAAATCCGGTCAGCATCTGAAATCCGCATAGAATGTCGGAAAGCGGCCAGAAGAGCGAATGAATCTGAAGCAGCTTCTTGCCGCGCAGAAATTTCTGCCAATTCTCCCGCTCGAATTTTTCGATCTCGTACTGTTGACGCCCAAACGCCTTGACCACGCGCACACCGGTCAGGTTCTCCTGTAGGGTCGTGGAAAGTTTGGCTTCCTGTTCCTGGTACTTCTCATAGGCCTGGCCTATTTTCTTGAAGAACCAAGCTGAGATGACGACGATGATCGGGACAACAGCCACTGAGGCCAGAGCCAGTTTCCATGAAATGGCCCAAATGGCCAGAAAGTTGACCACGAACAGGATAACAATCTGCCCGATGCCGATGGCCTGCTCGTTGAAGAACGTCCGTATCGAGTCCACGTCGGCCGTCACGCGTTCGATTAACTCGCCAGTGGGGGTGTGGCTGTGGTAGACGAACGGCAGGCGTTGGATGTGATCAAAAAGAAAGTTTCGCAAGCGGCGAGCGATGTTTTCGGCAGCATAAGCGGCCATGCGGCTGGAGAGGAAAGCAAATCCGCCTTCAACGATAGCCAGGACCACAAAGCCACTTGCGAACCCGATCAAGCTGCGGTGCAGTGAGCCGGCGAACGGTGGGACGGCGCCGGTCGCTGTGTCAGCAAAGCGCCATAACAACAGAAAGGTAGCCACTTTGGCCAGGGCAGAGAGTCCTAGGGTTATGTTGGCAATCAGGTAAATTAGGCGATAGCCGCTCATCATGCGCAACAAGCCGATCAGGCGATTCCTGTGTTGCGCTAAGCGGAAGTCAAAGTATGCTATCGAGGAGGACATGGCGGTCATCAAGATTCTCCGAAACAGGGGCATGAGGAAAGCACAAAAAACCACGGTGCAGGAGTGCACCGTGGCTGAAACAGACTCACATGCAGTCAGCTTACCGACATATAGGCGCACTCCGAGGAGGGTAGAGCGTTCCACCTGCGACTAAGCTGGTAGCGATGCAGAGCATGGGTGTCATGAGCGCGCCTCCTTTCTATAAGGATAAGAATAGTGTATCATGTCCGAGCGAAGTTGTAAAGGTTCGCTTGCTTTGATTTTCGAACATCTTCAGAGTATATGGTAAAAAGTCCTTAAATCGCGTACAATTATGCCGCTATGTCAAAGACAATCCGTGTCTTATTCCTGGCAGCAGAGGCCGATCCCTTTATCAAAGTGGGTGGTCTGGCCGATGTGACCAGCGCGCTGCCTCGTGCCCTCCGTTCCCTTCCCCCTGATCGGGTTGATGACGTCACTTTCGATGTCCGTTTGGCCCTGCCGCACCATAGCGCCATCAAAGCCGAAGCTCGGCCGATTGCCTTTTACTCTCTTCCCCGTGCCGGCCGGGAGGTCGAAGTTCGCGTCTCTGAAAGCCTGCTGGGAGAGATGCCCGTCTACCTGATCCACGGAGAGCCGATCGCTTCGAGTGGAGCGGTATATTCCTCCAACTTGGCAATAGACACCGAGAAATACGCCTTTTTTTCCCTAGCTGCCCTCGAACTTCCTCGTTATCTGAACTGGGACGTGGACATCGTACATGCCCACGATTGGCATACCGCTTTGGCGCTCTATGCCTTGTTGCTCAAACGTCAGAATCGCCAGGAGAAACCCATTGCCGGCCTGCTCACCCTGCACAACCTGCCCTTCATGGGCGGCGACCTGACCGAGATCCTGGCCTCTTACAACCTGCCGCTGCTAGAAACCGACTTGCCGGCTTGGGCGAAGGCGCTGCCCCTTCCTCTGGGCTTGTTCTCCGCTGATGCAATTGTTGTGGTCTCCCCCACCTATGCTCGTGAGATCCTTACCCCTGAATTTGGCTGTGGCTTGCAGGACTTCCTCCATCGCCGTCGTCACCTGATCCATGGCATTCTAAACGGCCTCGACACCCTGTCCTTCGACCCGGCCGCCGATCCTGCACTTCCGGCTCGTTTTACTGTCGAAACGATCGACCTACGCCAGCAAAACAAACTGGCCTTGCAACACAAGCTTGGCTTGCCGGCCGAGCCGCTCATCCCGATGATCGCCATGATCGGACGCCTAGATCGCCAAAAGGGTGTCGATCTGGCGCTGGCTGTGCTGCGCAAATTGACCGATCTCCCCTGGCAATTCGTCTTGTTGGGAATCGGCGATCTGGCCCTCGAGGATGCTGCCCGTGCCCTCCAGGCCGAATTCCCCGGTCGGGTGCGGGTCGAACTGCGCTTCGATAGCCAATTGGCGCGTCACATTTACGCTGCAGCCGACATGTTCCTTATGCCCTCGCGCTACGAACCCTGCGGCCTGGCTCAAATGATCGCCATGCGTTACGGCTGTGTACCGATCGTCCATGCCACTGGCGGCTTGAGTGACACGGTCACCGAAGAGCGGGGATTCTTGTTCAAGACCCCCTCTGTCCGCGCTCTGCGTGCTGCGCTGCTCAAGGCGTTTGCCCTTTACCCAAACCGAGAGCGGTGGCGTGCCTTGCAGCGGGCCGGCCTGAGCGCCGATTTCTCCTGGCTTCGTTCGGCCAAACGGTACTCTGATCTCTACCAAAACGTCCTCCACTCCCTCAGAGTTCAAGAGATACGCCAATGACCCCTCCCTTTCAACGTTCTGCCGGCATCCTCCTTCACATTACCAGCTTGCCCAGCCTTTATGGGATCGGCGATCTTGGCCCTTGGTCGTTTCGCTTTGTGGATTTCCTGGCCAAGAGCCGCACTCGACTCTGGCAGATCCTGCCTCTAGGCCCTACGGGCTACGGCGATTCGCCCTACCAATGCTTCTCGGCGTTTGCTGGCAACCCCTACCTGATCAACCCCAATCTTCTTCTGCTCGACGATCTGCTTGAGCCAGCCGATCTGGAAAACGTCCCCGACTTTCCGGAGAATCGCGTCGACTATGGGAGCGTCATCCCTTGGAAGATGGCCTTGCTCGAACGGGCTTACCATCGCTTCCTCTCGAACCTCGGGCCGGCCCGCGCCGACTTCGAGCGCTTCTGCGCCGAGGAGGCGTTCTGGCTCGACGATTATGCTCTCTTCATGGCCATCAAACAGGCCAATGGCGGGGGCGCTTGGGACTCTTGGCCGGCCCCCCTTCGCTTGCGCGCGCCGGCAGCCCTAGCCCAAGCCCGTGCCGACTTGGCCGACCTGATCGAGCGCCATAAATTCTTCCAATACCTGTTCTTCAAGCAGTGGTATGCCCTACGAACCTATGCCAATCAGCGCGGGGTCAAGATCATCGGCGACGTTCCGATCTTCGTGGCGTACGACTCGGCCGATGTGTGGGCGCATCCCGAGTTGTTCTTCCTCGATGAGGAGCGGCGTCCCACGGTGGTTGCTGGTGTCCCTCCCGATCTGTTCTCTCCTACCGGTCAATTGTGGGGCAATCCGCTTTACAATTGGCAGGTTCATAAAGAAACCGGCTTTGCCTGGTGGTTGGCGCGCATTCAGATGGCTCTGAAACAAGTGGACATCATTCGCCTCGATCACTTTCGCGGTTTTGCCGGCTACTACGAGATCCCGGCCGGCGCTGCCACGGCTGAGCACGGGCGCTGGGTGCCGGCCCTGGGCGCCGATCTGTTCGCCGTCATGCGCCAGACCCTGGGCGAACTCCCCATCATTGCCGAGGACCTGGGAGTGATCACCGAGGACGTGATTGCGTTGCGCGAGCAATTTGGCTTCCCCGGAATGAAGATTTTGCAATTTGCCTTTTCCGGCCCTGACAATCCCTTCCTGCCGCATCATTTTTCCCAAAATTGTGTGGTCTATACCGGCACGCACGATAACGACACCGCCCTGGGCTGGTTCCGCGCAGCCCCAAGAGCCGAACGCGAGTTTGCCTTGCGTTATCTTGGCCTCTCCCCTCACATCCGGGGCAAGGATTTCCCAGCCCATTTGATTCGGACGGCATGGGCTTCAGTAGCCATCTTTGCCCTGGGGCCGATGCAAGACTTTTTGGCGCTCGACAACCGCGCACGCATGAATTATCCCTCGCGTCTGGGCGGCAACTGGGAGTGGCGCATGCCGGCCAATGCTCTCTCCGATCGCCTGAGCCGATGGTTGCGCGAGTTGAATTATCTCTACCAGAGAGGGTAAAATTTCAGATATGACGATCACTATTGCGCTTGCAGGAAAAGGCGGTGTAGGAAAGACCACCGTTGCTGCCATGGTCATCAAGTGGCTGGCTCAGAATCAGTCCGGCAGCATCTTGGCGATTGATGCCGATCCATCGAGCAACCTAAACCTGGTGCTCGGATTGGACCTAGAATGGACGGTGGGCGACATTCGAGAGGATATGCTGGTCCAGATCAAGTCGTCCCTGGGTGCTGGCGGGGCGGCTATGGGTTCCTTGCCCGGCGGCATGAACAAGCGGGACTATTTGGAGTATCACGTGCGGTCGGCGTTATCGGAGGGGGCGCGCTTTGACCTGATCGCCATGGGACGCGGTGAAGGACCCGGCTGCTACTGTGCGGTCAATCACAACCTGCGCGAGGTAATAGATGCTCTCAGTCGCCATTATGATTATGTGGTGATCGACAACGAGGCCGGCATGGAGCATCTATCTCGGCGCACGACGCGAGATGTGGATCATTTGCTGATCGTTAGCGATCCCACCCAGCGAGGTCTCGTAGCGGCGCAACGGATTGCTGATCTGAGTCGCGAGTTAGACATCCGAATTCGAAATGCTCATCTGATCCTCAATCGCTTGTCGGGACCGATACCGGACGAGTTGAACGCCTTCCTGTCCAAGATTGATGTTGCTCTGCTTGGTATCATCCCGTCTGATGAACAAATTGCATCGTTTGAGTTCTCAGGCAAGCCATTGATAGATCTGCCGGACACCTCGCCGGTATATCAAGCGGTTTCCGACATCATGGCCAGCTTAAATCTTTAAAACCGTGCTCGACGACCCAGTTTCCGGCGGCGCTCTATTATAGCGGTTCTATGCCAAGCGAGCGTTGATTTCGTGTAGCCAAAATAGCATAACCGGCCTGAACTCGATTAGGTAGGGAAAGAAGGCGCTCAGTGAGATGACTCAAAGGGCATGTATTCCAGCTGGGCAACGAGTCGAACGCATTGGCGTAGCGGGGAAATGAAACCGGCTTCGGAAGAACCTGATCCGAAGCCGGTTTGTCTCATTGATGGTGGAGATGTTGGGCGGCCACGAAGCTCAGACCGGCTTGAGTCAGCTCCCAGGCGGTTTGGTTGGCGGCTTCAACTTTGAGCAGGAAGTTTTTCTGCAAAGCATCCCAGTCGCCGCTTTCGATGACTTCTTGTTTGGTGCGGAAGTAGTCCAAGATGTCGGAGGGGTGGTCGAGAGCCTGTTCGATCTCCGGATCGGCGCCTTCGTGTTTGGCCGAGATGTTGGCCACATGGCCGGCGATCTCCAGAAGTTCCGAGCGACGATTGTATGGCTGGACGACGATGCTCTTCCAAGTCTCGGTGATGTGATGTTCGAAACGGACCACGCGCTCGAAGCCCAGTTGTTTGCGGAATTGGGCGGTCAGTTCCATGGTTCGGTTGTTGACCGAGTTGGACCAGTTGAAGCCGATCAGCGGGGAGGTGTCGTCGTCACGGCTGAAGAGTTTGGCCATGGTCATGGTCCACAGCGCATGGTAGGGGTTGTCGGAGCCGAAGAAGACCGAGATTTTGAATTCGTTGTCCACGCCTAGGCGGTAGAGCAGGAATCCGAGTAGGATGGTGCCGGCGTTGAAATTGAGCACGGCCTTGACGCCATAATTCGTGTAGTAGTACAGATATTCATCCAGCCATTGCAGGGCGTGTTCGTTCGGTTGGCCGATCCCGCCGAAGTAGCCGGTGATGGTCGCCGGCCCGCCCAGGTGCGGGTTGGAGCCGTCGGTGCCTTTGGTGTCGAGGGTTTCCACGAACGAGGCGCCGAGGATGTCCATCGCTGCCACGATGGCCGGCAGGTCGCCGTCCTCTTCCTGCTCTTTCATCTTGCGAACGCAGATGAAGCGGCCCGGCACCAGAGTCTGTTTGGTTAGGGCGTCTTCGGCCATAGCGCGGATCCAGGGGAAATATTGCAGGGCCGAGACCTCCAGGGTGACAGCATAGTCGTCCTTGAAGGACATGCGGTCGGCGGCCTGGCCTAGCACTTTGCGCCGAAAATCGGCCACTGAAATGAACGCCCTGCGCTCCCGCTGCTCTATCAACCATTCCAAGTCTTTAAGCGCTTCGGGGTTGCGCTCTCGGACTAGACGAAACAGGTTTTCCCGCTTTCGGGCTTCGCGATGTTTGCGGTTAATCTCGTCTGGTGTTCCATACTTGGCGACCACGTCGAGGAATTCCCTCATCACGGTCGAGTTGGGGTCGAGGAAGACGGCGTTAACGGCGGCCAGGCGGTCGGGGGGGATGGTTAGCAGGGATTGCAGGTTGGACATAGGGGCTCCTTGTTTCGTGATTCGTGATTTGTCTTCGTCATTCGTGGTTCTTTGTTCGTTGGGCGAAATATTCAGTGGGGGGTTCACGGATTTGCCGAGATGATGGTTTGCCGCAAAAGGCGGCGGCTTTGACGATCATGCCGGCGATGAGGCGGCCCACACGGTCGTATTGCGCGGCAAGGTGAGCGGCTTGCTCGTCGGCGAGGTAGCCGCAACGGCGCGCGGTCTCGATCCAGTGCAGGGTTTCCAGGCATTCGCTGTCAGTGTCGGTCAGTTTACTGATGAAATATGCCTCGTAGCGGCGTTTGGCCCAGGCCTCGGCAATTTGCGCGCCAATCGAGCGTGAGGAACGGCGGATCTGGTCGGTGAGCGAAAACATCTCTTCGCGAGGGAATTTGCGGGTCAGTTCGAAGACTTCCTGCTGCATTTGGAGCGCAACTTGATACGCCAGCAACTCCTGAAACCCTTGCGCGTGCGACAACACGCTTTGATACGGCACGTCACTCATCTCCGAACCTCCACTTTTACGAATTACGCCTCACGCCTCACGCTTTACGCCTCGCCAAGCATCCTCTTCAACTCCTCAAACTCCTCATCTGGCATGCCAAACCAGTTTTCCGGCTGAGGGAATTGCCTGTTGATGACCTCGTCGCGGTAGGCTTTCAGGCCATTGAGAAGGACTTCGCCGGCGTTGCCGTAGACCTTGGCCATCTTGGGCTTGAACTTGGGGTAGAGGCCGAACATGTCGTGGTAGATGAGCAGTTGACCATGGGCGTGCGGACCGGAGCCGAGCGACATGATGATGCAGCCTTCGGCGCGCTCGGTGATCAGTTGACACAGCCGGTCGGGCACCATTTCGAGCAGGATGCAGAACGCTCCGGCTTTTTCGAGCGCCTTGGCGTCGTCCACGATTTTCTTGGCCAGCGCGGCGGATTTGCCCTGCACGCGGAATCCGCCCAGCGCGGCGACCGATTGCGGCGTGAGGCCGAGGTGGCCGATGGCCGGGATGCCGGCGTCCACGATGCCCTTGATGCGGTCGGCCATGGCTGCGCCGCCTTCGAGTTTGATGGCGTCGCAGCCGGCCTCGGCCATGAAACGGCCTGCGTTGCGTATAGCCGTTTCGACGCTTGGCTGGTAGGTCATGTAGGGCATGTCGCCCACCACGAAGGCGGTCGGCGCGCCGCGGCGTACGGCCTGGGCGTGGCGGATCATGTCGTCCATGGTGACCGGCAGGGTGGAGTCGTAGCCGAGCATGGTCATGCCCAGGCTGTCGCCCACCAGGATCATCTCGATCCCGGCCTGTTCTTGCAGGTAGGCGGTGGGATAGTCGTAGCAGGTCAGCCAGGTGATGGGTTCGCCTTTCTTGACCTTGTCGAAGAGGTAGGGCAGGGTGATTTTCTTGCGGGGTTGGGTGGTTTCGGGCATAGGGTTTACTCCTTAAAGACTTCGGATGTCTGAGTCTGGCGGATGTACTCTTCCATCAACGCCTGATACTCTACAGGCGTTCCAAAGTGCTGGGCGATGAATTCTCTTTCGACCAGCTGGCCGGCTCGTCGCTCCAGCCATTCCGGGTAATTGGAATACGGCCAGTCTTCCGGGCAGGGGACCAGCCCGTCCTTGACCGGGTTGGCGTGGATGTACAGGCACAGGTTGAGCAAATGCTCGTATTCGACCACTGGTTTGGCTTGAAACGCGCCCTGGAACAGCGCGCCGACCCGCCGAAAGCGCTTGTTGATGGCTTTGGTGTAGGAGATGAGCAGGCGCTGCATGGCGCGGGAGACTCTCTCTGAGACCTCCGAAGTCTCTGAGACTTCTGAGGTCTCACGCACCCGCACCAGCAGGTGATAATGGGTGGGCATCAGGCAGTAGGCAATCACGCTGACCGCCGGCAGCAGGTAGCGCCTGACGCCGCGCAGGAAGTACAGGTAATTTTCCGGCTCAAAGAAGACCACCTGGCGATTGTTGCCGCGGTTGTAGAGGTGATAGTACTGGTCGGCAAGAAAGGGTGTTTCCCGGCGGGGCATGGGGGGTCCTCCTCCTCCCCCCAGACTTCCGAAGTCTCTAAGACTTCGGAAGTCTGGGGGTAAGTCGTCTGAGCGCCTGCTCGATCTTTTGGCGGTCTTGCGGGCGCGGGTTGAGCTGCAGGGCGCGCTGATAGTGGGCGATGGCTTCTGGCAGCCTTTTTTGCGGCTCCAGCACCTGGAGGGCGTAAAAGTAGTGGTTGCGGGGTTCGCGCGGCGCCAGGCGAAAAGCCTGCTCGAAGGCGGCTTCGGCCTGTGCCAAGTTGCCCAGCCTGGCATAGGCGCCGCCCTGCAAGCAGTAAAGAGAAGCCTGCCCTGGCGGGTCGTAGACTTTTTGGAGGCCTTGTTCCAGGATGCGCAACGCAGCGTTTGGCGAACGTTTCAGCTCCATGAGCGCCCAGGCTTGCCAGGTGGGGGCGTGGGAGGGGTCGGCGCGGGTGCCCTGCTCGAAGAGTTGGCGGGCGCGGTCGAGGTGGCCGGCCTTGTGCTCCATGAGCGCCCAGGCTT
>Ga0116210_1000815_pt1 | contig 27704 bp, 28 predicted proteins | sample TshhotsprinmetaG_FD_94483 | JGI IMG/M metagenome (GOLD analysis project Ga0116210, IMG submission 94483) | Hot spring microbial communities from South Africa to study Microbial Dark Matter (Phase II) - Tshipise hot spring metaG | ecosystem: Environmental > Aquatic > Thermal springs > Hot... | reverse complement strand
GGGGGGGCTACTTGCCTTCCTGCATACTGCGATAGGTTCTCCGGGGGAGGTCACGGAGCCGTACCGGCGCCGCCTCTCCGCAAGCGACCTCGACCGTCCCGCCTGGGAATCGCTATGTGCAGGCGGCCGGCAGCTCGCGGCGCAGCTGCAGCGCCTGGCCTGCGGCCTGGCCGAGTCCGCAGGGCAGATCGCCTCCCGGTGCCGGGATGGCGAACAGGGCGAGGCCGCGAGCGTGGCGCACCGGGCGGAGGTCCTGGCGAGGAGGCTGGAGCGGGAGACAGAGGCGCTGCTCACCTTCTTCCAGCATCCGCGGGACGCGGATTTCCCGCTTTATATCCGCTGGGTGGAGAGGACGGTGCCGGAAGCGCACGCCGGTGCCCATCCCAGGGTGCACCTGAAGTGCGCCCCCGTGAGCGTCGGGGAGGAACTTGCCGCTTTCTTCGCCGGCAGAATTGAGGCTGCCGTGCTCACCTCGGCCTCCCTGCGCGTGCCCGGAGGCAGGGACGGCTTCAGCTTCTTCCTCCGACGCACGGGGCTGGAGCACGTGGAGGAGAGGGGGCGCGAGCTGCGCCTGCTGGCCCTTGATTCCCCCTTCGACTACGCGTGCCAGTCCCGCCTCTTCGCGGTCGCGGACCTGCCCGAGCCGGCCGGCGGTAACTCTCTCCACAGCCCTCCCCAAGAGGAGCTGTGCGCGGTCATCGAGGACGTCCTCGCCGCCACGGGAGGCCGCGCCCTGGTGCTCCTCACCTCCCATCAGCAGATCAGGCACCTGCATTCCCTGCTGCGGCCCCGCCTGGAGAGGATGGGTATCCGCTGCCTGTGCCAGCGCAGGGACCTCCCCAACGCCCTCCTCCTGGAGAGATTCCGCGATGACCGCGACTCAGTCCTCCTTGCAACCGAGGCTTTCTGGGAAGGGGTGGACGTGCCGGGGGAGTCGCTTTCCGCCGTCATCATGGCGAAGCTCCCCTTCCGGCACCCACAGGATCCCGTGACGGCCGGACGCGTCGACTACTACGACCTCGCGAACGGCAACGGGTGGAACACCTACTACCTCCCGCTCGCGGTAACCCTCTTCAGGCAGGGCATCGGAAGGTTAATCCGCCGTTCCACCGACAGCGGTGTCATCGTGATACTTGATCCCCGTTTTCTAACCCGGAGGTATTCCCGCTACTTCCGCGAGGCGCTCCCCCCCGGCATGCGCGTCGCCGTGATCAGGGGGCACGAGCTGGGCGAGGCGGTGAGGGGATTTTTCGGGGCGAGCGCGTGAAGGGGGACAGGCGTCCTTTCCGCCAAGGCATCACGCGCTCAAAGGTCGAGGAGGTCCAGGTACCAGCGTCCTCCCTCTCGCCGCAGCGGTACGCGTATCGCTTCCTCCTCGGCCACGGCCACCTCGCGCCCCTCGCCGTCCACGAACGCGCCCCAGACGTGTACCACTGCCCTGTCCCCCTCCACCTCCACCTGGTACACGGAATCCTCCAGGCCACGGTAGGGGATGTCCCGCAGGAAGCCGGAGAGTAGAACCCCTCCCAGGGTCTCGTCGTCGGCATCCGGCATCTCCGCCCTCGCCTCCTCCACGAAGGAGGGGTCAACCAGCTTAAGGAAGGATTCGTCCTCGCCTGCGAAGGCGCTCCGCAAGGCCCGCTCCACCACTTGCTCCTCCTCGCCCAAGGCTTTCTCGCCGCCGCCGCAACCCGGTAGGGCGAAGACGGCCGACGCCAGCAGGACGCCCGCCGTCAGCAAAGCGCCGGCGAGCGGGGGGTTCCGTCGCGGCCTCCGCGCCTCTTTCGCAGGCAAGGACGGCTGGCAACTCCGCCGTTCCGGCAGCCGTCCCCCGCGCTTCAGCTTATCCACACCGTCTCCTCGGACACCTTCCTCCAGGAACCACCCTCCCGGCGCAAGAGGTAGCGTACTCCCTTGCCGGCGAGCGGCCCGTACATGGACCCGATCTCTACAACCGCCTCGCCCTTCTCCTCGTCGAGCGCGAGGACGGTCACCGAGTGCCGTGCGTAAAGCCACGTGTCCTGTCCCTTCCCTCCCGCGGTTCCGGCCAGGGAATCGTACTCCTCCCTGCCTATCTCCGTAAGCTGCCCCCCCTCCCACTTCCAGAAACGCTGCGCCAGGGCATCGAAGGAGACATCGCCGGTGCCCGTGGATTTTCGCATCCAGGCTACGACGAATTCCCTCTCTCCTTCCTGCGGGGCGAGTATTTGTCTGATGGCATAATCTACCAATTCTTCCTCTGCGCCGCCGACCGCTTTCCCCCCGCAGCCAGCAAGGAGAATCACGGCGCATGCCGCCACGACGAGCAAGGTGCACGGGACGCCTGTTCTTTTCATGTGAATATTATAATGTCCGGCCTTACGCGGCCCAAGGAGAGCGGCAGGAGCCCGCTGCCGCGTCTCCCGCCCCCCATCCACACAAGGTAAACGAGGAGGGGAGCCCGGGGCTTCCCTCCTCGCTGATCCTGCCCGTTACCGCAGCGCCATCTCAGACGTCGCTCAATCTCCCGTTGATGTATTCGTCGTAGGCGGCGAGATCCAGCAGCCCATGCCCGGAGAAATTGAAGAAGATGCACTTGGACTCACCGCTCTCCCGGCATTTGACGGCCTCGTCGATCACCGCCTTGATGGCATGTGCCGTCTCCGGCGCCGGGATGATGCCCTCGGTGCGCGCGAAGGTCACCGCCGCCTCGAAGACCTCTACCTGGTGATAGGCACAAGCCTCCATGACCCCCTCCTTGACCAGCAGGCTGAGGATGGGGGCATCCCCGTGGTATCTCAACCCTCCGGCATGAGACGGCGGCGGTATGAAATCGTGCCCCAGGGTGTACATGAGCAGCAGCGGCGTCATCTCCGCGATATCGCCGAAGTCGTACTCGTAGCGGCCCCCGGTGAACGTAGGGCAGGAGGTGGGCTCCACGGCGATGAGCCTGATGTCCTTACCCTGCAGCCTGTCCACGACGAAGGGCATGGAGGTACCGCCGTAATTGGACCCTCCGCCCACGCAGCCGATGACCAGGTTTGGATAATCTCCCACCAGCTCGAAGGCCTTCTTCGCCTCCAGGCCGATCACCGTCTGGTGCAGGATGACGTGGTTGAGGACGCTTCCCAGGCTGTACTTGACGTCGTCTTCCCGTACCGCCATCTCGATGGCCTCGGAGATGGCGATGCCCAGGCTGCCCGGCGTGTCGGGATCACTTTCCAGGACTTTCTTTCCGATCTCCGTCATCTCGCTCGGGCTCGGCTGCACCTTTCCCCCCCAGGTTTCCATGAGCACCCTCCGGTAGGGCTTCTGCTCATAGCTGCAGCGCACCATGAACACCTGCAACTCCAGGCCGAAGAAGTTGCACCCCATGGCCAGGGCGCTTCCCCACTGTCCCGCGCCCGTCTCGGTGGTGAGCTTGCGCACGCCCTCCTTCTTGTTGTAGTAAGCCTGGGCCACCGCGGTGTTCGGCTTATGGCTCCCCGCGGGGCTTACCCCCTCGTTCTTGTAGTAGATGCGCGCCGGCGTCTGCAGGTGCTGCTCGAGCCTGGTGGCGCGGATCAGGGGGGTGGGCCTCCATATGCGGTAGATATCGATTACTTCCCCGGGTATGTCGATGTAACGCTCCGAGCTGACCTCCTGCTCGATGAGTCCCATGGGGAATATGGGTGCCAGGTCATCGGGCCCCACCGGCTCCTTGGTGGCGGGGTGCAGCGGGGGCTCCAGCGGCTTGGGGAGATCCGGCAGCACGTTATACCATGCTTCCGGTATCTCTTTCTCCTTCAGGTGAATGATCTTTGCTTGCTCCTTCATCTTCCCTCCTCTTTGTTCTTACCATTTTATTCCATCTCATTTGAGGATGCTCGCGACGCGTTTCGCTCGCTCCCCGGCACTTTCTCCTTTATCCCGCTATATATAAAGGGCCACGGAGCCTCTCTCCGTGGCCCTTGGTGCCTGCCTACATCACCAGACGCGAGGTGGACGGGCACCGCCACGGCGCTTCCGCCACCACCAGGAGTTTCCCTCCCTTGCCGTACGAAGACAATTACCAAACATAACCACGACTCCCTCACATGCGACAATGGAAAAATTATCGAACTCCGACCCCCTCTTGTCAAGCTTTTGTGCTGGTTTGCGGTCTCCATATCCTAAATGCAAGCGGGAGCGACGGGGGCCGAGAAGCGATGTCCGCGATATTCCTTCCACGCCGCCTGCTGCGGACGGGGCTTGTAACCCCGGCAGGCGTGGGTGCGGCGTAGGAGGGCGTTGGGGGTCCCTGCGCTGGCTATAACCCCGGCAGGCGTGGGCGCGGCAAGCGGAGGGGCGCGGGGAGGACCGTGCCGGGAAACAGCCGGCCCCGAGCCCATTCCCTCCCCTTCCGCCGTGCCGTACGGGGAGGCGGGGTGGTAAACTGTTTGGTGACCGGGGACGTGCCCGGGGTATCCTGTGGCGGCCGCATCCCGCAAGAGGCCTTGCCCCTCAAGGGATCCCGGCACCGGAAAGACCTTTGTTCCATAAGGAGAGGAACATTGCAAGGCGAGGTAGAGAAAGATCCCGGTGAGGACTGGCGGGAGCTCGCGCGGCGACTTCTCGCTTCGGCGGCGGCGAGGCTTCCCCGTGGGGAACTGGCCGGCGATATCGAGACCCTCTTCAGCGATCAGGGGACCATGCGCGGCCCCGCCGACCTGCGGGAAGCCCTGCGCATCCTCCTGGTTAAACCCGGCGTTCAAGCCCTCCTCCTTTACCGTATCTACCGCTGGCTTCACCTGCGGGGGATGCGACTGCTCCCGGAGATACTGGCGCGCGTCAACTTCTTCCTCACCGGGGCGGAGATAGACCCGGGTGCGGAGATAGGCCCGGGGTGCCATATCTGGCACACCGCGGGGGTGACCATCGGCCGCGGGGTCAAGATCGGCCGCAACGTGTGGATCCTGCACAACGTGACCCTGGGGGGCAGGGGCGGCTCGCCTTTCAACTCCGGCGAGGAAGGGTATCCCCGCGTGGGCGATGGGGCCATCCTTTACACCGGGGTGACGGTGCTGGGGAACGTGGAGATCGGCGCGGGGGCGGTTATCGGCGCCCACTCCCTGGTGCTCCATTCCATCCCCCCCGGCTGCCTCGCCTGCGGCGCTCCGGCAAAGGTGGTCAAGCGAGCCGGGCATTGAGCGCGCGTGCGCGCGGCAAGCACAGCGGCCTCCCTTACCCGCGCGGCCAAACGTGGGTTTTCCAGCCGTGCCGAGGACCGGCCGGTGGTCGCCTGCGGAGAGAGCTCGCGCGTCCTGCCGCACAACCCGGAAGATGCCTGCGGAGCGAGGCCTGCGCGCCCCACCGGGGAACGGATCCCTCAAGTCTTTTCCCTGCGCTTCAGCTCCTCCGTCAAGAGGTGGGCCTTGCGCTGGGGCTCCGGCAGGCGGAAGCCCCGCAGGCAGGCGAGGACCATCTCGATGGAACTGGCAAGATCTACCATATGGCCAACCGATACATAGAGCGGTTTTACGCCGGCGCGCGTTCTCAGTACAGCGCCTACCATCCTCCCCCCGTGCAATAAAGGCACCCAGTCTCCTACCTCCCGTCCCGGCTCGCCGGCCTCTCCCAGCAGCCTCGACTTGGCACAACCTACGGTGGGGATCCCCGTCAGGACCCCCAGGTGAGAGGCCAGCCCGAAAGCGCGCGGGTGGGCGATCCCCTGCCCGTCAACGAGGATGAGATCCGGGGCGCTCCCCAGCTTTTCCAGCGCGGGCAGCAGCGCCGGCAGCTCGCGGAAGGAAAGGAGGCCCGGCACATAGGGAAAGAGCACTTCCACGCGGGAAGCGGCCGTCTCCAGCACCTCGAGGCCGGGGAAGCTCATGAGCACTGCCGCGCCGAGCGCCAACCTGCTCTCGCGCAGGTACGAGATGTCCGTTCCCGCCACCATCCTGACCCGCGAGAGGTCCAGGGGCCGGTCGCTCACCACCTTCCCCCGCAGCCTCTCCTGCCACCCCTTGGCCTCGGCTACGCTCACTCGCAACGGGTGAGGGCACGTGATTTCCATTCCAGGTCGATCCCCTCGCTCACCAGCCGATAGCCCATCTTTTTCGGTGGAGCAGGAGGCTTGAACCCGTTGCGAGGCCTCGCCCCTGCGCCCCGCGTGACCGTCCGGGACAAGGCCCTTCCCGCGGACGGCGGAGAGATGGCGAAGGTGAGGGGGCGTTGCTCCGGGATCCCCTACCGCTTGCCTCGCTCAATTCTTCTCCCCATGGCGGGGATTGGCGCGGATAACCTTGAGGGCGTTGGTCACCGCCACGGTGACGTCCGCCTTGAACTGCGTCTCCAGCTCGTTGACCTTCGTGTACACGTAGCCCATGTCCGTGACCACGTACTTCGCCGGCAGGTGGTTCAGGGCCAGCGCCTTGATGTCCAGCTTGCAACGATCGCACTTGCAGACATCGTCGCGCCGTGCCAGTATCTCCTCGATCGTGGAGTCCACGACCTCCTCCATGTAATTCCTCAGCAGCACGGCAGCACCTCCTCGCTCGTCGCCACAGAAATAAAATACCACATAACCGGTGGGGGGGCGCATCCGTCTCCCGCAAGACAAGATGCCCGCCGAACCTTTCTCGCGTGCATGCGGAGGTGGTTTCGTCCCTTTTCCCTGCCTGCGGCGCGCCTTCCCGAAGCCTCACCGCCCCAGGGCGGACGATTAACGGGCGGGGTATGGACGAGCCCTCGCCTGGGGCGGTAACCAATGCTATAATTGGTTCTTGCGCGAGAGCCGCTCCTGCTCCCGGACGGTCCGGGGGCCGCCAGACCACAGGAGGTGATAATGCGCGAGTACGAGCTCATGTACATCGTCCGCCCTAACCTGGAGGCCGAACAGTACGAGGCGCTGCAGGAAAGGGTATCCAGCCTCATCACCCGCGACGGCGGAGAGATAACCGGTCTCGACGTGTGGGGAAAAAGGAAGCTTGCCTACCCGATAAAGCACGAGACCGAGGGCCATTACGTCGTCCTCACCTTCAAGGGCGGGGAGGGACTGGTGCAGGAGCTCGGCCGCATCCTGTCCATCACCGATGAGTTCCTCCGCCACAAGATATTCCGTGCCGATCACCGGGGGTGACCCTTGTCTCGCGGGCGGACGGCTTGTCACTGGCCGGTCCTACAATCGAGTTGTCCGTCGGAAAGAGCGACAAGGGAGGATATCATGGCCGGTCTGAACAGCGTGGTGATGATAGGCAACCTTACGCGGGACCCCGAGCTCAGGTACACGCCGAGCGGCGTCCCGGTATGCACCTTGCGGCTGGCGGTGAGCCGCAACTTCCCCAACCAGCAGGGGGAGGTGGAAGCGGACTATTTCAACGTTATCGTCTGGCGAAACCAGGCCGAGAAGTGCGCCGAGTATCTCAGCAAGGGTCGCCAGGTGGCGGTTACCGGAAGGCTTCAGAGCAGGAGCTGGGAGGGCGCTGACGGCCAGAAGAGGACCACTATCGAGGTCGTCGCCGACCGCGTCGTCTTCCTCGGGCGTCGCGACCGCCCCGAGGAGTTGGCGGACAGCCTGGCGGAGGTGGACCTCACGGAGGACGAGTTCTCCACGGACCTGGAACCCCGCGTGGAGGACGAGGTCGTCTTCTAAGGACGTCGGCGTCCGCCGGCCACCGAAAAGAGAGGCTGGCCTTTGCGGCCTTCATGTGCCTGAAAGCGGCCTCGCCGAGAACCCGGCCAAAGGGTAGCGAGGCCTCCCGGATAAGGGCTTTCAGGCCGCGAAGGCAAGGTCCGGCGGCATACGCGGGTGAGGCTTGCAGGATATACGGGAGAACGTGGAATAACGACAGGAGGAGGTATGGGTTCTAACCAGAGCAGGAGATCAACGGCGAAACAGGACAAGAAATCCCGCGAGGGTTACGCCCGTAAGCAGCGGAGGAAGGTCTGCTTCTTCTGCTCGGAAAAGATGGACTTCATCGATTATAAGGATATCAACCTCTTGAAGAAGTTCCTTTCCGAGAAGGGGAAGATCCGCCCGCGCAGGGTTACCGGCAACTGCGCACAGCACCAGAAAAAGCTGGCAATGGCCATAAAGAGCGCCCGGGAAATGGCCCTCATCCCCTACACCTCCCGCCAGGGAGAGGTAAAGTAGGCGGCGGGCAGGCAGCGCGCCCGGAACGCGTAAGACCGCGGCGCCTGGTGGCGGCGGGAGGTACCGGCAAAGGGGCGGAAAAAAGATCCGGATGGCTGGGTTCTGGGCGCGCGAGTAATGTTATACTTTACGCGACAGAGGTCTCGGGAAACGAGGAGCCCGCTTTGAAAGTAATCCTTATCGCAGAAGTGGAGGGGCTGGGAAGCCGGGGAGAGATAGTCGAGGTCAAGGACGGGTACGCCAACAACTACCTCATCCCCAAAGGCCTGGCCGTGCGCTCCACCAAGGGAAAGGCGAAGGAAGCCGAGCAACTGGCCAAGGAAAAGATGGCCAGGGCCGACCGCGAGCTGAAGAAAGCCAGGGAAGAGGCGCAGATCATTTCCGGCCACACCTTCGAGATACCCGCGAAGGCGGGCGAGGAGGGAAGGCTTTTCGGCACCATCACCTCTCGGGACGTGGCCGAGCTGGTAAAAAAGGAGCTGGGGCTGGAGATCGACCGCAAGAAGATACACCTCGAGGAGCACATCAAGACCCTGGGCTTCCACGAAGCCCGCTTGAAGCTACACCCGCAGGTAGAGGCCATTATCCACCTCAAGGTAGTACCGGAAGGGTAAGTGATCCCGAGGGTGGCGGAGCTCGAGCTGAAAGGGTGAGGGACCCGGCTTATCGAGACAGGGGGGAGGGGCATGAGCACGGTTATCCAGGCCTTTGACCGTCACGACCAGCTACCGCCGCACAGCATGGAGGCCGAGCAATCCGTGCTCGGATCGATGCTGCTTTCCCAGGAGGCCATCTTGGAGGTCTCCGAGATCCTGGCACCGGAGGATTTCTACAAGGATGCCCACGCCGCCATATACCGGGCGGCCCTGCAGCTCTTCGCATCCGGAGAACCGGTGGACCCGGTGACCCTTTCGGAATCCCTGCGCGCGCAGGGGAACCTGGAAAGGGTCGGCGACCGGCCCTACATCATGAACCTCATGTCCTCCGTCCCCACTCCGGCCAACGCCAGGTACTACGCCGAGGTAGTGGCCAAGCTGGCGACGTACCGGCGACTGATCGAGGCTGCGGGCAAGGTGGCCGCCGTGGGCTACCGCGCCCCCGAGGATCTCATGGAAGCGCTGGATGAGGCCGAGGGCATCGTCTTCAACGTCGCCCAGCTCAGGAGGCGGGATAATATCCGGCTCATGAAAGAGGTCATGGAGTCCACCTTCGAGGAGCTGGAGAGGATCGCCGAGGGCAGGGAGGACACGGGCATCTACACCGGTTTCACCGACCTGGACCGGCTTACCATGGGCCTGCAGCCCTCCGACCTTATCGTCATAGCCGCCCGCCCCTCCATGGGCAAGACCTCGCTCGCCCTGAACATCGCCGACTACGTGGCGGTGGAGGAGGGGATCCCCGTGGCCATCTTCAGCCTGGAGATGAGCGCCCAGGAGGTGGCAAGGAGGTTGCTCTGTTCCAGGGCACGCGTGAACAGCCAGAAGTTGAAGTCCAGCTTCAAGGACGACGACGTCTGGGAGCGCCTGTCGGAAGCGGCGGGCGACCTGGCATCGGCCTCTATCTTCATCGATGACAGCGCGGACATAGGCATCATGGAGCTGCGCTCCAAGCTACGCCGCCTCAAGTCGCGACACGAAATAGGGCTGGTGATCGTCGACTATATCCAGTTGATGAGCTCCGACCGCCGCCTGGAAAACCGCGTGCAGGAGATCGCCGCCATCTCCCGGGGATTGAAGGTGATAGGAAGGGACTTCAACATCCCGGTCATCGCCGTCTCACAGCTCTCCCGCGAGCCCGAGAAACATAACCGCGAACCCATCCTCTCCGACCTGAGGGAATCCGGGGCCATCGAGCAGGACGCCGACCTCATCATCTTCATCCACCGCAAGGAGGTCTACGACCCGGACAACGAGGAGCTGAAGGGCAGGGCTGACGTCAAGGTGGCCAAGCACCGCAACGGCCCCATAGGGCCGGTCCGTCTCACCTTCCAGGCGCAGTACGCTCGCTTTCTCAACTACAGCCCGCGCAAGGGCGAATAAAGGCCAGGGGGCCACCCTCACAACCGCCATCGCGAGGAACCCCGGATAACGTCATCGCGGTGAACGCCCCGGATAACTTCAACGCGAGGAGCGCCGGAAAACGTCATCGCGGTGAACGCCCAGGATAACGTCATTGCGAGGAGCGGCGGATAACGCCATTGCGAGGAGCGCCGGATAACGTCATTGCGAGGAGCGGAGCGACGAAGCAATCTCACCCGGGCTTTTCCGCCCGCGGCACAAGACGGCCTTACAGACGATGGCCGCATCAATCCCCCTGCAACCATCCTTTCACCCGGTCCATGTCCAGCGGCAACAGGCCGCCCTCCTGGAGGACCAGCGCAAGGGCCCCCTGCGGGCAATTCTCCACGCAGAGCTCGCACCCGTAGCACCTCTCGGGATGATAGCGGAGTTCCCCGTTCGCCATCTCCAGCGCCCCGAAATGGCAGTAGGGCACGCAATCCCCGCACATGTCGCATTTCTCCGTGTCCAGCCTAACGCCGTAGCCCGACGGCACGTACTGGGAAATCCCCTCTGCTCCCTTTATGCGTCCCATCAGGGCGGTGGCCCGCATGCTCACGCAGCACCGCGGGCAGCAGTTGCATATGACGCCCATGCTTCCCCCCGTGGCCACCTTGAAGAAGGCCTGGTTGATATGGCCCTTGCGCCGGTGCTCATCGATGATGGAGAGCGCTTCCTCCCTGCTTATCCTGCGCGCGTGGTACTTACGGCAGTGCTCCAGCCAGAAATCCACCAGGGGCTTCCCCACAGCAATGCACGAGGCCACCGGCTGGCAGGGGTCGTCCATCTCCAGCTTGCAGGGACAGTCCATCACCGCCAGGTGGGTGGGCTCGCGCAGGACGATCTTGTTCGCGTGCCGAAAAGGGATTATGCGCCCCGTGGTGTCCGGCCCCAGCATCACCGTCTCCTCCAGGCTGAGTATCTTGCCGACGTCCCCGCGGGAAAGTACCTTTGCGTGGTAGCGCTCGAAGATGAACTTCGGTATGTGTTTGGTGGCTCCGAAACGCGAGAAGAGGACCACAACCACCTTGGTCAGCAAGAGCGCCGCCCTCACGTAAACATCGTAGAAAATGAAGTAGAGGTAGTTGTGGAGGGCGCGATCCAGCCTCCACCCGTGCAACCGGAACATTTCCTTGGTCGATTCCTTCATCCTCATCCTCCCCGCCTTTGCTGACGCACTCCCCATCCCGGCGCCGGAACTCGCGTCGACAAGCATATACGATAAAGGAGGCTGCGGCGTGCTGTCCACCACGCAACCCACTCTTTGCGCGAACCCCGGCGCCGTGCCCATGCTTTCAGTAAGAGAGTATCCCCTGTCTTCTCCCGTTCGCGCTGCTATTCGCCGAATGGCATGGTGGTCTCTCGCCATACCTCGACCAGCAAGGCTCCCGCGAATAGAACGGGCCCATGAGCTGCGGCGGAACGGCCCTGCCCTGCCGAAGGGATCACGCGTTCAGCAACGACAACCCCAACCGCAGGCTCGCGAGGTAGCATGTCGGGTATTCCGCAGGTGGTTTGATAAAAATCGCCCGCGGGGATAAATTGATATATCGAGAAGGAGGCTGCTCACTAAACGGGGCGGACAAGGGTCATGCTTTCCTGCCTTGAGGGCATAACCCGCGACAAAGCTCCCGCCAACCGGGCTAGCCGGCACTCGCAGCAGGGATATATTTACGGGAGGTGCTCATGGGCCTTTTAGGATCGTTTTCCCAACCCTTTCTTTGCCGGACTTCCAAGCCTGCCATCCTATCGCCGGGAGCGAGGGATTCTACGAAAAGGGGTACCGTATGAACGACCTCGGCCTGTTTCCCTATCCCCGTGGCCGCCTGCAGAAGGCCGACCTGGACCTGGCGGCGGAGCTGCAAAGCCTGGTGGACAAGGAAATCGTGGAGAAAAGGCTGGAGCTCAAGGAGGACTACGAAAGGCTGCTCAAGCCCGCGTTCGTCAGGCTGATGGTGGAGATGGGGCTGCAGAAGATGTTCTGGCCAGAGGACCTGGGCGGCGAAGGCCACAACGAACCGGGGGTAGCCTTCACGGTCATGGCGGCCCTCGAGCAGATCGCCTGTGCGGACGTCGGCCTTGCCTTCCTGGCCGCCCACAGCTTCGCCCTGCAGGCCGCGCTTGCCGGCAACGGCAACCTCAAACGCGAGGCCTGCGAGCGCTTCGCGCCCCTCTTCTGCGCCGACGGCGCCCCGGTGATCGTTTCCTTTCTCCTCCCCGTCTTCACGGAGGAAGAGAGTGGAGCGACCTGGCGGGGCAAAGGCCTGCAGGTGACGGCCCGTGCCGCTCCCGCGGGCTGGAAGCTCCACGGCAAATGCGTGCGCCCCACCTGCTCCGGCGCCGATGCAGATCTCTTCGGGGCCTGGTGCGCGGTGGAGGGGGAGGGGCAGCAGGCCTTCATCCTCGTTCCCGGCGACGCGCGGGGGCTGGCACGCGGACCGGAGTTCAGGAAGACCGGGCTCGCCGCAAGCCGCAACGCCGATATCGACCTCGCGGGGGTAGAGCTCGCCGCCGCGCACTGCGTCTTCCGCGAGGAGCAAGAGTACCGCCGCCTCCTCTCCTGGTACTACCTGGGGCTGGCCGCTTGCGGGGTCGGAGCCCTCCTGGCCTCCTACCGGATACTCAAGGAATGGGGCGACAACCGGGTCATCAAGGCCACCGGCAACATCTTCAAGGAAAACCCGCTCACCGGCGCCCTCATGGGCGAGATCGCCAAGGAGATAGCCGTTGATCGCCTCCTGGCCTACGACCTGGCGGAGATGCTGGCCGAGCCGGACACCTACGGGGATGCCGGATGCGAAGGGGTCTTCACCGCCGCCCTCATAGTCGTGCACCACGTCCTCTCATCGGCGGATTACGCCATACACCGCATCATGGAGCTCATGGCTTCCGCCGGCTACGCCAAGGAATGGCAGCTCGAGCGCTACTGGCGCGACGTGAAAACGGTGCAGTGCTACCTGGGAGCCTACGAGCTCGCCAAGCACGATTTCGCCCGCTGGTTCTACGGGGCCCGGACCCTCTGAGGAGGTGGAGCGCATGAGAAGCATCGACGACTTCAGCCGGCCCCTCGAGTACCTCACCCCCCTGGGAGAGCAGGTAGGAGAGATCATCCGCGAGTGGGTGGAAAAGGAGGTCATACCCTACCGCCGCGATTTCGACGAGGACTACCTCGAGCACCGCCTCATCCTACCGCCCTTCCGGAAACTCCTGGGAGAATACGGCATCCAGCGCATCCTCTTCCCTGAGGATCTCGGCGGCTGGGGATTGGGCCATTCCGATTACCTCAGCGTGGCAGCCTTCCGTATGTTCGAGGAGATCGCACGCGCCGATTCCGGCATGGCGGTGGCCTTCGGCGTGGTCTTCTGGCCCCTCGTCCTCATCTGCTGCGAACCCCATGTCAACCGGCGTCTCTGCGAGGAGTTCGCCCCCATGTTCACTGGCACCCGGGAGCCCGTCTTTTCCTGCATGGCCATGACGGAGCCGCAGGGAGGATCTGACATCGAGAACGTAGAGATCCTCAAAGGCAGCACCATCCGCACCACCGCCGTGCAGGACGGCGACGAGTGGGTGATCAACGGGCACAAGCTGTGGCCCACCAACACCGGTGGGGTGGCCGACCTCATGGCCGTGGTCTGCACTACCGACCCCGGCTCCCGTGACGTAAACGATATAGCCATCATCTTCGTACCCTGCCACCTCCCCGGCGTAACCCAGAGCTCCGCCTACGAAAAGGCGGGCATGGCCGCGGACAAGAACGGCGATATATGGTTCGAGAACGTGCGCGTACCCCTCTGGTACCGCGCCTGCGGCCCCGGCGACGACGCGCGCTTTTACGGGGAGGTCGTCTCCTTGGGGAACATGGGGAGCATCGCCTTCATGACGGGGGTGATGCTCAACGTTTACGAGAAGGTGCGCGAGTTCACGAGCCGCAACACCTACCGCGGCCTGCCGCTGAAGGAAAACGACGCGGTTGCCGGCGTGCTCGCCGATTTCGCTGCCACCATCGAGGCGTTGCGCATCCTCGGTTACCAGTGCGCGCGTATGTGCGACCGCCATGACCTCTACGGGCCGCGCTGGAGCCCTGAAGTGATGGCCAAGGCGCGCGCCCACCGCTACTTCGCCGCCGATCGCACCCTGGAAGCCATGGGGAGGGTGATGAACCTCATGGAGAGCTTCGGCGCAGACCGCGAATGGGACGTGGAGAAACACTGGCGAGACGTCAAGATGGTCCAGCTCTGGCTCGGCGGCAAGCAGCTCAGCCAGATGGAAGTCGCTCGCTGGTTCTACGAGTGCGAGACCCTCTGAGGTGGTGAAGATGAACGTGCAGACAGAGACGCGAAGCGAGGCGGAGGCCAGGGGCCTCGTCGACGCCGCCGACCGCATCCTGCGTGAGCTCATCCGTACCCCGAAGTTCAAGGAGACGGCCATCATCCTCCTGAACTCCATCGACCCGCCGGCGGCGAGGAGGCTGGTGCGCACCCTCTTCTGGCAGGATCCCGGCCTGTTCATGTCAATACTTGCTTCCTTGCCGGCCGTGCTCAACGTGGCATTCGAAGCCCTCGCCGAGTCCGCCATCCAGATGAACTCCATGCCCTCTCCCCTGCTCAAGGACCTGCTGAACCGCGTGGTGGCGGGGATGGACGGCGCCGCGGCGGGGGAGGCGGTCGGCGGGCTGGCCAAGATGGTCCTCTCCCTGGACCTTGCGGACAGGGAAAGCAACCTGCGCAGGGGACTCTCCTCTTTGATGGGAGATTTCACCAACTCATGCTCCCTCGCCCTCGAGGGCGTCCCCCTGGCCGAGAGGCTGAGCGTCTGGATGGCGCGTACGGCGGAGCGGGCCAAGGATAAGAGCACCTCCACCCACGCCTTCATCCAGGCCTTCCGCAAGGCGCTGGCCGAGAACCCGGACTTTTCGCGCCACGTCCTCAAGCCTCTCCTGGAAGCGCCCGCCAGGCCAGCCGCGCGCAAGACAGCCGCGAAGCCCAAAGGCCAGGCCGGCGAGGCGCGGGCTAAGAAGACCCAAGCCCGCTCGGCCCAGGCGAAGAAGGGGTGAGGAGGTGATGGCTATGAACGACGATGTGGTCTACCAGGGCCTCGGCGAGAGGCTGCTCAAAGAGGTGATCTCCACGCCGGCGCTGAAGGAGGTCATCCTCCTCCAGATGAAGGGCATCAAGCCCGAGGCGGCCTCCGGCCTGGCGAAGACCATGCTCTGGGGAGACCCCGGCATCTCCATGAGCCTCTTCGCCGCCGTTCCCGACATCGTCAACTGGCTGCTGGAGTTCCTCCTCGAGTTCGGCCGCCAGCTCAACGGTCTTCCCGAACCACTGCTCAAGGACATCCTGGGGCGTATCGGCGGGGGCATAGACCGCGAGCGCCTCGGCCGCTTTCCGGAGGTGTACGGGACCCTCCTCCGCCGCCTGCTCGTGGGCGAGGGCAAGACCCCGGAGGAGGCGCGCGAAGCCGCCGTTGCCGCCTGCAACCGCGTGCTCGCCGCCCTGGACCGCGCGACTGCGCGCCTGGAGGAAAACCGCGCGAAGATCGCCCGCACCATCTCCCTGGCCCGCAAGGAGGTGGACACCGCCGCGCTTGCCCGCTCCCTGCGCCGCGTCGCGTCTCTGGCTCTCGCTTCGGCGCGGCCCGCTCGCATCCCTTGCGGTGCCGGTAAAGGGAGCCGGGGTGCCCGCAAAGCCGCGGCCGCCGCGGTGGCCGCCGCGGGCTCCTTCCTGGCCCTGCGGATGCTTCGGAAGAAAGCGTCCGCTCACAAGAAAAGGTGAATGGTGATGGGGAGGTGCCGGACCGTCCCGGTAAACGCCCTCACGAGAACTTGATAGGAGGCAGGCCATGCAAGACGAATCGCCCTACCGGGAAAAGAAGAGGCGCTGGCAGAGGTTCATGTACGCCTACAACACGGTGATGTGCTTCGGTATGGGCCCTCCCATGATCATATACCAGATATTTCCAAGATGGCTCATGCGCTGGCCTTACGACGACCCGGTGATGATGGGCATCTACGGCACCATCGTCACCTCGGTGGGAGCGCTCTCCGCGGCGGCCCTGCGCAGCGAGGACAACTACGAAAAATTCTTGCCCCTTCTCTACACACAGATCCTTTACAAGAGCATGGCCTGCGCTTTCCTGGCCAGGGAGCTCCGCAAGAAGGAGGTCCCCTCCTGGGGCCTGTGGCTCACCTTCTGGTTCTTCGCCGCCTACGTGGCCATGCTGGCTCAAGCCATTCCCTGGAGAAAGCCCGGGGGGCTCGGGTGACGGAGGGGGAGGAGGCCGGCGTCGGCCGGCGTTCTATAAGGCTCGGCTACTGAGAGGTGGTGAGCATGACATCGCAAAGCGATAGGCCTGTTCAAGGAGTAGATCTCGTGCGGGAGAATCTCGCGCGCCTGGTGCGGGACGTCAATGCCTCCGATCCGCGCGAGCTGGCCCAGTCCCTCATCCTGGACGGCGACGAGATACCGCTGGGCATGGTTGAAGCCCTGCCCAGGCTGCTGGAGGTGGGGGCTAACGTGGTGAGCGCCCTCTGCGGACGGCTGGAGAGTCTGCCTCCTGAGAGCGCGGCGGAGGCCGCCGACCGTGCCCTTTCCCGCTTGGACGGCAAGGCACTCGGCGAGACGATCAACTCCCTCTCCCGGCTCATGATCCGCCTGCACGAGCAGGACCCCGGGCTGCTCGCCAGGCGGCGCCTGGAGATTACGGCCGGCGCCCTGGAGGCCGTGGATTTCGGCAAGCTGCGCAAGGCGTTGATCTTTTGGGCGGAGGAAAACCTGGAGCTCCTGCGCGGCAAGGTGGAGGCGCTTGGAAATAACCCCATCGCTATGGTCAACATCTTCAGCGTGGTCCCCCACGTGATCAACCAGGCTCTCAAGGTCCTGCAGAAGCTCCTCGACGTGCTCGCCCTGCCCGCCGAGGCCATGACCTACGGCCTCTTCAACGTACTCGAGGACGTGGACTGGAGAGGTGTAGCGGAGGTGATCAACGGGGCCGCCCGTGTGGTGGTCAACCTCCACCGCGGCAGCCTGATCCTGGGAGAGGGGAGCCCATATTCCGCGACCTCCTTCTCACGCATAGGAAGCGAGCTGACGGCGGGGCTGCAAGGCCCGCTGCTGGCCGAGGCCGTGGCCGCCGTGGCGGAGGAGGGGGAGACCTTCGCGACCTCCCTCGTGGAGCGAGCACTGGAGGACGAGGCTATGGCGTCTTCGCTGGTCGAGGCGGTCATGTCCCTGGGAAACGCCTGCGTTCGCATCTCCGCCTCCCTCTTCGAGAGCCTGCATTCCCTGCCGCCGGATACCATGCGCGGCATGGGGGAGGCCATGGAACAAGGCCTGGATGCGGAGGGGCTTGGCCGCATGCTGCATTCCTTGCGCTCCCTGATGAACAGGATGCAGGAGGTCAACCCGGGGCTCATCTCGCGCATGGGCCGCGACGTGGCGGCATCCCTGAAAGCCGAACGCGCTTCCCTCATCTCCTACCATAACCTGGCGGACTGGGCGAACCGCGGGCTGCGAGCCTTCAACCTCCGTGCCGCGAAAGGCGCGCTGGCAGGACCCGCTGCCGAGGACTTCCTGGAACGCCTGGACTATACGGAGTTCGACCGCGCTGCCGCGAACGCAGCTTCATTTCTCTCGTGTAAGCTGGCCGAGCATCCCGAGATGGCAGGCACCATCCTTAAGGCATTATCTACCATAATATACCAATTGATAAAAAGCTACTTCGCCAGCCGGTGGAGCCGTCTTCGTAAGAGGAGGTGAAGGGCGTGTCCATCGCATCCATCGCGGAAGCCGAAAGCGAGGTCTACGACAGCTACGTCCGGGGGTGGAAGGGGGAAGGGGGGCTGGTGCTCGGCTACGCCTGCGTGGCCACTCCCGTGGAGCTCATCGAGGCGGCAGGCATCCTTCCCTACCGCATCCGGGCTCTGGGCAATGCCCGCACCGACCTGGCCGACGCCGAGATGTCCCTCTTCAACTGCTCCTTCTGCCGCTCCTGCCTGCAGCTCGCGCTGGACGGAACCTACGATTTCCTGGATGGGGTCATCGAGACCAACGGCTGCGACCACCTGCGTGCCATGTTCGAGAACTGGCAGCACTGCAAGGAACTGCCCTTTTTCCACTACCTTAAGGTGCCGCATTTCTACCGCGACGATTCCCTGGCATATTTCGAAGGAGAGCTCTCACTCCTGCGCGACCACATTACCTCCCATTTCGGTGCCGAGGTTAGCGAGGACTCCCTGCGGCGGGCGGTGGCTGACTGGAACCTGGTGCGGGAAAAGTGGAGGGAGATCTGCGCCCTCAGGGAAGCGGAGCGGCCCAAGCTATCGGGCAGCGAGGCGCTGGCCCTGGAGCTGGCGGGTTCCCGCATGACGGGGAGGGACTTCGCCCGCCTGCTCTCCGACTTCCTGGGGGAAAGGCGGGGCTCGCCGGGGGTCCGGCCCGCGGCCAGGCTCATGCTCTGCGGGCCGGCCACGGACGAGGTGGAGTGGCTGCGAGAGATCGAGAGCCTGGGGGCTTTGATCGTCTCCGACGCACTCTGCTTCGGTTCCCGGGCCTTCCTGCAGCAACCGGAAACGGATGGCGACCCCCTGCGCAGCCTCGCCTCCGCTTACCTGGGGAGCATCTTCTGCCCCCGCATGTACAAGGAGTACGACAGGCGCCGGGAATTCATGGTGCAGACGGCTGAGAGGTCCCGCGTGGACGGCGCCATCTACATCTATAACAAATTCTGCGACCTACACGGCGTGGATTCGGTGTTGGTGCGGCGGGATCTCGAGCGCGCGGGCATACCCGTCCTGGTGCTGGAAAAGGAATACAGCGCCGACTCCGACGCCGGGCGCACCAAGACGCGCGTGCAGGCCTTCCTGGAAAGGATCGGGGGTGGTGGGTGATGGAGAAGGGCTACGCGATGCGCTGGGGAGAGAACGGCTTCGAGCGGGCGGTAAGCATCCTGGAGATGGTCTACAAGTTCGCCGAGAACATCAGCGACGAGGACGTCGAGGGGGCAGCGAACTTCGTCTTCCCGGAGCTCAGGAACACAGTCCTGGGGCTGCTGGAGTTGCCCGCCAACCGCGGCCTGGAGATCTTTTTCTTCCAAAGGCTCCTCGAGCTCTTGTGGGAGGCGCAGCGGGCTCAGGCGGAGGGGAAGAAGCTCGTCTTCATCCCTTTCACCTTCCCGCCGGAGCTCTTCTGGGCCTTCGACTCCCTCTTTCCTCTGTGCACGGAGATCGTCTCCGGGCTCATCGTCAATATCTGCTACGGGCAGGGAGAGCGCTTCTGGGATTTCGCGCTCAGCCTGGGCCTCCCCGATTCCCTCTGCTCCGGCAACACCATTGGCATCGCCTCCCTTCTCGCCGGACCGGGTTTAAAGCCCGATGCCATCGTCTACAACACGCCCGGCAGCTGCAATCCCAATGCCAAGATCCATGCTTTCGCCGCCGACTACCTCGGCGTCCCCCAGTTCATCCTGGAAAAGCCGGTAGATGAATCACCGCGCGGCCGGGAGCAGTACTTCCAGTACCTCATGAGGTTCGTCCGCGAAATCGAGGAGTGGTGCGGCGAGGAGCTCAAGGAGGAGCGGCTGCGCGAGGTGATGGAGCGGTCTTACCGTGCCGTGGAGCTCTATAACGAGTACTGGGAGCTCAAAAAGGCGCGCCCCTGCCCCGTTCCCAATATCTTCAGCATGACGCTACTTGTATTGCGGAGCCAGATGTGGGGACGGGAGGACGCAGTGCAGATCCTGCAACGTATGGTAGATATTTCCAAGGAGCGCATGCGCAGGGGGGACTACGTGGCGCCGGAGGAGCTGGCGCGCGTGTACATAAGCTATATCTACTGGCTGTTCGACTTCCATGGCTATTTCACCTGGATGGAGAAGAAGGGGATCTCCATCCTGGGCGATATCCTAGCCATCCATTATTTTCCGCCCATGGATTACTCCTCCAAGGAGAGCATGCTGCGGGTATATGCGGACATCGCCTTCGATTATCCCATGACCCGGCAGATGGGAGGGGAGTCCATCTCCCTGCGCTGGGTGGATGACATCTGCTACGCTGTGCAGGACCTGGGAGCGGACGCCTGTATCTTCGGCGGGGTGCACGCCTGCAAGCATACCCTGGGGACTATCTCCTTCTTCCGCCGCGAGATGATGAAGCGACTGGGTATCCCCACCCTGGTGCTCACCGGGGACGTCTTCGACAAGAGGCAGACGCCCATGGAGATTTTCCAGCACGAGGTGGAAACCTTCATCGACCAGGTAATCTCGAGGAAAAAGCCGGTGCGCAGGCGCGCACATCGGCCAAACAAGACCTGACCCCAGTGTTGTTGTATGTTACAGTATAGAGGCCGCGGAGCGATGGGGACGGCGAGCCAACAACGAGGCGACATGGTGGGACTTCGGGGCGCCGGAGTTGCAGCCTATGAGTATCGGATCACATGAGCACATGAATATCAAACATCCGGGTACGGGAGTTTACAAGCAATAGAGCGAGGGAACTATGCGTGGATATCTGGGCGTTGACGTGGGGTCGGTGAGTACCAACCTCGTCCTGCTGGACGAAAGCGGCGAGGTGGCAGCGTCCGTTTACCTGCGCACCATGGGACAGCCCATACGCGCCGTGCAGGAGGGACTAAAGGAGCTGGGGGCTCAATTGCCCGGCGACGTGGACGTGCTGGGGGCAGGGACTACCGGGAGCGCCCGCCACCTGAGCGGTATCATCGTGGGGGCGGACATCGTCAAGAACGAGATCACCGCCCATGCCGTGGCCGCCCTGCACGTAGTCCCCGAGGTACGCACGGTGCTGGAGATCGGGGGCCAGGACTCCAAGATCATCATCCTCCAGGACGGCATCGTGGTGGACTTCGCCATGAACACGGTATGCGCTGCGGGCACGGGTTCCTTCCTTGACCACCAGGCAGCCCGCTTGGCCATCCCCATCGAGGACTTCGGGTCCTACGCGCTGCGGGCGGAAACGGGGGTGCAGATCGCCGGCCGCTGCTCGGTCTTCGCCGAGTCGGACATGATCCACAAGCAGCAGGTGGGGCACCCCATCGAGAACATCATCTTCGGGCTCTGCGAGGCGCTGGTACGCAACTACCTGAACAACCTGGCCAAGGGGAAGAGCATCGAACCGCCGGTGGTCTTCCAGGGAGGCGTGGCGGCAAACGTGGGCATGAAGCGCGCCTTCGAGGAGGCGCTCAAGATGGAAGTGGTGGTCCCAGAGCACTACAACGTCATGGGGGCCATCGGCGCCGCCCTTCTTGCCAAGGAGCTCAATCCCCACGTCTCCAACTTCAAGGGATTCCGGGTCACGGAGATCGATTACCGCACGTCCAGCTTCAACTGCAAGGGCTGTTCCAACAACTGCGAGATAGTGAAGATCATGGTGGAGGGGGATACCCTGGCCTGCTGGGGCGGCCGCTGCGGCAAGTGGGAGCTCGACCTGCCCGGCGCGAAAACGGCGGGTGCCGCCGCGCGCTGATGCGGAAGCGCTCAGCCCCCGCTTTCACGCAGTATGATGCGGTGGTCGAGTAGCTCCACCTCCGCTATGCTGGCGGAGACGAGTTTCTGCTCGCCAAAGACATCCACCAGGAGAAGCTTTCCCTCCTCGGGTCGCACCTCCACGACGTCATCCATCACCTTTTCAAGCTCTCCGCCCCTGTTTATGAACACGACGGCCTCACACATTCCCCTCAACCTCCTCGCACATGCGCTTGACCTGCTCGACTGCCTGCTCGATCAGCTTGGGCAGGGGCTCTTCGCCGGTCCCCACTATGTCTATCCGGGGGTGGGTAAGGGGCAGCAGCACCTTGCGGCCCGGGGCGGAGGCGATGGCCTCGGCCATGGCCGGCGTCAGCTCCCCCATCATGGAGTTGGGAATGAGGACAGAGAGGCTTCCCATGATGACGTCCGCCTCCCCGATGCAGACGCGCACCGCGTTCTCCCCCGTCGCCCCCCTGTTGGCGCGAGCTTTCATCATGTTCCCCGTGGCTATGGCGTTGGCCCCCAGGGCTATGATCTCCGTGTCCTCGGGGAGATTGCGCCGCAGCTCTAAGACGATCTGGTGTCCTATAGACCCTCCCATGCCGTCGATCACGGCTATCTTCATATCCTCTTTCCCCCTTCGCCGCCAGCTTACAGCCAGCCCTGGAATTCCTCCACGAAGGCCTTTTTTGGCCTGGCGCCTATCAGCCTCTTCACCGGCTCACCTTTCTCGAAGAGGATCATGGTGGGGATGGATTGGATCTGGTAGTTGCGTGCCGTTCCCATGGCCTCGTCCACGTTTAGTTTGCAGATTTTTATCTTCCCTTCCCATTCTTCCGCCGCTTCTTCCAGGATGGGGCCCATCATCTGGCAAGGCCCGCACCAAGGCGCCCAGAAGTCGACCAATGTCGGCTGCTCGCTCTTTAGGACCTCCTGTTCGAAGTTGCCGTCGTCGATCTCAATGACCTTTCCCGCCACCTTCTACACCTCCTCCGGACATCGCCTCCTGTTCTTGCCGTTTCTCCCCTGACCCGAGACTTACCTTCCGCATATCCTACCGATTCTCCCATCCGCGTCCATTATATTCCATATATTACCATGAAACCTAAATATATGCCGTTCCCATGAGGTTTTCCACGTGGAACTGGGCGTTTAGAGCTGCTCTGACGCCGTCTCCCACCGCCGCCGCCACCTGCCAGACGGCGCCAGCGCGTACATCCCCCGCCGCGAACACCCCGCGCACGTTTGTCTGTAGGGACGTATCCGTGAGGATAAATCCCCTGCCGTCGAGCTCCACCACCCCGCGCACTTCCTCGGTGTTAGGGAGGTTTCCCACGTAGAGGAAGACGCCGTCCACTGCCAGCTCCTCTTCGCCGCCTCCTTCCACGTCGGACAGCAGCAGCCCTTCCACGCGGTCCTTGCCCCGGATCTCTTTTACCACTTTCTTCCATGCAAAATCCATCTTGGGATGCGCAAGCGCCCTTTCCTGCAGGATCTTGCCGGCCCGCAGTCGATCTCTCCTGTGCACGATGATCACCTTGCGCGCGAAGCGCGTGAGGAAAAGGGCCTCCTCCACGGCGGAGTTTCCCCCTCCCACCACTGCAACCACGCCGTCTTTGAAGAAGGCGCCGTCGCAGGTGGCGCAGTAGGAGACGCCGCGCCCGTGGAACTCCTCTTCCCCAGGGACGCCAAGCTTGGCAGGCCGCATGCCCGTGGCCAGGATGACCGCGTAAGCGCGCAGCTCCCCCTCCTCTGTTTCCAGCACCTTGACTTCCCCATCCTCCTCCATTCTCAACAGGGGGTTGAAGGGATTTATGCGCAGGCCAAAGCCCTCCGCCTGGCGGCGCATGCGGTCCACCAGCTCGAACCCGGAGATCCCTTCCGGGAAACCGGGGTAGTTCTCGATCCTCTCGGTCATGGCAGGAGCCCCTCCCGGCGATTGCTTCTCCACCAGCAGCGCATTCATGCGGGCGCGTGCCAGGTAGATGCCGGCGGTAAGCCCTGCCGGGCCGCCCCCCACGATGATAACGTCCAATACCCTTTCTTGTTCTCTTCCTGCCACTCCGCTCTCCGCACCCATCTCCGCTTCCGCCTCTTATATCCTGCCGTATAATGCATTATCTCTCCGATTTTCCGATTATAAACCAATGTCGTTCTAAAAGGCTGTTCCATATCACCACGAAGAACGCCGTCGCCGGCGCGAGAGACGCCGTGGCGCTCCCACGCCGCGATCGCCATGAGGTGCCCCAATGACGCAACCGCAGCCCTAATAACGTCGTTACGAGCGGAGCAACTCACCCCGAAACATGCTTCCCGCCCTGTATTCGCCATCTATCTTTTCCCGGAGAGATTGCCCCGACGGCGCTTCGTGCCTCTTCGCAATGGCGTTGACCGGGGGCCCGCACCGCCTCGCATGGCACTATCGTCACAAACAGAGGGAGCCCTGACCTATGCGCCCGTGTCGCTTAAAGGCAACATTTAAGGCCTGACCCTGGGTGTTGCCTTTAGAGGAGGAGGGAGGTGACGGTGTCCTCCAGGTCCCGCAGGGTGCGGCAAACCCTTACCTCGCGGCAGTAGGGCGCGTACTCCCAGATCACGCTGTCCCCCGTTCCCCAGAACGACCTGGTTTCCGGGTTCAACCAGATGACAGCCTTGCAGCGGTCCCTGATCTTCTCCAAGGCCCAGGTGCAGGGGTCGTTGTAGTTGTTACGGGCATCCCCTATGACCAGTATGTACGTACGGTAGCCCACGTCCTGAAGATAGCGCTCGCAGAACTGCCGGAAGACCTCGCCGAAGTCGCTACGGGCATAGTAAGCGATGCCCGCTTCTGTCAGGGCTCTCTTCACCCCCTCGGCGATATCTTCCTCCCGGAAAAAGTCGGTTACCTCACCCAGCTCGTCCACGAACACGAAGCTGCGCACCTTGGCCAGGCAGTCCTGGATGGTGTAGACGAACTGCAGCATGAACTGGGAGACGCGCGCCACGGAAGAAGAGATGTCGCAGAGCACCATGAGCTCCGCCTTTTCCATCCTCTTGTTCCTCAGGACCAGCCGGAAAGGCACCCCGCCTTGCTGCATGTTCCCGCGCAGCGTGGCCCTTACGTCCAGTTTACCCCGCCGCATCCTCTTTTCGCGCAGTGAGATCTTGTTGCGCAACCTTCGTGCCAGCATGTCGACCACCCGTCGCATCTGCTGCAGCTCGTGCTCGTCCAGGCTGGATAGCGGCCTGGCCACCAGCCTCTCCATTCTCTCCGGGACGGGAACCCGGTCCGCGTTGCGTGCCTGCTCCCTCTCCACGAAACGGCGTACCTGGCCCCGAAACGCTTCCCGGTTAGACAGGAAGATTTCCCGCACGCGCAGGAGCTCTTCCTCCCCATATCCTTCCTCCCTCATGCGCGCCAGCAACAGCTCGAGCTCCTCCTCCATTTCCTGCCAGTCCACGGCGTCGAAGATACGCCTCGTGTACATCCCCAACTGCATGCGCGTCGCCAGCTGTGAGGTCCCCACTTCGCCCGCAGCGGCGCTTATGAAAGGCTCCCATTCGCTCCCCCTGCCGCCGAGCAGGAGGAGCAAAAGGGCGCCCTTCTTGCCTTCCCCGGCCATCTCCCGCGCCACGCGCTCCAGGGAAGCGAGCAGCTCTTCGCCTGGAACCTCCACTTCGCCGGCGCTTCCCAGGTCGAGGAAATAGAGCGGAAAGAGCTCCTCGAAGTGCGCAATGTCCTTGCTGTTTTTTACCAAGGCTGCCTTGAGGGCGGCCTTGAAGGAGGCTGCATCCTCCAGCCCCACCACGTCCACGGCGCCCAGGGCGTCGATGCTTTCCGCCGTGGAAACAGGCACGCCCCGCCCGCGCAATCCCTTCACGAACTCGAGAACGCGCTCCTCCAAGCCCTCAACCTCTCACGCCTTCAACTGCAAGAGAAAACGGCATCCGCGGCGATCGCCGCCATCCGCGACGCGCCTGCTCAGGCCTCAACCAGCTCGTGCAGGCTCTCCCTTGCCTTCTGGATGTCCCTCTCGTACTTGAGGACGACGTTCAATGTTTCCCGCACTATATCCTGGTCGAGCCTCTCGGCGTTGAGCACCACCAGGGCGCGGGCCCAGTCCAGAGTCTCGCTTATGCCCGGCGCTTTCTTCAGGTCCAGCTCGCGCAGGCGGTGCACCGCTTTCACTACCTGGCCTGCCAGGCGCTCGCCGATGCCGGGAACCTTCAGGCGCACGATCTCCAGCTCCTGCTCGCGGGAAGGGAAGTCGATGAAGAGGTGTAGGCAGCGTCTCTTGAGAGCATCGCTCAGTTCCCGCGCGTTGTTGCTGGTGAGCACGACCATGGGAATGTGCCTGGCCCGCAGGGTCCCCAGCTCGGGTATGCTCACCTGGAAGTCGGAGAGGATCTCCAGGAGAAAGGCCTCGAACTCCGGGTCGGACTTGTCCACCTCGTCGATGAGCAGCAGGGCCGGCTTGTCGCTGAGGATCGCTCGCAGCAGGGGGCGTGGCACGATGAACTTCCGGGAAAAGAAAACCTCGTCCTGCCCGGCGACCCTTTCCGCCGCCTCCGCCAGGCTGCGCGCTCCCGCCAGCTCCTCTGCGAGCACGTCCTTGAGTATCTGGGTGTAGAGCAGCTGCTTGGAGTACTCCCACTCGTAAAGGGACTTGGCCTCGTCCAGGCCTTCATAACACTGCAGCCGGATGAATTCCCTCCCCAGGGCGGCCGCCGTCACCTTCCCCAGGTCCGTCTTTCCCACTCCCGCTGGTCCTTCCACAAGAACCGGCTTTCCAAGCCGCTCCGAGAGGAAGACCACGGTGGCGATCTCCCTGCTGCAGATGTATTTCTGCTGCGCCAACCCGTCACGCACTTCCTCGACGTTCTCGAACATACCTACCGCCTTCTCTCTCTCCGGCGCCGTCATCCCGTTAATTACCATATAATGCCAAGTATTAAGCGTCCCGTGCGCTCCATCCCACGTCCCGTCATATCCCGTATATCTCCGCCAGCTCCCGGTAGAGCCTCTCCCCTATCTCCAGTCCGCGGGCGATGAAATCCGGCCCGTACTCCTTGCCCGTGGGCGTGCGGAAGGTCTCCGCTATGCGCCTGATCCCTTCCATCCTGGGGAGGAAGTTGCGCAGCAAGGCCTCTAGGGGAATGCCGAACGGCACTATCATCGACCACAGGGTTTCCGTAAAGTTGTCCGGTCCCCACCTGAATTTATCGGCATCGTATAGCGCGTCCGAAAGCACCTGCAGGGATGGGTTCTCCAGGGGCTCGGCCGGCTTGAAGGCCTCGTGGTTGCGAATAGCCTGCACGATGGCGTTTCTCTCCCCGTCCCCCACATCGAAATCCCGCAGGATGAGCTCCGCCTCCTCCGCCCCCCTCAGCGCATGTTCAGGCTCGTCCCTCCTGATGTCGTGCAGAAGCCCGGCCAGGTGGGCGAGGAGCAGGGTCCGCTCCTTCCTTCCTTCTCTGCCTTCTCCAGCGATCTCGATGAGGACGAGGGCGCCTGCGTCCACGGCCACCTTGAGCACGTGCGCCATCCCGTGACCTAGGCGTTCGCCCCTTTCTTCCACCAGCTCGCACATGGACCTGGACATGGGATGGCTCTCAAGCGCCGCGCGGGAGGCTTCCACCACCTTTCCCTTTTCCGAGTAGAAACGCGGAGGGTCGATCTCGGAGGCTATGCGCAACGAGATCCTCTGTGCCTCGAGGTACTCTTCCGAGAGCAAAACCCTGCCTTTCTCTCTTGTCCACGCTGTCCGCGCGCACGCGGCGCTCTCCCCCTCAATTTTAACTTAACGCGAAGGCAAGGATCCTGACGGAAGCGGTGCCGGTTGTCTCGGAAGAAGCGCTTCTCTCCTTATGCACAGTATCGTGAACGACCACCATCGCTCGCGGGCAACGCTCAATTACCCGCCGTCATATCCACTTTCCCCGACCCGTTGTTTCCCGCCTCTTCCGGACTGTCCCCGCCGGTGCGGCTATCACACGACTTGCCCCCGACCTCTTCCGGCTCCATGCGTGAAGCCCTCCTTTTCAGGGATGCCAGGGGCACGTCGAAAAAGGCGACATTGGCGGCCAGGAGCCAGAGG
>Ga0116210_1000812_pt1 | contig 27739 bp, 19 predicted proteins | sample TshhotsprinmetaG_FD_94483 | JGI IMG/M metagenome (GOLD analysis project Ga0116210, IMG submission 94483) | Hot spring microbial communities from South Africa to study Microbial Dark Matter (Phase II) - Tshipise hot spring metaG | ecosystem: Environmental > Aquatic > Thermal springs > Hot... | reverse complement strand
GCCCTCGAGTCGGCGCACCGCCCTCAGCCACTCGGGCAGCGACGCGGTATGCCGGAACCGCTCGCCGTCGTCGAAGACGTACTCCGCCAGCGGATCGACCCGGATCAGCTCCAGATGGTCCGACATTCGCTCGCCGCAGGCCGCGAACAGGTCCTCGAACACCCACGGCATCGTCAGCAGCGAGGGGCCGGTGTCGAAACGATAGCCGTCCCACTCCCACAAATTCATCTTGCCGCCAAGGGTCGGCCCCTGCTCCACCAGCGTTACGCGCCAGCCCGCGCGGGCCAGCCGCGCCGCGACGGCCAGCCCGCCCAGTCCACCGCCGATGACAACGGCTTTGCCGTTACCGCCCACGCCACCTGCGCCCCTTCCATTCGACCCCATGCCCCGTCCGGCATCGATGCCACGAGACCAGGGCCAGCGCCAGCATCAGCGCCTCCGCCAGCGGGTGAAGGGCCACGGACCACGCCGGCTGCCGGAAACGCCTCGCCAGCCGGCCGCGGGCGGCCCACGCGCACGCCGCCGCGCCCCAGGCCGCCGCGGTGGGGGCGACGACGACCGCCGCAAACGGCGCGACGAAGACCGCCGCGTGGAACCACCAGAACAGCCAGAAACTCAACTCGCGACGAAAGGCGGGATAGATGTTCTTTTGGAAGCCGCGCCAGATCGAGGAGAACGAATCGTACATTCGCGTTCGAACGGCCGACTGGCCGTCCACGCAATGGGCGACTTCCCCCGCCGCCCGCCACGCCCGCGCCAGCGCGGTGTCCTCGAACAGCTCGCCGCGGACGCGCGCGTGGCCGCCGATCCGGAGGTACGCGTCGCGGCGGCACAGAACACAGGCGCCGTGGGCGAGGCCCAGGGACGGCAGTTGCATTCGGAACGCGAGCGGAGCGGGGTACAGGGTGAACACGACGAAGTTCAGCAACGGCATCAGCGCCCGTTCCCAGAAGCCATGCATCTCCAGGCCCGGCCAGCAGGAGAGCAGCGTGGCCTGCCGCCGTTCGGCCTCCGCCCGGATGCGCGCGACGGCGTCGCGCGCCAGCCGCGCATCCGCATCGAGAAACAGCAGCCATCGGCCCGTCGCCGCGTCGGCCAATCGCGCGCAGGCATGGGTTTTGCCCGTCCAGCCCTCCGGAAGCGGTTCGGGACCGATCAGTCGCACGCGGGGCCAACCGGACGCGAGCCGACGCACCTGGTCGGGCGTGCCGTCGCGGGACTCGTCGTCGTAGACGAGGATCTCGCGGACACCGGCCTGCCCGCGCAAGGCCTCCAGGCACGGCACGATGTTCGCCGCCTCGTCCCGCGCCGGGATCAGGATGGATACGTCCTCCGGGGTCGTCTCCGCCGCAGGCCCGAGTTGTGGCCATGCCGCCGCATTCCAGAGGACCAGCAGCAGGACGCCGACGGCGATGACGAAGATGAATGCCACGCGGTTGGCCCCAGCGCCGCGCCTACGCACGCCAAGCGGAGCCAACCTACCCCAATCCCCGCGCAGGGCCAACCCCCCGATGCAGCCCGCGGCCGCCACACCTCCGCCCCAAGCCCGGCGCCGGACGAACTACGTGCCTCGGCAGGCGCGGCCTCCGTCCGCGGCGGGCATCCCCAACCGTGGGCTTTCAGCGGCTCACGCCAGCAGCCGCGAGCGGGCGGCGTCGGCCGCGCGTTCGAGCGCCCGGCGGCGCGATGCCGGCATGCGGGTCCACTGTAGCGCGAGCACGGCGAGTCGCGGCTCGCGCCGCAGCCGCGCGCCCCACCTCCCGACGAACGTCCAAAACAGCCCGTCCCACTCCTCCGTCCACGGCCCCGCCTCAAAATCGCTCATCTTGCGCAGATAATTCGAGCCCGCGATGTAGGGTTTGGTCGCGAAGCCGCCGCCGTCGGCGTACTGGCTCATCCCGTAGACGTTGGGTACCATCACCCAGTCGTAGGCGTCGAGAAACCGCTCCATGAACCAGCGGTAGGCCTCGTTCGGCGCCACGCCGGCCAAGAGCATCGCGTTGCCGATCACCATCAGTCGCTCGATGTGGTGGCACCAGCCGCGCCGGTCGACCCGTTCCAGGGCTGCGTCCAGCGGCGACAGACCGGTACGCGCCCCATCCCAGGCGGCCGACAACCGTCCCGCATGGCCCCAATGATTCGCGTTCCGCACGGCCACGCCATCACGCTCGTAGATCGCCCGCACGAATTCCCGCCAGCCGATCAACTGCCGCAGGAACCCCTCGGCCGAATTCAGCGGAACGCGGAATTCCCTCGCCGCCTCGAGGACCTAGTCGAGCGTCTTGCGGGGGGTGAGGAGACCGGCGTTAATCAACGGCGAGAGGGCGGAATGAAACAGCACGTCGTGGCGGGACGAGATTGCGTCCTGGTAGTCGCCGAACCTCGCGAGGCGCCGCGCCAGAAACTCCTCCAGCCATGCCCGCGCGCCGTCGGAGTCCACTGGCAGCCACGCGTCACGCGCGGAGCCGTGGTGGCCAGGGAACGTCGCGTCGGCCCACGCAGCGGCCTTTACGAGGTCCGGCGCCGTCCAGGAAAAGGCCGGCGGCGGGGGCGGCTTGAGGCCGCGGGGCAGACGGCGCCGATTCATCGTGTCGAAGCTCCATCGCCCGCCGACCGGGCGGCCGCCGCCTTCCTCCAGCAGCACGCCGAGCCGCTGCCGCTGGGCGATGTAGTAGTCGGCCATCCGCGGCCGGGATCGTTCCCCCAGCCATGACATGTTCCAATCCTTGGACGAGAGGAACATCGGCGTGTCCAACCATTGGACGCGGGCGCCGACGCGGCCGGCCGCGCGGCGGATCCGCCGCTCGAGCAGATGGTCCACGGGTTCGACGACCACCCAGCGGTCGAAGCCATGCCGCGCCAACTCCTCGAGGATCGGCACGCAGGTCACCCCGGCCCGCCATTCGGCAATCCGCACGTCGTGACCCAGGGCGGACAGCCGGGCGGCGTAGCGCCGCAGGCTGGCTCGGTGAAACGCGAGCTTTTGACGGTGAAAGGCCGCCGGCGCATGGGGGTCGCCGAAAACAAGGGAATCTTCGATCAGCGCGACCGGCCGCGTCGGACGGCGGGATGGCGTTCGAACAACTGATGGGGAAAAACGAGCGACAGCTCCATCGAACGGGGATCAGTTGCGGGCCGCGCCGCCGGCGCGGCGGCGTAGCTCGAGGATGGCCCGCATCAGCCACTCGGTGCCGCGCTGGCCGGCCGGACCGATGAGCGTCTGCTCGGCGCCCAGGTCGCGGCTGATCTCGAGCGCCCGCTCGCTGTGCGCGAGGGCGGCGGCGAAATCCCCGCGCGTCTCCGCGACACGCGCCAGGCGGAGCAGGGCGTTGACATCCTGGATCTGCCCGTGCGGTGGCCGGTCGATGATGAGTGACCATACGCGGACGGCGGCCTCCACGTCGCCGGCACGGTCCATCACCTCGCCGGTCTCGAAGGCGGCGGCCTGGTCCAGGTCCTCGCCGCGTCCAATCCGCGCGAACGCGGCCTCGAGATGGGCGTCGGCCCCGGCGACGTCGCCGGCCTCGCGGCAAAGGCTGGAGCGCAAGTAGAGCAGCCACGGAACGTTTGTGCCCTCGAGGAGGCGGAGGGCCTCGTCGGCCAGTCCGAGGCGCCGGCATTCGAGGATCAATTCGGCGGCGTCGCGGGCGGGCAGCCGGGCGACATCCAGGGGCCGCAGCGCCCCTCGGATGCGATCGCCCGCGCCCGCGGCCGCCGCCACACGGACCCAGAACAGGATCTCGTCGCCACGCGCCGCGCGGTCCGCGCGCCCCTCCCGCAGACGGCGAAGGGCCTCGGCGATGACGGGCTCCAGGCCGCCGCGGCGCACAGCGGCGGCGGCGAAACGGACGAATGCGTCGTCGCGGGAGAACGCCCAGCCGCGCACGGCCACCGACGGCACATCGGCGTACCACCACAGCAGCAGCATCGTCTCGCACATCCGGGCCAGGGCGCCGGCGTCGGGGACGCGTTCGGCGGACTCCCTGAGCAGGCGTCGGACGGCCGCGAGGACGGCCGGGTCCTCGCACGCCGCCAGCCACGAGGCGAACTCGATCGGAGGCATCGCGGACAGGACCAGCGGCACAACCCGAAACGCCCCCTCCTGAAAACCGGCCGTATCCATCAGCCGCGCCACCACCGCCAGCGTCCCGGGACCGCGCGAGGCGAGGAACCCATCCCACGCCGCGCGGACCGATGCGGCCCCGAACGATCCCAGCAGCGGGACCACGTCGGCGGCTCGGCCCGGGCCGATCTCCCAGCGCGCCGCGTTCCACGCATGCATCGCGACGGGCACGACGTCGGGCGGACCGCTCACCGCCAGATCCCGCAGTACGGTGGCGCCGGCGGGACCCGCCGCCCGGGCCAACTCGACGGCGCCGCCGACGTCGCCGTCCGCCAGCCGGCGAACCAGTTCGGACCCTAGGTCGGCCGGTGCGGCCGCCCTCCGGGGCGCCTCCGGCGCCGCCGCCCACACCAGCGTCGCGATCGGAACGACGGCGACGCGCCATCCGCGAACACCCATTTCAACGTCCTCCGGCCGCGCCGGCCGGCCATGCGCCGGCGCGTAATGTCCGCACCAACTCGCCCAAGGCCCGGACGGCCCGATCCTCCAGCTCCGCAGGATCGAGAGGATAGACATGGACGAACCGATCCCCACCGGGCGACACACCCTCCACCCGGACAGGGGCGATCCGGTCCACCTGGTCCCACCGAATGCCCTGCAGCACCTCGGAGCGCTCGAGCCGCCGATCGCCCGCCCGCGCGGTCATTTCGCGGCACAAGGCGTACTGCTCGGACTCGGGAAGCCGCAGCACGTAGTCCAGGCCGCCGCTCCAGACCCACGTGCCAGGCCCGCCGACGGCCGGGAACACCAAAAGCGCCAGGCGGTCCTGCTGGACGACGGCCAGCCGACGGGGCGCCACGCCGGGCGGCAACGCAATGGCGGTCAACGGAACCGTGCCCATCCGCACTTCGAGCCGCCCGGCCGTAGGCGACCAATCCACGACCATGGCGCCCGGTTCGTCGCGCGAGCCCGGCATGCCCATCGGCGGCACCGCGGAGGCGGGCGGCGTCGGAATGCGGACCACCAGGTCGGCCAGGGCCAGCGCGCCGAGGCTGGCCGCATCCAGGTGCGCCACCACGCCGTTGACCGCCTCAAAGCGAAACCTCGGGACGGCCGCCACGATGTCGAGCGCCGCCGGAAGCGCAATGACGCGCTCCGCCGGCGGCTCCGCGGTCCCGACGGCGGCCAGCAGCATCCAGGCGACCTTAGTCATCGCTTGATCCGTGCCGTTCCCCATAGAGGTTGAATTCGATTCGCCGAACGGCGGCCACCGGCCAGCGCGTCTCCCCGAAGTTCTCGCTCGACCCGGTGATCCAACGGCCGTCGAGACCGGCCAGCTCCATCGTGACGATGCCGCCTCCGACCAGCCGCAACCGCACGTCTCCGCTCCTGCGCCGGGCTCGCGCCGCCTTCGACGGCGCCAGCACGGCCTGCACCACGCGATCGGCGGGCACCTCCACCGGCGTGAAGGGCGTCTGCACGACGAACCGGCCGTCCGCAACCCGCTCCAGCGCGCCGGACATCTGGTCCCCGTTGGCCAGGACGATCGTGTCGACGTCGCGCCGCGAGGTAGAGGGGGCGGTCTGCGGCAACACTCCGCTCCACCGCGCGACGCGGATCTCGGTGAGCCGGAAATCTCGCGCCCCCTGAGGCATGAACGTGACGGCGTTCCCTCGGCCCTTGAACTCGCGGGGGTCCTTCCACTGCCGGACGAGCTTGCCGTTGATCATCACGGCGACCTCCCCGAGGCCACGGTGGGCGAAGAGGCTGACCCGCATGGACTGGTTGAGCATCGCCGTCTCCCCCATCTCGACTGCCCCGAGGTTCTGCGCGCCGCCGCTGGCGCGCATCCGGTTGAGGTCCATGCGCTGGCCCGCGACGAGGTTGAGCATGTACGCATCGCCCTGCGGGTCCTCCGGCTTCTCATGGAAAAACCAGAAGCTGAAGTAGCCGGGGGTGGATCGCCAATCCACGGTGAAGTCGATGCGAACCGCGTCGCCCATGTTCTCCACGCGCAGGCCGAGCGGCATCGGCATCAGCGGCCAGAGTGCGCCGTCGCGGTACTGCCAGCCGCGGGTGCGATCGCCCCGGCAGGTCCACTCCTCGAGCGAATTCGGGCCCTCGTAGAGGACGTCGGCCGTGCCGCCGGGCACGATCTCGACGATCATTTCGCGGCGCAGGCGCAGGTCGCCGGCGGGCGTGTTCGCCAGCAAGAGAAGGGCCCCGTCCAGCGAACGCACCTCGCCGCGAATCTCGTCGCCATTGGTCAGCCGGACCAATCCGCCGACGTCCGGCGACGTGCGTCCTCCCCTCGGCCCGAGCTGCACCTCCGCGAGGCTCGAGACATGAAACCGGATCGGCTCGGCCACCGCCGGGTGCCGCCACACCGCCATGCCGGATACGGGGTCCATGCAAACCAGCATCCCCCGCAACCACTCGCCGCCCAGCAGCACCAGGCGGTCCACCGCGCCCGTCGGCGCGACCTCCCCCGAGACGGCCGCTCCCACCGTTCCCGTCGCCACGGCGGCGACCGGCGGCGGAACGGCCGGCCCCACGACGATCTCCGCTCGAACCGACCAGGCCGCGGCGAGCAGCGCGGCGGCGATCCTTTGACTTGTCTTCATGCGATCCATCCTTTCATCGCTCGTAGATGGGCAGCAAGCGGTAATTCACCGCCAGCGAAAGCAGGGCGGCGCTGGTGCTGAAGGCCTTTCCGTGCGGCCCGGTCCAGCTTCCGTCGGCCCCTTGGGCGTCGAGGAGCCGCGCGACGTTGCGAGCGTTCCAGTCTCGCCAGGCCGCCGGGTCGGCGTGAAAGAACGCCTGGGCGGCATAATAGATGTAGTAGAAAAAGTACCCCCCGCCCTCGTCGTCGCCCGCCCGCCGCAGCGCGTCGAATGCGCGGCGGAACAGGCGGCTGTCCCGCTCCCGGGCGAGCGCGGCGACGGTGACGCCGATCGCGTTGCGGGGCGCGCTGCCGCCCTCGCGGCCGGTGTAGCCGATCTGCCCGTCGGCGCCCTGGCACTCCTGATAGAACTGAAGGGCGCGCGCGATCGCGGTGTCGGGAATGCCGATGCCCGCGTTGCGCACGGCCAGGAGCGCGACGACCTGCGCGCCGCTGACGGTGGTGTCGGCGTCGCGGGAATCCGGCGAATAGCGCCAGCCGCCCTGCGGGTTGAGCGTCTGGCTGGTCAGGATCAGGTCGGCGGCCCTTTTCAGCGCCGGCCCCAGCCGAGGGTCGTCCACTGCGCCGTAGGCCTCGGCCAGCGCGAGCGTCGCCAAGCCGTGGTGGTACATGGAGGGGCCGATGTAGCCGTTGTCCGGCCGCTGAGCGCGCAGGATCGCATCGAGCCCGCGGCGGATCGGCACCGCCCAGGGGCCGGCCTCCGGATCGTCGCCGCGGGCCAGCATCGCGAGCACCGCCAGCCCGATCACGCCCGGGCCGGTCTCCCCCTCGCTCCACTGTCCGGAGGCGGTCTGCGTTCGCGCGAGAAACTGCAGTCCGCGAACGTAGGCGGCGTCGAGCGCCGGAGGGATGGGATCGCCGTGGACAGCCCCCCACCCCTGCGCCGTGGCGCGGCCGGTGATCACCAGCCACACGAGGATCACGGCGACGGAGCGGCGGTTACCGGTATTGTTCCAGCCCATCGAAATATCCTTCCAACAGGTCGTGAAACTCCGCCGGCGCGGCCAGCGTCTCCTCCCCGCCGCCGCGCCCGGGCGCGCGCCGCCCCGACGCCGCCCCGACACCGGGCCCCGCCGGCGGCGCGTTGGGCCGAGAGGTCGTGCCCCCGGCCAGGCTGCCGCCGCCCGACTGGTTCAGCATCCGCATCAGTCGCGTCAGGGCCGCCATCGCCTCGGCCGAGGGTGCCGTTTCGCCGGACGACTCCCGCTGTCCGCCCTCGAGCGCCTCGGCGATCGCCTCGATGATGCCCGTCTGAATCGCGATGGCCTCGGCGTCGGTCTGCGGTTCGCGGAGGGTGGCGGAGGAGACCAGCATGTCCTGCTCGATCGCCTCCATCCAGGCGCGAATTTGGCCGGGAGCGGCGTCGTTCAGGCGGCGGAGGTCGCCCTCGATGTCGTCCTGCCGGGCGGCCAGCCGCCGGGCGGCCGCGGCGTAGTCGGCCAGCTCGGTCCGCTGCTCGTCCAGGTGGCGCGTCGATTCTCGCAGCGCCTCCTGACGGGCGCGGGCCCGCAGCAAGCCCAGCAAAACCTCCGCCGGCAGCGGCGGCGCGCCGCCTCCGCCGCCGGCGCCGCTTCCCCCGCCGCCCGCGTGAGGCTCCAGCCGGTCGGCCCACTCCTGGAACCGGGCGGCGAGCTCCGCCGACGATTCCATCGAGAGGAACGTAAGGTTGCCGGTGAGGTGTCCGCGCACGGCGGACATCGCCTCGAGCACGTCCGGGGCGGACATGTCACGCGCGATCTCCGCATAGATCTCCCGCCCGCTGCGCTGCGCAAAGCCGACGAGGTCGTCGCGGATGTATTGCGCCTGGCGGCGGTTGCGCTGCTGCGCGCCGGCTAGCCGCTCGAGCACGTCCCGGTCGGCCGGAGCCAGCCGGCCGGCCGGCAGGCCGGCGAGCCGGGGGGCATCGGCGCGCAGGCGCTCGTTGATCTCCTCCTGGCGGCGGGCAACGTCGCGCAGTCGCTGGACGAAGGCGCGCGACGCCAGCTCGTCCGCCGCGGCGGCGGAGTCGCGTAGCATCCCGCCCATTTCCCGCACGGCCTCGCGCTGGCGTTCGCCGGCCTCCGCGACCAGCGGGCGGCGCTCGGCGGCGGAGGTCACGCGGCGGGCTTGGCCCAGACGGCGAGCGGCCTCAGCCATGGGCCCGGCCGAGAGCCGTTCGAGCCGCTCGGCGAGCCGGCTCCATTCGAGGACGGTCGACTCCGGCACATCGCGGTTGCGCACGGCCTCCCTCGCCAGCCGCTCGGCGTCGCGGGCCAGCCGCTCGGCGGCGGAGGCGTCGCGCCGCTCGCCCTGTTCGGATTCCCCGATCTGCTCCGACGCGCGTTCCGCCTCGAGGGCGCGGTCGGCGGCCCCGGCCAGCTCCGTGCTGCGCTCGAGCCGCGTTTCCTCCTCCCTCCTCAGTTCCTCGATGCGGGCCTGAATGGCGCGGGCCATCTCCTCGAGCAGTTGGGCATGGCGGGTGCGGCTCAGGATGTGGATTCGGTACGCCGGCGAGACCACCGGCTCGCGCCCCGGACGGTGGTCCACGGCCGCCAACCACAGGTCGGCCGACGAATCCGGCGGCAGCCGCAACCCCTCGGCGGAGATCGTGTAGGGCGCGCGCAGCTCGGCCTGGTTCGGCCCGCCCTCGGCCAGCGTCTTCGTCAACGGCGCGGCTTCGCCGCCGGCGTCCTCGACTCGGCGCCAGACCACCCACAGCCGGCGCACCCCGTGATCGTCGGACGCCACGGCCTCGAACGTCAGCGTTTCCTCCTCAAGTAGGGCCACCGACCCTTGAAGTCCTTCCACCCGCAGCGTCGGCGGCGCGTCGGGCACGATCTCGACCCGCAGGCGGACCGGCTCGGCCGGCTCGAACCCGTACACGTCGCGCCAGGTCAACGTCATCGCTTCCGGCAGGCCATTGGAGGCGGCGCGGTCGGCGACAAACGCTGGCGTGCGGAAGACCGCCCCGGTCGTCTCGAGCGGGCGAGGTCCGGGCGCATGCAGCAGCGCCGACGTCAGGTCGCGGGAGACGCGGCCCTCGAGCGATACGCTGGATTGCTCGACCACGCGTAGCCAGCCGGCTTCCACCGCCGTTTCGCGGAGGGGTCCGGGCAGCCATGGCGGGGGGCTCACGGCGGCCGTTAGGGAGAGGAGGGCCGGGCGGTATTCCGGGCGGAGCCGGGTCGAGCGGACGGCGTCGCCGATGCGGAGGGTGAGCGCGGCCGGCTGCGTCTGCCCCGGGATGCGAAACCTTGCCCGGCCCTGGGGGCCAAGCGGGCGCGTCCAGCGGGCGCGTCCGACGCGGCAGGTGGCCCGCTCCGGTTGCCATCCCGCGGTGGCGCTGGCGGCGCACTCGATCTCGAACGGCTCGCCATGGGCCACCACCAGCTCCGGTGGAAGGTCGGACAGCCGGACGAACGTATAGCGTGGGATCGGCGCGGCCGGCCGCAGCCAGCGGTCGAGCGCGTTACGGGCTGCGTCGGGAAACCGCCAGGCCGCCAATGCCGCCAACGCGGCCAGCACCGCCGCCGACTCCGCGGCGCGGCGGGCCGGACGGACGGGCACGGCCGCGCGGAAGTCGACGCTTCTCATCTCGCGCGCCACCTGTTCCACCGCCGCCCGTCGGAGCGCCTCCGAACCTACCGGCGCGCTCCCCTCGGCCAGCTCCACTGCCCCCAGAAGGCGGTCGCCCAGCGCCGGCAGCCGTCGTTGCACCATTCGCGCCAAATGCCGGTGGTCGGGCCGGTTCCACCACCAGCGGCGCAGCCATGCGATCCCCGCCGCCAGCACGCCGCCGACGCCGATGGCCGCCAACGCAAGCCGGATCGCCACCGGCGTGTCCCAGCCGCGATCGGACAGGAACTGGAGCAGGAAGGCGCCGAGCGCGCAGGCGACGGCAACGCTGGACGCCGCAAGGGTCTCGACGCCGCGCAGCCGCCGCTCGTACGCGGCGAGCCGACGGCGAAGAACGTCCGGCAGCGGGAAGGGCACCGAGGAGCCCGCCACGTTTCCGCCCATGGAGGACGTCGGCGGCAAGATCAGATCCTCCCCGCAAGTTTCCGCCCGCACCAGTAGACCGTCAACAGCAGCGCCAGTGCCGCGCCCCAGCCGGGATGGCACCAGAGACGAAACCGCTGCTCCACCGGGTCCGGTTCGGGCAGCAGCCGGATGCGCTCGATCAACTCCGCTGCCGACGCGGCCGGAGCGAACGCGCCGCCGCTGACGGCGGCCAGCTCTCGCAGTACATCCGGCCGCGCGGGCTCGCCGACGCGCTCGATGCGCCGACGCGAGACCTCCAGCTGGGTCTCCACCTCCCGCCCCGCGGCCGGCACGCGGACGCGAACGCGATGAACGCCGGAGGTCGCTGGGGTGAAGGCCCCCTCGTACAACCCCCATCCTCCGGCGACGGGCGCCAGCGCAATCGCCATCCCCTCGCCCGCCGGCGCCACCACGCGGGTTTCGACCGCGCCTCCCTCGAGCGGCGCCCCGGCGGCATCGAGTGCCGTCGCGTGGATGCGCACCCGGTCGCCGACCGAAGGCTGCTCGGGCGCAAAGAAGACCCTCAGCCCTTCGACGTGGGCCAACAGCCGTTGATGGGCCATCCAGCGCGCCACCTGCCCCCAGAAACGGTAGTGGTAGGTGTCCTCGACACCCCGCCGCCATCGCCACGCGCTGTCCACGCCCAGATAGAGGACCTTCCCGTTGCCGGCCGCGCGCACGACCAGCAGCGGAAGACGTCCGGATTCGTTGGCGACCAGCGAGTGCACGCCGAGCACCTCCGAACCCGCGCGGGCCCGCTGCACGGCCGCGTGCCAGAAAAAACCCGGCAGCGAGCGCCACACCAGGTCGCTTTCCTCCGGCGTCGGGGCAAGCTGCGTCAGCAGATGCCCGCGGCCCGCACTCGTCAGGGCGATCCGCGACTCGACCGCCGAGGCCACGCCCGCCGGCCGCGCCGGGTCGTACGCGACCGGCAGGAGGTCCGCCAGAGGGGAGTTCGTCAGAGACAATTGCCGCCCCAAACGGCCCGGCAGAAACACCAGACCGCTGCCCTGTTGCTCCACCAGACCGCGCACCTCGCCGGCCTGTTCCGCCGTCAGACCCTCCGGCCCGATGCCGACGTCGCCCAGAAACACCACATCGAATTGCGACAACTCCTGTCGGCTCGCCGGAAACGCCGGCAGATAGTCGCGCCCGCTGCCGCGCGGCAGATCCGGGTGAAAGAGAAGACAGCGGACCTCTGTGCCGGGATCGCGGATCAGTGCATTTCGCAGGTAGCGGTATTCCCACCGCGGCAGCGTGTCCACCAACAGCACCCGCACCACCTCGCGGCGGAAGGCGATCCGAAAGGCCCGTCGGTTGTTATCCTCCCGGGCCTCCCCGCCCTCCACCGGCAGCACAACTTCGAAGTCCGCCTCCCCCGGCTCCTCGGCGCGGTGGGCGAGGCGGGTCCGGACCACGGACTGCGGCGGCAGGACGAGGGGAGCGCGCGCGACCTCGACGCCCCCCTTCAACAGGCGCACGTCCGTGCGGACCTCGCGGTCCATCCGACTGCGGATCTCGATGGGGATGCCGAGGTTCTCCTCCACCAGACCGTAGGCCGGAGCTGCAACCAACTCGATGGCGAGGTCCGGCAGATGGCGGCCGCTGCCGACGGCCACCGCGTAGATCGGGATGCGCATTGCGCGCATGCGGGCGGCCGCGGCCACTGGCGGATGGCCCACGTTCCAGTCGCCGTCGGAGAGGAGCAGGACGGCGCGCAGCCCGGGGAGGGAGGCAACCACCTCCTCGAGCGCCGCATGGAGGTCGGTGCCGGTCTCCCCGCCGTCGACGTCCGCCGGCGGAGCGCAGATGGGGCGTTCGATCACCTCGTACTGGGCCGACAACGGCGTCCATAGACCGTTGCTGCGCGCCTGCTCCACCCAATCGGCACGCGATACGGGCGGGCCCGCGCCGACGGCGACATCGCGCGTCGTCATGCTGCCAGAGGCGTCGAGCAGGACGGCGACCGCCTTTCGGCCCTCGCGGCGGATGTGCCGCACGCGCTCGGGCTGCAGCAAGGTGATGGCCAGCATCGCCAGCGCCGCGATGCGCAGAAGTTCGAGGCGCCGACCCAGCCGGTCCGGCGCCCGGCCGACGTGCCGTCGAACGAGCCGCAGGCCCGTGGCCAGCGCCAGGGCCGTCAGCGCCACGCGCCACGGCGCCAGGTTGAAGGTCCAGTGGAGGTCGTTCATGCCCGACCTCCCCGCCCCGGCGCATACTCGCCGGCCAGCAGGGCGCTCTCCGCCAGCAACGCAAGCATCGCCAGCGTCGCCAGCAACGGCCAAAGTTCCCCGCGCACGCCCTCCTCCGGCCCCGCGCGCCCAAGGTCGCCGGCCACGCGAACGCGCAAGGGCCGCATCAATACCTCCACGCGGGCCGGCTCCAAGTACCCGAGGTCGTCCTCCTCCGGTGGCCGGTTGAGGGCCAGAAGCCGGCGTCCGCTGCGAAAGAGGCCGGCGCGCAGACCAGGGACGGCCGAGGGAAGCCCTTCGATCGTCTCCCACGATGCCCCGGGCCGGTCATCGGTCCACCGGCCGCAAAGCCCCATCGCGGCCTCGCCGAGGCGGCGCGACCCTTCTTCGAGCATTCGCTGGATCATCGGTACCCAGACCCAGCCGTCGCCGAGGGTGGACCAGTCGGGACGCGGCAGCGTGGACAGGTCGTAGCGCCGGCCGCGCCCGTCGGCGCGGGCGGAGAGCAGCGGGCGGCCATCGGAGAACATCGCCAGCGGTTCCCGCTCCGTGGGGTCTGCTGCGGGAAGGGCCCGGCGGAACACTTCGAGCCGGTCGAGGGGAAGACTTCGACCGTCCAGCGCGCGGGCCAGGGGGCCGGCGTCCTCCTCCCAAAGGCCCGGCCGCCACGGTTCTCCGGGGGCATCTTCCACGCCACCCGAGCCGGCGACGGCGGTGGGCGGCGGCAGGACGAGCGCCACGGCGCCATCGCGGACGGCCTGCTCCAGCGCTGCGGCGGCCTCATCGGGGAGTTCGCCGGCCTGAATGCCCACGAAAGCCGCGGGCGTCGCAAGGGCGCGGGCCAACCTTGCGGGGGGCGCGCCGATGATTTCCACCCGGCCATCGCGTAACGGATCCAGAGCGAGCCGGAGGCGGCGCAAGCATTCGGGATCCTCGACGGCCAGCACCGCCCGAACCTGCGACGGCATCGCGGCGGCGAAATACGCGCGGTTGTCGGCGGGGTTGGAATCCGGCGGCAGTTCGACGGCCCCCCAGAACTGGTCGGCGCCCTCGGGCCAGTCTAGCGCCCGCAGGGCCGTCGCCATCGGGCCGTCGAGCGTCATCTCGAACTGGGCGCGGGCGCCGAGGGCGTTCCAGACGACGGGCACCGGGGCGGCCGCACGCGTGTCGTTGTGGCGAAACTCGACGGCGATCTCCAGTCGCGCCCGTCCGGCGCCGGCCATCCGGCGCGCCTCCCGGAGGCGGACGGAACGGTTTCCCGCCGAGGGACCGGCAAGCGAGAGCACGCGGACGGCAAGGTCCTGGGGCAGCGCCGCAAGCGCCGCGACGGCCTCGCGCCACCGCACCGCCTCCGGCGCCCACGAGGAGGCCTGCAGGTCGCTGGCCAGCCAGATTTCGGCGCGGCCCGGCCGCTCGCGGGCGAGGGTCTCGGCGGCGGCCAGCAGCAGCGCGGGGATGTCGGCGGCGGTGTCGGTGGGCCCGACGTCATCCATGCGCGCCAGCCCGGCCAGGTCGCCCACCGGACGGGACCGCATCGTCGCGCTGTCGAGCAGCAGGTACCTCGTGGATCGCCATTTGCCCTCTCGCGGCGCTCCGGCCAAAAGCTCCAGCGCGAATTCGCGTCGCGATCGGTCGCCGTCACCGACGGCCGCCTCCATGCTCGCGGACCGGTCGAGGGCGATCACGACCAGGTCCGGCGCGCCGGCCAGCGTGGCGCCGAACCAGCCGCCCAGCAGCGGCCGGACCAGCAACAGGAGCCATGCGGTCAGCGCGGCGAACCGGCAGGCGAGGACCAGCCAGTGTCGGAGCCGCGAGCGCCGCGAGGAGCTGCGCGTGGCCGCGGCCAGAAAGGCCGTCGCCGCCCACGCGATCCGGCGGTATCGGAGGCGGTTGAGCAGGTGGATCAAGATGGGCAGTGGGGCGGCCAGCAAGCCCCACAGCAACTCGGGCTGCAGGAACGTCATGGCCGCCGGGCGCCCCCGCCGGCCCGTAGGCGCTTGAGCGCGAAGGCCGCCAGCGCCGCCTCCCAGTCGGCGTCGGCCCGGACGAGCTGGTAGTCCACGTCGAACTCCCGGCACCCGTGCGCCAGCGACGCCAGGTACCGATCGAGCGCCGCCCGGTAGTCCGCCGCAATCGTCGCCGGGTCGGTGACGATCTCGCCCGCCCCCTCCAGGTCGTCGAACCGCATCGGGCGGTCGAAGCCGAACTCGAGTTCCAGCGGATCGAGCAGATGGAAGACCGACACGTCGTGCCGGTGAAACCGCAGGTGTTGAAAGCCGTCGAGCACGTGGGGCACGTCGGCGAGGCAGTCGGAAAAGAGGACAACCAGCGCCCGCCTCCGCGCCTTTTCGGCCCACACGTGGAGGGTATCCACCAGCGTGGTCCCGCCCGAGGGTCGCGCGGCGGCGAGGGCATCGAGGATGAGCCCGAGGTGCGCCGGCGAGCGCCGCGGCGGCAGCTCGACCGTCCCTCCGCCGCCGAACAGCACCAGGCCGGCCGCGTCGCCCTGCTGTACCAACAGCCAGGCGAGGGAGGCGGCGAGGCGGCGCGCCTGGTCGAATCGGCAACCGTGCCGGCTCGTGAACGCCATGGAGGCGCTCGCGTCGACCAACAGCCACGCGCGCAGGTTGGTGTCCGCCTCGAACTCCTTCATGTAGAACCGGTCGGTCCGCGCATAGACTCGCCAGTCCACGTGGCGGATGTCGTCGCCCGGCGCGTACTTGCGGTATTCGGCGAACTCGACGCTGGAGCCGCGGGTGGCGCTGCGGTGGAGGCCGGTCATCGTGCCCAGCATCGGCGAACGGGCCTGCACGGTCAGCCGCGACAGCCGCGCGAGCGCGGCGGGGTCGAGCAGGCCGCGATGGGCGTCGGACGGCATCGCTCAGCCCACGCGGGCCGTCTCGATCAGCCGCCGGATGATCTGGCGGCTGTCGATGCCCTCGGACTCGGCATGGAAGTTGGTCAGGATGCGGTGCTCGAGCACCGGCTGGGCGACCGCGTCCACGTCGTCGGTCTGCACGAGGTAGCTGCCGCGCAGCACGGCGTGCGCCCGCGCGCCGAGGACCAGGTACTGGACCGCGCGCGGCCCGGCGCCCCACTGGACCCAGCGGCGCACCCAGTCCGGCGCCTCGGGCAGCGTCGGGCGCGAGCGGCGCACGAGCGCGACGATGTACTCGAACACGTGGTCCGGCACCGGCACGCGGCGGATCAACCGCTGATACTCCAGGATCTCGGCCCCCGACAGCACCGGCTCCAGCGCCGGCGGGGGGCCGCCGGTCGTCTCCCGCGCGATCCGCAGCTCGTCGGCGGCAGTCGGGTAATCAACGCGAATCAGAAACATGAAGCGGTCGAGCTGCGCCTCGGGCAGCGGGTAGGTGCCCTCCTGCTCGATCGGGTTCTGGGTGGCGAGCACGAAGAACGGCGGATCCAGCCGGTAGGTCTGCGACCCGTAGTTCACGGCCTGCTCCTGCATCGCCTGCAGCAACGCCGCCTGGGTCTTTGGGGGCGTGCGGTTGATCTCGTCGGCCAGCACGACGTTCGCGAAAATCGGGCCGCGGACGAATTCGAAGGCGCGCCGGCCCGGCACATCCGTCTCCTGCAGGATCTCGGTGCCGGTGATGTCGGAGGGCATCAGGTCGGGCGTGAACTGGATGCGGCTGAATTTCAGCCGCATCAGGTCGCTGACGGTATGGACCAGCAGCGTCTTGGCCAGTCCGGGCACGCCCATCAGCAGGGCATGGCCGCGAGCGAAGATGCAGATCAGGAGCTTGGCGACGACGTCCTCCTGCCCGATGACCACTCTCGCGATCCCGTCGCGCAGCCGGTCGCAGGCGTCCCGCATCCGGTCGATGGCCGCCACGTCCTCGTCGGTGGCCGTCGTTGCGGCCGGGCGGGGGACCGTCGCATCGTTCATCGTCGCGCCTCCGCCGACGCGCCCGCGGCTTGGCGGTCGCGACGGCGGCCCCTATGCTGGACGAGATGGGGGCATCGGTCCAGTCGTTCGAAACGGTCCCGCGCGGCGCGGCGCGCCGGGCGGCTGGGCTGATCGCTGCGTTGACGTTGTTCCGGATCTTCTACGCGGGCACGTTCGAGCTGGCCGGCGACGAGGCGTACTACTGGCTCTGGTCGCGACGTCCCGACATCGGTTACTACAGCAAGGGGCCGGGAGTGGCCTGGACGATCGCCGCCTCGACGCGCCTCTTCGGCGACAGCGAACGGGCGGTCCGGCTGCCGGCGGTGTTGCTGTCGGCCGTGTCGGCAGGATGGATCTGGCGCCTGACCCGCCGCCTGTTCGGCGGGGCGGCGGCGGAGTGGGCGGTGATCGTCGCCTCGACGGTGCCGCTGTTCCTCGCCGGCAGCCTCCTGATGACGATCGATCCTCTCAGCGTCGCCGCGTGGCTGGCCGCGGCCGCGGCCTTTCTGGATGCGGTGGAGACCGATCGGCCGCGCGCGTGGCTCGCCGCCGGCGCCGCCGTCGCCGCAGGAACGCTGTGCAAATTCACCAACCTGGCCCAGCTACCCTGCTTCGCGCTCGCGGCCGCGGCCACGCCCGGCTGGCGCCGTCATCTCCGGCAGCCTGGCTTCTGGGGTATGATCGCGATCGGGCTGGCGGGCCTTTTGCCCCCCCTCCTGTGGAACGCACAGCACGGATGGGTCACGGTCCGCCACCTGTGGGAGCGCGGAGGCCTGGACCGCGCGGCGCGGCCGAATCCCCTTGAACTGCTTGAATTCCTCGCCGGCCAGATGGGCGTGCTCTCGCCAGTGTATGCCGTGGCCCTCGTCGCCGCGGCGGCGCGGGCCGACCTCCGGATGGCCCAACCACAGGCCGCACGGTTTCTCGGTGCGCTGATCCTACCGCTGCCGGTCGTGTACGCGGTCCTCAGCCTCAACGGCGAACACGAGCCCAACTGGACCGCACCGGCCCTGGCGTTGTGCCCCGTCGCGCTGGCCGGCCTATGGACGACGTGGCTCGAGCGGCGACCAGAATGGAGGCGCCGGGCGGCGCTGGTCGTCGCGGCCCATGCGCTGCTGGCAGCCGTGGCGCATCTGGTGCTGGCGGGCCCGTGGATTTTCGGTAACGACCGCTTCCGCCGGATCGGTGGCGCCGCCGATCTGGCGGCGCGCGTCGAGTCGGCCCGCCGAGAGGCTGGTGCGGACTTCGTGGTCGCCGGCGGTTACCAGCTCGCCTCGCTGCTCTCGTATTATACCCCCGGCCATCCGGAGGTCTTCGTGCCCCTCGGCGGACGGCCGGACAACCAGTTCGCCTTCTGGCCAGGATACGCGCCCCGCTTCGCTGGCCGCGACGCGATCTACGTCGGCCGCGGGCCGGATGTCCCCGCCAGTCTCCGCCGGCAGTTCCGCGCCGTGCGGGAGATCGGGCCGGTGGAGTCATTCTACCGCGGCCGCCGGATGCGGCCGCACTATCTCTTCCAGCTTATGTCCCTGCGGGCCGCTCCGGAATCCAGACCGGCGCGAACGCCGGAGAAATCTAGCGTCCAAGGCGATCCGGTCGGCGCCGTAACGGACAGCCATCCGCCGTCCATCCGCGGCGACACACAGACCGGCCCGGCCGTGGGCACCGTGACCACGACGCGCAGCTCGAGGTCGGAAAACCAGCCCTTCTCCACCAGCGCCAGCCGCGCGGCGCCGTTGGTCAGCGTCCATGTTCGCTGAAGCCGGCTGCCGGGCATGCCGAACCCCTCCGCCACCCCGGCGGCGGACATTCGTGCGCCGGGTTTCAGCGCCAGGCTGACCTGATCGGCGGGCAGGTGGATGTCGAGGCTCCGAATGTGGACGGCGTCGCCGACCACCTCCGGGGCCAGGGTAAACTCGGAATAGTACGGCGTGGCCACCAACGACCCGCCCGCAACGGCCAGGCCCGCCGCCGCCCACCCCGCCGCCGCCGCCGGGCGCAAACGCACCTCCATGGCGTTTCGTGCCGGCGGCCGTTCTTCCCGCCCCGGGATGTTCAACAGAAAGTAATAGACGAAGACGTTCGAGAGGTGCACCAACGCGAGCGACGCGAGCACATCGGACGCAAAATGCGAGCCGGTCACCATCCGGCCGATGCCCAGCAGCGTGCCGTAGAGCAGCGAGGCCCCCAGCGCCACCCCCGCCAGCCGCGGACGCCGGCGTTTGGCCATCAGCCAGAAGATCGTCCCGACGTATCCGGCTGAACTGTGGCCGCAGGGAAACGACCGCCCCCGCCCCGGCTGACCGCTCTCGACGGCCTCCTGATATGCCCATTCCCCTCCGAACTCCCCGACCTGGAGCGGTCTGGGACGGCCCCAGAAATTCTTGAAGGCGGCATTCACGAGCAGGCCCGGTCCGATCCCGAGCGCCAGCAGCGCGCACGCCGCATAGCGGCGCCAACGGCGCCAGCGCGGCCATCGCAGACCCAGCAGGGCGACCGACGTCGCCGCGGCCGCCATCGCGCCGACGGAAAGCCCGGCGCCGTGGTAGAGATGGCGCCAGGGAAACCCCAGTGTCTCCGGCCGCGGAAAGCGGCCGTCGCGAAGGAACAGCGCCGCCAGTTTCAGATCGAGCCCCGTGCCGGTAAAGGCCGCCAGCACGATCCCCATGAGCAGGACCCCGCCCGCCACCTCGGGCATCCACTCCCGCCAGTATCGCCACGGCGGCGGAAACCGGTGATCTTGATTCGGCGCCTCAGTGGGCAGTTCGACGGCCATGGCCGCACACAATGCCACACACCCCGCCCCGGCGCATCTCTCCTGTCCCAGCAGGGCTCGGACCCGATCGAACCGCGCCCCCCTTCGAGACGCCCAAAAGCGGTCTGGCACAAGGGCCCGCCGTCCGGCCCAGTGCGACGGCCGCAGGGGCGGCGGGTTGGACTGCACGACCGCTTCCATTACATTGGTCGGCGCGGCCGTCGAGGCCGGCGCGGAGCATTGAACCAGTGAAAACCGTCATATTGGCGGGTGGCTACGGAACCCGCCTGAGCGAGGAGACCGGCATCAAGCCGAAACCGATGGTCGAAATCGGCGGCATGCCGATGTTGTGGCACATCATGAAAATCTACTCCGCGCGCGGCTTCAACGACTTCGTCATCTGCCTGGGCTACAAGGGCCACGTCGTCAAGGAGTTCTTCTCCACGTACGCACTGCGGACCTCGGACGTCACCTTCGACCTGGCCGCCGGCACGATGCAGGTCCATCGCTACGGTTGCGAGCCGTGGCGCGTGACGCTCGTCGAAACTGGCGAGCACACCATGACCGGCGGGCGGATCAAGCGCGCCGCGCCCCACCTTGACGAGGGCACCTTTTTGTTGACCTACGGCGACGGCGTTAGCGACGTGGACCTCCACGCCCTGCTCCGGTACCATCGCGAGAGCGACGCGCTGGTGACGCTGACGGCCGTCCAGCCCCCCGGCCGCTTCGGGGCGTTTAACCTTGCCGAGGGACAGACCCTGATCCGGCATTTCCGGGAGAAGACCCGCGGCGACGGGGCTTGGATCAACGGGGGCTTCTTCGTTGTCGAGACCGCGGCCCTAGAGTACATCGCCGACGATGCGACCGTCTGGGAGGCCGAGCCGCTGACCCGCCTCGCTCACGACGGCCGTCTGGCTGCCTACCGGCACGAGGGGTTCTGGCAGAACATGGACACCCTGCGCGACAAAGTGTACCTCGAGGAACTTTGGGCCAGCGGGCGCGCCCCGTGGAAGATTTGGACCTGACGGATCGTGGGAGCACTCCATGCGCGTACTTGTCACCGGCATCCTCGGCTACATCGGTTCCCGACTCGGCCCTGAACTCGTCCGCCGCGGCCACCACGTGGTCGGCTTGGACACGGGGTTCTATCGCGGCGCAACGCTCATCTGCTCCGAGGCGGCCATCCCCGTCGCTCGCCGCGACGTTCGCGACGTCGTTCCCGCGGAGCTGCGAGGCTTCGACGCCGTGATCCACCTGGCCGAGCTGTCCAACGACCCGCTGGGCCAGCTCGACCCGGCCCTGACACGCCGGATCAACTTCGGCGGCAGCGTCGCCCTCGCCCGCGCCGCCCGCGATGCCGGCGTGCCGCGATTCCTCTATTCCTCCTCTTGCAGCGTCTACGGGCTGGGCACCGGCGACCTCAAAACCGAGGACTCGCCCGTCAGCCCTAGAACGGAGTACGCGCGCTGCAAGGCGGACGTCGAGCGCGCGGTGGCGGAGCTGGCCTGCGACGAGTTCTCCCCGTTGTTCCTCCGCAACGCCACGGCCTACGGGCCCTCGCCGGCCATGCGCTTCGACCTGGTGCTGAACAACCTCGCCGGCATGGCGTGGACCGCGCGCCGCATCGCGATGACGAGCGACGGCTCGCCGTGGCGGCCCCTCGTTCACGTCGAGGACATTTGTCGGGCGTTTGCCGTGGCCCTCGAAACGCCGCGCGAACGCTGGCACAACCGCGTTCTCAACGTCGGCGACACGGAGCAGAATTTCCAGGTCCGCGAGATCGCCGACATGGTCGCCGCCGCCGTGCCGGGCTGCACGGTGTCTTTCGGCGAACGCGATCCGGACACCCGCAGCTATCGGGTCGACTGTTCCCGCATCCGGGATGTCCTGCCGGCGTTCGCCTGCGCCCGCACCGCCGCCGAGGGCGCCCGCGAGCTGGCCCGTGTTTTCGCCGAGGTCGACCTCACGACCATGGACTTCGAACGCCGCCAGTTCACCCGACTGCGGCAACTGCGGTACCTTCTCGAGGCTGGCCAGCTCGACCGCGACCTGCGGTGGCGGCGGCCCCGCCGGAGGCCCCGCCGATGAACGCCTCGTCCTCCCCGTCGCCGTCCGCGACCGCGCCGCGCTGCCGCGCGTGTGGCGATGTCCTCTCCGAAACCTTTTGCGACCTCGGCGCCTCCCCGATGGCCAATTCCTACATCCGTCCCGGAGACGCCGCCCGGCCGGAGCCGTTCTATCCGCTCCACGCCCGCGTGTGCACCGGCTGCTGGCTGGTCCAGCTCGAGGAGTTCGAGCCGCCCGCCGCGATCTTCGGCGACTACGCGTACTTCTCGTCGTTCTCCGACTCGTGGGTCGATCACGCGCGCCGTTACGTCGAGTCGGTCGTCGAACGGTTCGGGCTGGGGCCCGCCAGCCGCGTCGTCGAGATCGCCAGCAACGACGGCTACCTGCTGCAGTTTTTCGTGCGCAGGGGGATTCCCGCCCTCGGCGTCGAGCCGGCCGCGAACATCGCGGCCGAGGCGGTGCGCCGCGGCATCCCGACCGTCGTGCGATTTTTCGGCGCGGCCACGGCGGCCGAGCTGGCCGCGGATGGCGGACCCGCCGACTGGATCGTCGCGAACAACGTGATGGCCCACGTGCCGGACCTGAACGACTTCGTCGAGGGCATCCGCGTCCTGTTGAAACCCGGCGGCACGGCGACCGCCGAGTTCGCCTGGCTGGTCGAGCTGGTCCGCCGCCGCGCCTTCGACACGATCTACCACGAGCATTTTTCGTACCTGTCGCTCACCTTTCTCGCGCGATTCCTGCGCCGACACGGACTGCGCGCGTTCGACGCCGAGGCCCTATCCACCCACGGCGGATCGCTGCGCGTCTGGATGTGCCACGTGGACGATCCGCGCCCGGACCTGCCGGGGGTCGGCCGCGTGCTGGACGAGGAGCGGCGCGAGGGGCTCGAAACGATCGAGTACTACCGCGCCTTCGGGCCGCGCATCGCCGAGGTCAGGTTCGCGCTGCTGGAGTTCCTGATCGGCGCCCGGCGCGCCGGCCGCCTCGTCGCCGGCTACGGCGCCCCCGCCAAGGGCAACACGCTCCTTAACTACTGCGGCATCCGCACCGACATGGTCGCCTTCACGGTAGACCGCAACCCGCATAAACAGGGCTGCCTGCTGCCGGGCACGCGTATCCCGATCCATGCCCCGGACCGGGTGTTCGAGGCGCGGCCGGATTACCTGCTGATCCTGCCGTGGAACCTCGGCGACGAGGTGATGGCGCAGATGGCCGGCATCCGGCAGTGGGGCGGCCGGTTTGTCGTGCCGATCCCGACGACGGAGGTGCGCCCGTGATCTTCCGGCCCACCCCGCTCGAGGGCGTCTGGATCGTGGACCTCGAGCCGCACACCGATGAGCGGGGCTTTTTCGCCCGCGCCTTTTGCGCGCGCGAGTTCGCTGGCCACGGCCTCGACGCGGCCTTCGTCCAGTGCAACCTTTCCCGCAACCGCCGCCGCGGCACCCTGCGCGGCCTCCACTGGCAGGCGCCACCCCGCGAAGAGGCCAAGCTCGTCCGCGTCGTGCGCGGCGCGATCTTCGACGCCGTTGTGGACATCCGGCCGGGGTCGCCGACGTTCCGGCAGGCGTTCACGCTGCGCCTCGAGGACGAATCCGGCCGCGCCCTCTACGTCCCCCGTGGCTGCGCCCACGGCTTCCTGACCCTCGAGGACGACACCGACGTGTTCTACCTGATGTCCGACTTCTTCGCGCCCGAGCTGGCGCGCGGCGCGCGATGGGACGACCCCGCCTTCGCGATCCCCTGGCCCGAGCCGCCGCGCTACATTTCGCCTCGTGACCAGGCTCATCCACCGTTCGCCGGCTAAGCGCCCGCCGCGGCTGCCGCCGGGCTTCCAAGGATTGGACACTTGAGCCCCGCGGGCTTCCAATCCTTGGACGACGTCGAGACCGGGGCCGGGCTCTATGCCCTGTGCCGCCGTCTCTTTCCGCACTTCCGCAGCCTGACCGGGGACGGCGTCCGGGCCACGCTGGCCGACCTGCGCGAGGTCTGCGGCCTGGAGGTCCACGCCGTGCCCAGCGGCACGCCGATCCTCGACTGGACCGTGCCGCGCGAGTGGAAGGTGCGCGAGGCGTGGATTGCGGCGCCCGATGGCCGCCGCCTAGCCGACGTTCGCGACTGCAACCTGCACCTTGTCGGCTACAGCGCGCCTTTCCGCGGCCGCGTTCCGCTGGAGGAGCTGCGCCCGCGCCTCCACTCCCTGCCCGACCGCCCCGACTGGATCCCGTACCGAACCTCGTACTGGACGCCGACCTGGGGCTTCTGCCTACCGCACCGCGTCGTCGCCGCGCTGCCGCACGGCGACTACGAAGTGCGCGTGGACACCGAGCTATTCGACGGCGAGATGAACTGGGGCGAATTGCTCCTGCCCGGCCGCCGGCCGGAGGAGATCGTCATCACCACGCACATCTGCCATCCGTCGATGGCCAACGACAACTGTTCCGGCATGGCCATCGCCGCGGCGCTGGCGGCGCATTTCGCGCGGCGCGCGCCGACGCGGCACGCGCTGCGCTTCCTCTTCATGCCCGGCACCGTCGGCGCGATCGCGTGGCTCGCCCTTCACCGCGACGTCGTCGGCCACATCCGGTACGTCCTCGTCCTCGCCGGGCTCGGGGATCCCGGTGGTCTGACCGTCAAACACACGCGGTACGGCGCCGATGCCCTCGACGCGGCCGCCGTGCGCGTGGCCCGCCGCGCCGGACGCCCCTTGCGAGAAGAGCCGTTCTCGCCCTACGGCTACGACGAACGCCAGTTCAGCTCGCCCGGATTCGACCGGCCCGCGATCGTCGTCTCGCGGACGCCGTTCGGTCGATATCCCGAGTACCACACCTCCGCCGACAACCTCGAGTTCATCCGCCCGGAGGCCCTCGCCGACTCGTTCGTCTACCTGCGCGACCTGGTCGTCGAACTCGATGGCGCCCGCGTTCCCGTCAACCAATGCCCGTACGGCGAGCCGCAGCTCGGCCGGCGCGGCCTTTACGACGCCCTGGGCGGCGACTCGCACGCGCGCCAGCGCCAGATGGCGATGCTCTGGATCCTCAACCTCGCCGACGGCCGCCACGACATCGAACTGATCCGCGAGCGCGCCGCGTTGCCGGCGCCGCTGTTCGACGACGCCCTCGCCGCCCTCGAGCGAGCTGGCCTGATCCGATGGATGGAGGACCCGACCCCATGAACCGCCTCGATGGTCTGGACGCCCTGGTGATCGGCGCCGGCGGCGGCATCGGCGCGGCCGTCGCCGTGGCCCTGGCCGCCGAAGGCGTGCGCGTTCGCCTCTGCGGCCGCCGCGAGATGACGCTGTCCGAGACCGCCCGCCGCATCCCGATGGACCGCCTCGCCGGCACGCTCGTCGCCGACCTGGCCAAGGAGGGGGTCGCCGAGGCGATCGCGTCCGCCGTCGGCGGGCGCCTCGACCTGCTCGTTCATGCCGCCGGCATCTTTTCCGCGGGCTCGGCCGCCGATCTCCGGCCGGAGGAATGCGCGGCGCTGTTCCGCGTGAACGCCCTCGCCCCCGCCGATGTGACCCGTGCCCTGCTGCCGGCCCTCCGGGTCGCGCGGGGACAGGTCGTGTTCGTCAACTCCAGCGCCGCGCTCCACCCGTCCCCGACGTGGAGCGTCTACGCCGCTTCGAAGGCCGCCCTCAAGGTCTTGGCCGACGGCATCCGGGGCGTCGTCAACGCCGAGGGCGTCCGCGTGATCTCCGTCTACCCCGGCCGCACTGCCTCGCCGATGCAGGCGGCCATCCACCAAATGGAGGGCCGCCCCTACGACCCCTCCCGCCTCCTCCAGCCCGAGGACATCGCCGCCATGATTGTCTCGGCGTTGGCCCTGCCGCGCACTGCGGAGGCCACCGACCTCCAGATCCGCCCTATGCAGAAAAGCTGACGCCATGGTTTCCTTCGCCGTCCTCGCCGGCCACACCGCCGTCGACTTCGAGGCGAACGTGCCGCCGGTCGTCGCGCTGGTCCGCGCCTTCGCATGGGCCGCGCGCGTCGGCCTGGTCGGCGCCGCCTGGGGCTGGATTCTCGGGCCCGGCCGACCGACGGAGCGCCCGTCCCTCTGCGAGGCCGCCACGCGGTCCGTGATCGCCGGCTTCGTCCTGACGCTGGCGGCGGTGCTCGGACTGGCGGCGGCCGGGGCCTACGCGCCTCCCGCCGACCTGTTCGCCCACGGTGCGCTTGTGGTGGTCGGCGTCCTTCTTGGCCGCCGCCGCTGGGCCGCCGAACTGCGCGGGGCGGCCGCCGCATTCGCCGTTCTGTTTCTGGGCGCGGTGGCCATCCTGCTGGCCCCCGACCGCGGCGAATGGATCCTCGGCGGTTGGGATCCGGGCATCTACATCAACGAGGGCCTTCGGATCGCCCGCGAAGGCACGCTCGAGCCGGCGCCGGATCCCTTTTTCCGGCGATTGTCGGGCGACGAGATGGCGCTGTTCACCAGGCCGATGCACGGTTATCTCGAGGCCGTCCCCGGCGTCGCGGTGGAGCCGGTCACACGCCGCTTTCAGCCGGCGATGTTCAAGCTTCTGCCCGCTTTCGTCGCATCGCTGCACCGGGCCGGCGGTTACGCCGCGGCGGTGCGCGCCAATCACTTTGCCGCGCTGATCCTGCTGTGGATCCTGCCCGCCGCGCTGCGGCGAACGGGCGTATCGACCCTCGCCGCCCTCGCCGCGACCGCCGTCCTCGCCGGCCATCCCGTCTGGCTGCACCACCTTTCGTTCCCCACGGCCGAGATGCTTCAGTTAACGATCCTGGCCGGTCTGATCCAGTTGTGGCCCGACCGCCGCGGCGGCGGCGCCTCGGCCGGACTTGCCATCCTGCTTTTCTTTGCGGTGATCAACCGCTTCACCTTCCTGCCGATGGCCGGTCTTCTGCTGGTCCTTGCGGCGCTGGACGACGCCGCCGAGCCCGACCGCCGCCGAGTGCGCTGGCAACGGGTGCTGTACACTGCGGCGCTGGTTGGCGGGGCGTGGTTCGACCGGCGCCATACCGAGGCGGGCCTAGAGCGGTTCGGTCCGGTCACCGGGCTGGTCGCCGGGGCGTTCGTGGCGCTGGCGGCGACGGCGTTCGCCGCCGACCTTCTGCTGCCCCTCTGGCCGCGGTGGGGGGCGCGGGCACGCCGGCGGCTCGACCAGTGGGGCATCCCTGGTGTTCTCGGTCTCATTGTAGTCACCGTGGCGCTGTTGCCCCTCGCCCCCGGACGGACCGGCGAGGCGGCCCGGTCCTGGGCCGTTGGCGCGATAGAATACATCGGCGCTGGCCACCTTGCGGCCGGCTGGATCGGTCTAATTCTCCTGGCCCAGCGTCGCGAGCCGGAGGACGCCGCCCATTCGCGCGGCTGGGCGGCAGTCCTCGGCGTGGGGGCGGTGTTGACATTGTGGCAGCCCCAGATTGCGGGGGTCTGGCCATGGGCCGCGCGGCGGCTGCTGGAATACGTCGTCCCGCTGCTGGCGCTCGGCTGGGCGACGGCCGCCGATGCGCTCGTCCGCGCACGGGCCGCGCGGCCGGCGTGGTCGCGGAGGGCCGTGGCCGCCGGTTTCGCGCTGGTCGTCTGGGCACCGTCGGCGCCGTTGTGGATCGCCGCGTTCCGCTATACCGAGTTCAACGGCGTCGGCCGGATGCTCGCCTGCGCGGCGGAAGCGGCGCGCAGCTTCGATGTCGTGATCGCGGACCACTTCTGGTGGGCCACGCCGATGCGCTTCGCGGCGGGCGTGCCTTCCGTCAACGGCGAGCTCTACTGGCCCGGGGAGGCGGGCGCCGAAAAAATGCGGCTGGCGTTGGCGGCCCTCGCCGACCGCCACCGCGAAGGGCTGAGGGCGGCGTTGCTGACCTCGACCGAGCGCGGATTGGAGGTATTCCCGCGCCCGCCGCCTGCTACTCTGGTCTGGGACTCCGGCCCCTTCGAGATCGGCGAGCTGATCCAGCACCCAAAGGTCCGCGGCTTCCGACTCTGCGACCGACCCCGTCGATTCCGGCTCTGGAAACTGGAGCTGTCCCAGGAAGTGGACGGCGACGCTCCTCGCGAGTAGAACTGTCCGCCGGACGCCTTG